>JAABUY010005461.1_pt1 | contig 12786 bp, 13 predicted proteins | sample 5560271 | NCBI WGS metagenome assembly JAABUY01 (sample SAMN10711886, study PRJNA513374) | rock metagenome | isolation source: Antarctica rocks | place: Antarctica: Victoria Land, University Valley
CAAGCCTGCGTGTACGCCGCAGAGCACCGCCAGCCACGGCATTTGGCACAGGTGCAGACCGAGCCCAGCAGCAGGCACGTGCCTGGTCACTCAACAGCCTGCACAGGTGCTGCGCACCCAGTCCTCCTGCATATGAGCGGCACACGGAAGGGTGCGAGGACATGCATAAGGGCCCTAGGGAGCGGGCCGCGGAGCGGGCAGCGCACCCCGGCATGGGCGGGTACGGCCCGGCCGCGGGCGGCGGCGCGCCCCAGCCCTGCGGGGGCTGCCCGTAGCCCTGTGGGGGCTGCCCGTAGCCCTGTGGTGGCTGCCCGTAGCCCTGCGGGGGCCCATAGCCCCCCTGCTGCGACATCATCGGCGGCGCATATGGCTGGTTCCAGCCACCCGGCTGCATTGCGGAAGGCGAGGGCCGCTCGGGCTGTACGCCTCACTCCGAAAAGCCTGCCACAGCAGTGAGCAGTTATTGCTCAGCACACTTGGAGACACTTGAGGGCACTTGGCGACACGGCGTGGTCAGCTTCCGTTGGTTGCACAAGCTTGCACACGCCGGCACTTGCACAGCAGAACCCGCTAACGTATGAGCACAAAGAGCAGGACAATTGCTTCACTGGAGCACAGTCGCAGGGGTGACAGTGGCGTACCTGTAAGCGCCCTTGGGGCAGCGGGATGTAGCTGCTTTGGTAGGCAATTCAGTACCTCGGACAGACAGCGTTCTGCTATATATATAGGAAGGCTCTGAGCTGACTCGGGGTCAATCTGCAGCTTCATTTCCCAACCCCGGGTAGCCCGCTCACACTGCTTGCACAACTTGGGGAGCGCTCCAGGCAAACCTGAAGAGAACCACACCTCGGCCAAAGCTTTGCTGAGCATTATAGCATAGCCTACTTTCTGCTCTGTCATCACAAGCGGGTTCACCAGCACTGCAGACGCGATTTGCGCGTACGATGGGGGTCCTGCGCGGCGAGAGGGGCGGCGACCAGCCGGTGGGAGGTGGCAGAGGCCGCAGGGGCCGCGGCGAGGGGCGCGGGACGACAACCACAGCGGTGCGCGGCGGCGTGGCCAAGGGCGGGCAGGGCATGCGCTCAGCGACAGCGAGCGGTGCGCGCTACCGCACCGCGTAGTGTGAAACGCCTGCCGCCGACACTGCAGAGCGTGCCGCCCGCCCGAGTGCCAGCATGCGTCGTAAACGGATGTCCAGCTGTGTGCAGGTCGTTCAGCTGGGAGGCTGGCAGCCTGGGGCTGCATCAGGGGCTTGCGTTTGTGTGCAGCGGCACTTCACCGGCCTGGGCCTTGGCATCTTGCCCACAGGAGGCCGGGAAAGCGTCTGCTTCGCCATGTGAACGGGCTGCCTGCATGCCTCGTACAGCAGTGTGCAAAGCTCTGTGCCAGCTTGTGTACCAAGGACACAGCCGCATTTTTGGACACTGCGTGTGCTGCCAAGGTAGGCTCGCAAGCTGCAGCACATGCGTGAGGCAGACGAGGGGTTTGGGCCCGGCCAGGGAGTCAGCTCCTGTGTGCCCCTCAGAGAGGCGCTTGCCTGCCTGCGCCCTCACGCGAGCAGCCGGCCGGCAGGGGGCGGGGGCGAGGGCGGCCGGGGACGCGGGGAGGGCGGCGGGCGAGGGCGCGGTGGCCGCGGCGGGCGCGGGGGCCGCGGCGGGGGCCGGGGGACCGAGAAGAAGAAGACGAAGGAGGAGCTGGATGCGGAGATGGACTCGTACTTCTTGAAGTCTGTGCGCAGCCCCACGTTGCAGCCCCGCAGCGCCGCCCGCCGTCCCGCTGCAGGCCGTCTGCAGGCTACCGGGCTGCCCGCCTGCGTGCAAAGGCGTCGACTGATGAGCGCGTTGCGGCGGGCAGCGGCGCTGCCCAGCGAGCTGCGGCGCCTGGCGTGCAGTGCCTCTGCTCCGGGATGCGAATGACTGCACGGCGCTGTTGACTGCACGGCGCTGTTGCTGACCCTCCTGGCACATCTGCGAGCGCCTGCCTGCAGCCTCCTGCGCGGCGGCCAAGCTCAACCATGTCTGCAGCGGCGGCCGAGCGCTCCTGGCTGCAGCACGCGGGCCCCTAACCCTACCCTACTCTGCGCAGAACCCCAAGGTGGCCAAGGACCGGCTCGACTCCGACCTGGACACGTACTTTGCGGCAAAGAAGAAGGAGGACGCGAAGCCGGCCGAGGCCGCGCCCGCCGCGCCTGCCGCGCCCGCTGCCGCGGCCGAGCCCGAGCCCGCGCCTGCCGCGGAGGCGGCCGCGGCCTGACCCCGACGCGGGGAGGCGCGGGGCGGGAGCCGCTGTGCGCTCGGGGCGCACGGCGGGCGCCCGTCGGAGCCTGCTCCTGCTGCCGGGCTGGCCGCTGTGGAGGGGCTGACCGGTGCAGTGCCCAGCCTGGCCTGGCGCGCCTATACCAACGCGGGCCGGCGCTGAAGGAGGCGCGGCCGTGGGTTTCCGGCCAGGGCTGCCTGCAGTGTCTGCGCATGCGTCTGCCTGAGGCCACGGCAGGGCTGGGGCCCGATCGGAAGCAGAGGCGCGACGCCTGGTGCGGTGCCCTGTTTACCAGAGGGTGTGGCGGGGCTGGCATGGTCGCGGCGGTGCGCGCAGACGAGCCACGCCTGCTCGTGTGCTGTGGCGCATGCGCTGACGCCGTTGCCTCAGTCGGTTGGAACAGAGAGGGGAGCTGTCCCGTGCCTGCGCTCTTTTTGCTAGGGCTTCAGGGAGGGAACCGAACTGACGGAGCCGATTGCAGCCATACGGCGGCCTGTGTGCCGTGGGGCGCGTGCAAGTAATGCCTCAGCCTGCACAGACATCATCCGGTTATAAGTCATAAGCGAGTGGGCGGAACTGGAGTTGCAGCTGTCACTGAGCGCGGCACACGTGCACAGCGGTTGCAATACCTTGCCAAACATACGTCCTACCCAGATTCTGCTTTGGGAAGTCCCTGCCCCAGCATGCTTGCACAAGCATGGCCTGAGCTCTGGGGCCTGGAGCAGGGCCCTCAGCGGGCCTGCGCATGCCACGACATTGGCTTCAAATCATAACTCAAGCTGTCACAGCTCAACTTGCAGCAAATTACTTTTGTTGCCAGCCTCCTGTTCCTGCTTGCAACCAGCCTGTCTGTGGCCCAGCAACAGGAAAGCTCACTTGGACTGGTGGGCGACGCACGCAATGGTGGGCCAGATTGCAGAGCCGCTGCTGACGGAGAACCCGGACCGCTTCTGCATGTTCCCAATTAAATACAGGGAGGTGTGGGAGATGTATAAGAAGGCCGAGGCAAGCTTCTGGACCGGTGCGCCCCCATGCGCGCTGCGCCCATCTTGCAATATGGGCCTGAGGCAGGGGGCGCCCGGGGCGTGCTGAGCGCGCCTGCGGCAGTGGAGGCAAGACATAGGCGGGCCTGGGCGCTGGCCAGAGGCATGCGGAGCTAACAACAGGCCGGCCTGCCCTGCTGCAGCGGAGGAGGTCGACCTCAGCGGCGACGCAGCGGACTGGGAGACGCTGAACGACGACGAGCGGCACTTCATCAGCCACATCCTGGCCTTCTTCGCCGCCTCGGACGGCATCGTCCTGGAGAACCTGGGGCAGCGCTTCATGACAGAGGTCCAGATCCCGGAGGTGCGCGCCGGCCGGGCTGGCGCCGCGCTCCGGTCGCCGCGGGGCGCCGCGCCTGCGCTGCGCACGCGCGGATGCGCCGCGCACATCCGGCGCCTGCCTGATGCGCGCTGTGCGCGCTGTGCAGGCGCGCGCCTTCTACGGCTTCCAGATCGCAATAGAGAACATCCACTCAGGTGCGAGGCCTGCCCGGAGGCCTGCTTGGAGCCTTTCTCGCCTCAGTGTTGCAGTATTGCAGTTTCGAGTGAACATCTTGGCGCCGGCTGCATGCCCACCCCCGGCGCATGCTCAGCACAGCAGGCGCGCCCCGCATGTGTTCTGATGGGCAAACAACGCTGTCTGTGGGGGCGCACGCACAAATGTGCAGCCTGCTGCCCCGGGTGTGCTTTGAAGGGCTTTCGTGGGGGCGCGCGCAGAGATGTACAGCCTGCTGCTGGAGACCTACATCAAGGACAGCGCGGAGAAGCACCGCCTGTTCCACGCGGTGGACACCGTGCCCGCGGTCCGGCGCAAGGCGCAGTGGGCGCTGAAGTGGATCGGCAGGTGCGCCGCGCGGCCAGCGCACGTCAGGTCCTCTGCAGCGTGCGCGCCCGGCAGGGACGTCTCTGTAGCAGCCAGGGGGCGCAACCCCTCGAGTGCCAAGTGTCTTCACTGCAGCGCCTGGCAGTGCAGAGTCTTGGATTGATTCGGGTTAGAACCAGGTCAACTGCTAGACCATGCAGCGCACCACGCCCTTGCGCGCCGCCTGCCCTTGTGCTCCATGTTGACTCGTGTGAACACGCCGACTTGCCACTTGGTCAAGCACACCTTCAGCGCCAGCGCCGGCGCAAGGCGCGTCGCGGCTGACGGCGGGCGCGGCGGGCCGGCAGCGAGTCCTCGTTTGCGGAGCGGCTGGTGGCCTGGGCGTGCGTGGAAGGCATCTTCTTCTCCGGCTCCTTCTGCTCAATCTTCTGGCTCAAGAAGCGCGGTCTGATGCACGGGCTCACCTTCTCCAACGAGCTCATCAGCCGCGACGAGGGCCTGCATTGCGACTTCGCCTGCCTGCTCTACTCGTGCGCGCCCCGGTGCCGCGCGCGCGCGCGCTCCGCCGCAGGGCTCCCACGGGAGCCCCTCGGGCGACGCGCCCGCACCAGACGGGCTCGCTGGGGTGTCGCACGGCATTTGCGCCGCACCGTCTCTGCAGGACTTGCTCAGGAGCCGGTCGCCCCTGCAAGGGGCGATGCAGAGGCGGCTGCCCGCTCGCGGAGAGCGGGCGCTTGCTCAGAGACGCGCTCGCACTGCAGACGCGCTCCCAACGCACGCTCCGTGCAGGCGGGTGCGTGCAGCCTGCTGCGCGCACGGCTGCGGGGCGCCCACGCGCGGCGCGCGCATGCGCGCAGGCTGCTGCACGCCAAGCTGGCCGGCGAGCGGCTGCTGGCGATCGTGACCGAGGCGGTTGCGATTGAGCGCGAGTTCATCACCGAGGCGCTGCCGGTCGACCTCATCGGCATGAACAGCGCGCTGATGGGCCAGTACATCGAGTTCGTGGCGGACCGGCTGCTCGTCGCGCTCGGCGGCGACAAGCACTACGCGGCCACCAACCCGTTCGACTGGATGGAGATGCTGTCGCTGCAGTGCGCCCCTGCCCGGGCGCTGCGCCACAGGGTGATGCACCCTATTCTATACAACGCGCGCCCTGCGTCAATGCAGCACTGCTCTGGCCTGCGGCCCAGTGGTGCCTCTATGTCCGCGGCTGGCGACGCCCATGCAGGTGCGCCCATGGCCAGGCGGACAGCGGGGCTGGTGCGGTCTTGCTCGCATGCAGTCTCCGTGCTGAGCTCACGCGAGGGCCTGGGTGCCTGACCAAATGCGGAGACTCACACGGCGGCGGGGTTGAGGGTCGCGACGCGGGCGTGCGCGGATGGGGCTGCGACGCGGGCGCGCGCGGGCGCGCAGGGGCAAGACCAACTTCTTCGAGAAGCGCGTGGGCGACTACCAGAAGGCGGGCGTCATGGCCGGCCTGGGCGCCGATGCGCGCGGCCACGAGATCTCCTTCGACGAGGACTTCTGAGCTGTGGGGTGGGGATGGGTGCCTGCCTACCTTGTCCTGGGCGCCGGCGCGCGCGGCCACGGGATCTCCTTCGACGAGGACTTCTGAGCGGCGGCGCGCGCCCCGGCGCGGCTGGGCGTGCCTGGGCCCGGGCACGCCTTGTCGCCGCGAGTGCAGCGCATGCGGGCCGCCTCTCAGGTTTCTTGTTTGCCTGCGCACCACAACAAGCGCTCTCAAGGCGCTGCTGGCACCACCTCCGCGCATCAGGCAAGGGAGCTGGGGAAAGGGCGCGCCGCGGCAGGCTGCCTGAACCCCAATACGTCTGGGTGCCGCCTGCTTGAGGCGGCGCTGAGCAGCTGAGGCTGCAGTGGAATTCACTCTGTAGTATTTCAGTTTTTGCTACGCTTGCTGGGCTTGCGCCCCACTAGAGCTGCACATTGCAGCGCCCGAGGGCTTTAGGATTCGGGGGCCAAGCATGTGGCCCTCCGCTACCTAAAACGCACACCAGAATTGGTATGTTCCATGCATAACGTGATTGGCTTGCTAGCGGACACCTTCATGACCTCTGCGGCGCAAGCAGAGGTGTTGTTGCTCACAGCCACTGTGGGCTGGCACAGACGGCCTCCATGTAAGCAGTGAGTCTGTACTTGCACCTATCTGCATCTCCTGCCCACAGTGCCAGCGCACACATGCAGTGTTCCGAAACACCTGGGGTGTGAGATTAGGCAGAGGCCGGCCAAATGCATGTTGGCCAACATGGCATGCGCCCCATGCGCATCACACCTCCCCAATTTGCCTGAAAGTGCACCACGGAGCTCGAGCGAGCAACGCAGGCAGAGGCGCCCGAGCGGCCACTGCACAGAGCAATGGAGCCCGAGCAGCCTCTGCGGCTGTTCATCTGGAACATAAACTCGCTGTGCGCTGCTTATCAATCGATAGATCCAGTGCAGAAAGGAGAGTGTCTGCTTGATGTGCATGAGCAAGTGCACGGCTCCAGTGCTTGTTGAGCTGCGTCCCGCGCAGAGTTCCAACTGTGCGAAACTTCGTGCTCAAGCACGGCAGTTTGCGGGGCTTCTTTGACCACCACCAAGCAGACATTGTCTGTCTACAGGTGAGTCGCTTCCTTTGGCATGTTGATGCACGCACCGTGCTTGTTTGTGTCAAGAGGTGCTGAGCACCAAGGCACGCGTAGGAGACAAAGATCCTGGCAGAGAAGCTCACCCGCGACCTGGCGTCTGTGGAGTCCTACGAGGTACTAGCGTCGTGTGCTGGAGTTCGTAGCCAAACAGCTTGTGATCACCAGCGTTCTCAGCCGCTCCTCCGTGCGACGCACTGCCCCGTGCGCGCAGTCGTTCTGGGCGGTGTCGCGGGAGAAGAAGGGCTACAGCGGTGCGGAGCGCGGCCACGTGTTGCGCCTGTCCTGCCCGGGGGCAGCACTGCTACTGCGGTGCTCCTGCCGCGCCTGAAGTGTGGCCGCAGGCGTGGCCACGTACGTGCGCGACCGCTGGTCCCCGATCGGCGCAAAGTGCGACTGCCTGGGCGGCGGGGAGTCGGACCTCGACCGCGAGGGCAGGTGCGCGGCCCCGCAGCTGGCGTTAGGCCGCCCCGGGCTGCCCGCGAGCATGCAGTCCTCGCGGGATACGCGCTGTGACCTGACGTCACCAGGTGGCTCTGCCGAGGTCAATAGGTGGGTTTTGCCGTATGAGTATAGCAACGTAGTCGGGGCCTGGCCTGCCCCGTCTGCGCTGCTGGCCCCTTCACCACAGCCGCAAGCACCATGGCGCCCTCAGGCGGGGGGCAAGGGCAGGCAAGGCAAGGCAAGGGCACGGCAAGTGTTTGCCCTGCCCAGGGTGGTGGAGACCGACCACGGTCTGCCCCAGGGTAGTGGAGACCGACCACGGCGCGTTTGTGCTCATCAACACGTACGTGCCCAACGCCGGCGGCGCGCGCGCGGGGCGCCCGCGCGCCGACTTCAAGCTGCGCTTCCTGCAGGCGCGGCGCGGCCCCGCACCCAGCCTCCCCAGTCCCTTATAAAATCACACTCCTTAGTGTTCCGGCGTGCAAACCCCGGCCCCGCTGCAGCTGCCGCTCCGCATGCTCCAATTGTAACACTAGCAGGGGTTTTACCTACCAGCACGCATGCGCCGGGCGCCAGGCGCTGAGGGCGCGCTGCGAGGAGCTGCTGGCGGCCGGCCGCCAGGTGGGCGCCCCCGCCGCGCAGCCGGGGGCAGCGGCATGCGCTCGTCGCCCGGCAGCCGCAGCGCCCTCCGGCGCAACCCTGCCGTGCACCCCCGCTGTCGACCGCGCGCTTGATGCTGCCGTGTGGCGCCGCTCGGCTGTGAGTCAAGCAGTGGTGCTTGCGCTCGCACAAAGTTTACAGAATGAGTCGTAATGCGTGCTGGCGGGCCTGCCGCCGAGCGGGGCGCCTGCAGCACGTGCGCCGCGCCTGACTTCTGACACGGCTGGCGGCCGGCCCGGCGCGCGCAGGTCATTGTGGTGGGCGACCTGAACGTCGCGGCGTCGCAGCGCGACGTGCACGCCAAGCTGTGCTGGGCGGACATGTACGGCGATGATGAAAAGGCCGAAATGGCGGCGCTTCTGCGCCTGCTCCGGACGTGTGGCGTCTGCGCCACCCGGACACCGTCGACGCCTTTACGGCGCGCCCGTTTTGCGCGTGCCGCTGGGGTCCCGTGATGCATGGCGGAACGTCGCATGCTCGTCCTGGGGGCCAGTGGGACGCGGCTCGGGCGGCGCTGCGCTGGCCGCAGCCGCGCGCCGGCGTCGTCCCCTGCGGGCCTGCTGCCATGCCGGGCCAGCCTGGAAATGCGCGCAGCCTGGGCCGTGTCGGCGGCGCGCCTGGCTCAGCCCCGCGGCTGCTGGGCCGCGCAGGTCTGGGACGAGAAGACATCTGCGCGCATGGTCAACGAGGTGCGCACACAGGACGCGCGCTGTTGGGAGCGCATGCCATAACCCTATCCCTAACCTAGACCCAATATAACCCTGTGTTGGGCGGGCTTGACATCTCGGTCTTCACTTGGCGGGGCTGCATGAGGCTGCACTCTGCCCACTCTGCCCTGGAGCAGCCCGCGCGGGCTGCATGCACCGCGCCGGCTGCCCATGCGCGGGCCCGCCGCGGCCGCAGGGCGTGCGCATCGACTACGCGCTGGTGTCGCACGGCCTGCTCGGCGCCGTGGCCGGCTGCGAGATCGTCGGCACGCACCCCAAGTGGTCCGACCATGCCGCGCTGCTGCTGGAGCTGCGCGGGCTGCCGCCGCCGCGCGCGCACGCGCCCTGCGCCGGCTCCTCCGCGCGCGACCGCCGCTTCAACGACCGCTCGCAGCCGTCGGTGGCCGCGCTGCTCGGCGCCCGCAGGCGGCCACGCCCCGACCCTGACCCCAACCCTGACCCCGGAGCTGGGTCGGGCGAGCCGCACGGCGCGCCGGCGTCGGCGCCGGCCGCCGCGGCGCGGACTGCGGGAGAGGCGCTAGGGTCTGCGGGCGCGCCCGACGGGCCGGGGCTGGCAGCAGCGGAGTGCGCCGCGGCCGACCCGGGCGGGAGCGGCGGCGGCGCTGCGGCACCGCATGAGGCTCCTAGCGCCGCGGGCGCGCCGCAGCGGCTGGAGGCATCGGGCGCCCGCAGCGCGCCGGCCGACTGCCAGACGCACCCTGGCCCGCACGCCGCTGAGCCGCCGGCCGCGCCGTCGGCTGCGCCGGGCGGCGCATGCGCTGCCAGCACACGTGCGGCGAGTGCAGACAACCTGTCAGGCGATGCGGCGGTAGGCGGAGCGCCCGGGGTAGACCCCTTCCCGGATCCGGCGCCGGCTGCGGGCGCGCCCGGCGGCCCGGCGCAGGGTGTGCGGCAACCCTGCCGACCAGCAGCGGCGCCGCAGGCAGAGGCGCCCGGCGGGCTCGGAGCCGCTGCCGCCGCCCCAGACCCTGCTGCTGCTGAGGCGCAGCGCTCGGCGGGGCCCGGCAGCGCGCGAGCCGCCAATGGTCCGGGCACCCCCGCGGGCGCGCGGACCGCCTCTGGTGACGCCGGCGGCGGCCGCACCACGGGCGGGCGCGGCAAGCGCCGGGCGAGCGGCGCGGCCCATGGCAGCGGCCCCGCCCCTGCCCTGTCAGCAAAGAGGCGGGCGGGCAGCGGGGGCAGGGCCGGCGGGGCCGCGAGCGGCCAGCGCAGCATCCGGTCGTTCTTCGCTGGCGCGCCTGCGGCGGCAGAGCGCCGCGACGCCGATGGCTGACACGTTGCCTGGCCCAAGAGGGGGCCCTGGACAAGTGTGATGCGTTGGCGCTCAAGAAGTCGCACACCTGGTCGTCATTGTGTCAGGGCTTTGCGGGGATGTGCCTGATGCAGTCCGGGCCATGGCATGTACTTCTGCGGGAAGTGGTTGCCATGAGGTCGGACGTTGCGCGTTGCAGTTGACATTCCGCAGCAAACATGATGGAGAGGAGCATTCAGAACTTCTAGGAGACCCTTGCCTGTTCCAGACGGGGCCACCTGCCATGTGAGCTTGCTAGTCTTCTTGTCCCAACATGTGTGCCTGCATGTTCTGCGTCCAGTGTAGATTGGAACAGACGCACCTACCTTGAAGCGCTCATGGTGTTGCATGAGTGCGGGCTGACATGCTGCTTCATGTGCGACTTTTGTGGAACTAGCAAGCCTGCTGTGCTCTGACATGCACGGCACGAAGCGAGCAGTGGCGAAGAGCGTGTCATCAATAGACTGGGTCACAGCGAGTCCGAAACAAAAACCACAGGCTGGAAAGCAGGAGGTGTGAGGGTGCGCCCGATGTGCGCCTGAACAGACAGCGCCCACGCCCATGAAGCACCCGGCTGGTTGATGCGCAGGACGCTCAGAAGCAAGCAGACCATGCAGCACATCGTTGTTCGAAGCGGGCAGAGGCACAGGCGCGCCCGCATAGCGAGGGCTCGCGCCCTCACCCGCAGGCCCAGGGCATGGCGGGGGCTCCGCGAAACACGCAGCGCCCCGCACAACGACGCCCCGCGCGCCGTCCCCGCCCAAAGCAGAGCGTTGCACGCAAAAACCAAAGATACAGACTCTGCGGCACGGGACACGGGCGAGGACAGCAACCCTCGACGTGCCCAGCTGGCTCAGGTCTCAGGCGCGCACGTTTGTACGCCGGCACGCGCCGCTGAGAGCAAAACTAGAGCGCAAAGCGCCACACGCGTGGGCAGGAGCGGCGTGCGCGCGCGCAAAAGCCCGCGGCAGCCTCCGCCCCAGGCACGCCCACTTACACGGCTGCTTGCCAAAAGCTCTAGGGTCGTCCATGCCCTTGACACGCACGGTCACGCCCAACCATACCCTCTCAGGGTTCATACACGCCTTGCACGGCAGGTCCCCGAGGTCTAGTTGACCGGGTCGCGCGCATTCATACGAACAAACTCCTACACCCGAGCTACATGTACAGGCAGCGTCGTGCCCTTGGCGGCAGCCCTCTTCACCCCCATGCATAATCAGCCACCTGGGGGCATGTGACGCATATGCGCACGGCCCAGTGACTGCGGGACACCGTCCCCGTCCTGCGCCCACCCTTTGCACAGGCTACAGATGCGCTTTGATTAGCATGGCGTACATGGCACATGAGGGCGGGCGTCGCGAGCGGCCGTCAGCGGGGCGGGGCCCCCGCAGCGCGCCCAAGGCAGATCGCATGCCATGCACGATGGCCATGAAACGGATCACATAAGGCAAATGGTGGCACCGGGCGGCGCTGGCGGCACACCACGAGCCCAAGGCGACGCACGGCTGCTGCGGCCAACATATAAACAGCTTGCGAGCGCCCCGCGCGTCGCTCAACACACTCGCCCGCTTTGCGCGTTCAAACAGCAAAGTCATGGCAACATGCAATGGACACAGTCGCTGCTATGAAGAGTTGCAACATGGGAGGGCGCAGACTGCGCCCTCAGGTTTGCACAAATGGGTGCCCTAGCCTGAGCAAACACATCCACACTCGGCCGACGGCGCCCCAGCGCATGCCGCGCCCCCGCTCGAGCGCGTGCACCTCTGCACACCGGGGCCCGCCTGCCACTGGCGTCCGTAACGCAAACACACTCGCCTGCAGGTTTGGCTACGCGTCTGCCGGCCTAGGAGCGGCCGGCGACGCGCGCCCGCCGGCCCCGAGCGAGCCAGCGCTGCCTGCCAAGAAATAGCCTGGGAAGCAATACCGGCGCGACTGCAGCACGCGCCAAGCGCAGGCCACTGCCGGCGTGGCAGGGCGGCTGCGCCTAGAACAACGACCCCAAAGACGGCCTTGAAGAACGCAACTCTCAGCGCGAGCGGGCACCGCAGCCACGGCCAGCACCGGCCCAAGCCGAACCGGCAGCGGCGTGCCAGCCCGCCGCGCGGCCCGCCCGCCCTGCGCCCGATCAGGACTGGCCGACCGGGCGCGCGCGCCCGCGCACAATGCGGTATGCGGCCTGCGACGGCGCGTCGCCGGGCGCGTTGGGCGGCGGCGCCTTGATGATCGCGCAAACGCGCGCCAGCAGCTCCGGCGGCACCTCGCGCCGCTTGTCCGTCTTGCTCCTGCCGCGGCGCGGGGCGGCGGGCGGTCGGCCGCGGCACATGAGCCAACGGCGGGCGCTGCATGCCCAACAGCGCAGCTGCTTGGTTTCCCTTTTAACAATGCAGCTGGCACCGCGACCGCGGGTGCCACCCGCCTTTCAACACCAAGCAGGTAGCGCGGGGGCGTGCAGCCATGAGCGCGTCTCACGAGGCACAGCCGAGCACTCAAGAGCAACAATGCGCGGCACCCCGCGCCGCCGCCCCAACCCCATGCATGCCCAGAGCAGGGCTGTGGCCGCGCAGGCGGCCAGCGCCGCACTTGAGCGCGGTGGACGGCATGAGCGCGACGCGCAGCAGGTTGCGCCACTTGTCCTTGAGGTCGACGGCGGAGCGGCCGTGGATGGCGCGGAAGCCCAGCTTCTTGATGTCGGCCCACTTGCCGTTGCCGCACGCCTCCACGCCCGTCACCAGCGCCTCGGTCTCCTCCACGTTCCTGCGGGCGCGCGCGTCCGGCGCGCTCAGGTCGCGCTGCCTGGGGCCCGGAGGCGTCGCCGCAGCGGCGCAGGCACTCACGCCAGCCATGGAAAGCGGGAGCGCTCCGTGCAGGCGCCTGCCTCGCAGCCGCCTCGCACGCAGAC
>JAABUY010005462.1_pt1 | contig 12786 bp, 15 predicted proteins | sample 5560271 | NCBI WGS metagenome assembly JAABUY01 (sample SAMN10711886, study PRJNA513374) | rock metagenome | isolation source: Antarctica rocks | place: Antarctica: Victoria Land, University Valley
GGAAAATGGGTGAGGCTGACCTGGACAACATAGAGAGGGTAAATGAGCAAGCCGCCAGCCATCTTGAGGAAGCTGGGCCGCCCAGTCTGCATGTCATTGTTGCCATACAGCTGAGCTACTTCCCTGCGCTGCCGACTGGCCGGAGGGTTGAAGATGGACCAATCAGCGCCTGCAGCACAAAGCAGCTTTCAGATAAATGATGGGCTTGAGACCCAGTAACAGGCTTGTGGCCCCAGTCACTGACAGCTGCATCCAGCTTGCTCAAAATCACTGCTTTGTTTGTTGATTGCCACACATGCAGCAGCAGCTCTCGGCATGCACATCATAGTAGCAATCTGCCCCACTGCCGGTTTCATTCAGTGCGTGTTTATTGCTGGAGGAGAGGGTTGAAGCATGTAGACAGCTGACATCAGCATTCTCTGGAAGCAGCAGCTTTGTTGCGCAAGGGCAGTCATTTGCATGAAAGGTGTTGTTTGTCACACATGAACATGGTGGTGTGGCAGCGCCAAATGCTGGAGCATGCTAGCCGCAGATGCTCTCTGCTGTGGTGCGTATGAGATTGTGGAATGCAATTTGAAGCCATGCTGACACACACAGCAGGCATCAGGCCATGCACATGCCTTGCTCTATCAGACGAAGCGCCCTGCAAGCGTTGTAGATCTGCACAGGCAGGTTGGCTGGCATGTCCGGCAACTTCTTGAATGTGTCCAGGTGTGAATCATAGACGTACACAACCAGCAGCAGATGCACCACCCGAACAGTGGGTGCTCTGAAGTCGCCGCTTCCGCTCTGCAACACGCCAGGCAGCATTGCCAATTCACAGCACAAAGATAAACACCCTGTCTTTTCATTGTTGTGTTGCTGGTACGGTGGTCACTATAGGCTCGAGGCTGAATGTTGCCGATGCTACCACACTTGCATGTGTGGGATGCTTGAAATTTAATGGAAACAGCTGTGAGCAGATGCTGATAAACCTGCTGGCAAGGTGTGTGAGCAATACCTGTCGTGAATATGAATATGATCTGCAAAAGGAAGGCATTTCTTGCACTTTGAGCAGCTCTTGACGCCCATTGACCAACTGCATGCACACACACACACACACACACACACACACACACACACATACCAGGTTAGACTAGCAGGCAGATGAGCTTAGTGTGAGTAAGAGGGATGCCGTACAAACACAAGAGGGACATCACCTTGACATAAACATATGTTGCCTTGCTCAAAGAGCACTTTTGCAACGTCCACAGGCATGTTTGTGGCCTGTATTGAGTGATCACCCATGCCAGTCCTCCAGTCAAGACAACAAGAAGTCTGTAGATGGCTATAGCCCATCCTTTGGTGGTGTACCCAAGAGACTCATGCACAACCTGCAATTTGCTCAATATGCTGTCACGTTTGCTGGGTGCAGGCAAGACAGGAAAACACAGGCAGACATACTGTGGTGTCAGCAAGACCATGTTGCTTTTGTGGGCTGTCCTGAAGCTGCGGTCTCTCCATGAGCTTTGCTCACAGTGTAAGCAACTCCCACAGGTTCAAGAGATGGTGTGGTGTGGTATAGGTGCCATAGGAGTCCATCTTCATGCTGGCTTGCCTTAAGCGGTGTCGCGGGGGCAGTTGAACGTCTGATGCAGAACTTACTTTTGGGACGAATGCAAACGAAACTGCCTGAGATTAAAAGGACTGGAGCAAAACTGAGGTCCTTGTCCCTGCTGAAAGCTGCTGACCCGCGCTCAACAGCCCAAAAAGGCGTGACTTAGCTGCAATGGCTACGCGAGCACGTTAAGTGGCATCACTGCAAATATACGCGGGATATCTTGGGCTTGCTTGCAGCGGTTGTACAGACCTGCAAGCATCTTTGCAACTGCCGCATACTCGACCAACAAGCGTCAATTGCAGTTGCCTTGCATTCAGACCGGCAGCCGTTTTGCAAGTCTGCGCCAGTTCCATCGCTGTTAGCAAGGCGTTGTACGCGTTCAGTGACACCCAAACAGACCATCACTGTCCTTGGTTACTAAAATTTCTGATACTTGTCACACCTGCTAGCTGTTCATGTTTGATCAAGATTTTGCGTGGCCCGACTGCTTTTTCAAAGGCTTTTTGTGCCTTACAAACATGCTCAAACCCAAAGCTGCAGTGCAGTCCACAATACAGTCAAGCACCCTCCTGTGCTACACTCAATGCAGGGCTGCTCGCTGTATTTCACTACAGTCAGCCACAGTACATGCAAAGCTGCAGCCATGAGCTATCCCATCCCAACTGTTGCTGTGGTGACAGCTTGACATTGCATAGGGCACACTCAGATTTTGTGCCTCGATGCCGCACATCACTGTTTACACAGCTGACATGTGAGGCTCAACAGTATCCGTCTGCCTGTTGCAGTCTTGGGAGGAGGGACTCCGCCCTTCAAGGTGCCCATCAAGGTGCCAATGACTTCCTCACTGAGCCCAAGGGCTGCTGAGCTTCCTGGCTTTGGTTGTTGCAGCGCAGAGAAAGTGATGGTCAAAGGCTTTCGCTCCCCAGCAGGGACAGCAAGCTTAAGACTGTCTACCTTGAAGCCTGCAATACATGGCCCTTGAAAGTGATGGACTTCGGTTATGGCAAGTGTCATGACGGATGACAAGATGCACAGGTCACATGACAATGCAACCATTCCGTGCAGCATGGTAAGCTTTGGTCAGTCGTTTGGGCCTTTTTTGTGCAGCCCTGTGAGTTTGCATCTGAATGGCGTGTCAGAAAGCATGCCAGCAGGCAGAAAGGCTGGAGATGTATGACTCACACATGTGCAATTAAGATCATAAGCTGGCGTACAACATGCCCAGACTCAAACCAGGTCTGTGTCTTTCATTCCTCACCTGAAGCTGAGACAGAAGCTGGGATGGGCTCCAAGGTGAACTCCACAGGACTTCCTCCTGCCCTGCTTTTCAGGCTCACTACCTCCAGCGTCACAGACACACTCTCACCAGGACTGACAGACCTGGGCATTGCCACACTCAGCTGAAGGTCTGTATTGGCATCTGCAGCTGTGGAGGGTGGTGCTGCAGCTGTGGCAGGCTGTGCACCTTTGCTGGCAATGGCTGGAACCAATGCTGGGGGCCTGAAGGGGTTAGCAAGGGGAGTTGGGTATTCAGGGCCAACTATGACACCCCCTTCATCCCAACCTCTGCCCTGTACACATGGACATAACCAGACTGTCAAAAATCCAGTAGCATGCAGGGTCTGCAAAAGTGACTTCAGTCATGTATTTTTTTGTGATGCGTCATATCACATTGTCCTGCTGGAGAGACATGCAGTCGCAAAAAGAAGCACTGAGTGACAAGCAAAAACCAACTGCATCTGATATTTGTACCAGGACCAGGCGAGCCCTCTTACTCATGGAGTGTCAGTGCTGGCTGTTGCAGAACAGCAGCACTGTTATTGATTATCATGATTCAAGACACACATGCATGGATTGCTGACACAGAGCTGGTCAACAGCACACACCTGCATTGTCCAACCGACCTCCTGCATGCCTGGCACCATCAGCTGAACCTTGGCCGCGTAGTAAGGGAAGGCTACCTCTGGCAGGAAGTTGACAACAATCTGCGTTCACACATCTCAGACATATCAACGCAACGCCCAAGAGGATGTACTTGAGCGTCAACAAATGAGTCAACAAGAGCAAATGCAGTGCAGTGTGGGCATGGACCTCAGGCATCCTGAGGCACAACAGCAGCTGCTGGAAAGAGATGTACAGGCGTACTGCCAGCCGAGTAAGTGCATACGCTTGATGTCCACTACCATATGAATACAGGCATCATTATTTGGAAGGCATGTGTACCTTCTGTGAGGCACCAGGGGCTAATGTGCCTTCTTGAGGTGCACACGTGAAGGGAGCCTGCTTGGTGAAGGGCGCTGGATGGGCAGAACTGTCTACTGGAACCACCACTACCCTGTAGCTGCTGGTGAAGGTGCCTGCACAGGATTGGGCCGAAGACTGAGGCAAACGGTGGCATGCCACATGCTCACTGGTGGTCAACGCAATGCATGAAACGAGTCGTCGATGGAGAGGTCCTGGAGCCCTTGTGGGCTCCCACCCTCAAATGCTGTGCATGGCAACATTGGTCATGCAGCTGGATACATACTGCATGAAAACGTGCTCAGTCCAGTCAGCAGGTCAGAAACCACTAGCCTTTTCCTTGGCTTTCACATGGTCTATGGGGATCTGGCGAGGTTGTGAGCAGATGCTGTGTGAGGGTCAGAGCCAATGTTAGCAACTGCAACTGAGACAAGACAAACAACAGTCATACCCCCTAACTACACACGGCATTGAAGGGCTCCCGCAGCTTCCTGAGAGAGCAGGCAAAGCACACGACAGTCGAGAGGAATTGTGTGTGAAGACTGACCTGTGTTAGTAATGGTGATCACCTTCTCTGCAGCTTCCCCCTTCAGTACATCTCCCATGTCCATGCCCTTGGCTGTCACATCCTCAGGCGTTACCTGCAACCGTACAGTCCTGCGTCATGACATACATCTCAAACTGAGTCAAGCATGCATATTGTGCCAGGCTGGTCTACAAGCCTGATAAACAGTACACTGCAAGGACAGTCCTGACTTACACCACACCAGAAAGCACAGCTTGAGATTCAACATGCACTCAGTTTATGCTGTGGTCTCTGTTCCTGGCCCTTCAAGCTTGTGTCATTGCTTGATGCTTGTGGTGACCACGAGCGCAGTATTTGGAGGTGTGCCAAGTAGGATTGACCTGTCACCTTGATAGCAGGAGAGATGCCCTCGCCCTTGAGCTTGATCCGCAGTCTGGACTTGGGACACCGCACAGTCAACACCTCCTCAAATGCTTTGCACTCCTGCATTGACAGGACACAACCTGTGCTGCATCACTGCTACAACAGACACTGCTGCATCCCAACAGCTAGCTCATGTGCACAGGATTGTAGGCACAAGCCGCTTGAGATGCCAGCTGCAGTGCTGTGAAAGCATGCACTTGACTTGATCAGGTCTCAGATATAGATATCAAAAAGGTTGGTTGATTTGATGAGTTTCTGCTGGCACTGGGTTGCTGACAGGGCGCATGCAGAGACAGAAGCAGCCTTGCCAGCAGAGCAGCCTGCAGCAACAGGATGGACTGCTGTACATCTCACAGAGTTTGCATCAGCAAGCGTTTGCATCAACAAGCGCCTTGACCCCGCAAATGTCTACTTAGGTTGGTCTGGTGAAACAAAGGCAGAGGGCAATGTGCTTACTCGAGGAGTGAAGTCCAACAGGAGAGTGCATTGTCCCTGAGGGGCCAAGGGCCTTACAGCATTCACCACAGTGAAAGTGCGCTGTGGGCTGAGGAGGTCTGCAAAGAGAGGCAGGGGGCTTGGGCTGCTGCTTGTCACCCTCAATTGCTTCACCACTTTCTGTCCCACAGCACTGCTCCCTGTGCACAGCACATGTGTACTTCTTCAAGCAGGTTCAGCACAGCAAGACAATGATGCACCACATGTCAGCTAGCAAGTACAGTCGCAAAAGGGCCATGAGGGAGGCGTGCATGCATGGCCGATACTGATTGTTCACTGTGGAAAGCAGAAGGATTGAGACGGGCATCCAGAGCTTACCAAAGTCAACCTCCCACAAGCCTCTGTCTGGCTGCCAGCTGGTGCCTTCTCCTTCTAGAGCCAAATCAGGTAACACAGCGCAAGTGGAAACATCCAGGTGGATGACCTGAGGCACTGCCACCTGATTCCGTACCGTGTCAGCAGGAAGAAGCTGCTGCGGCTGCTGAGACTGGCGGCTAGTGCTGATGCTTTGGCAGGAAGGGCTCTGAGGCTGGCGGGAAATGCCTTGAGCAGGAGTGACTGGGGAGGGTGGCTGGAGTGGGGCGAGGTGGGGTTTCAGGTAGCAGGGGATGTGCCAGTGACAACATCGGGACCAGGCTTCTTGTTGAGCCTTGGCCTGTGCAATGCAGCACAGATTGAGTTGGCGATACAGATACCATTTGGTTGCCATATCTGTGATGAACCTGGACCTGGACGTGCAAGATCACACCCAATGGTACCACGTTCATGATTGCGGGTCTGATATGTTTTGCTGACTGTCATGGGCTCTGAGCTGCCAGTCGTCATTAGTAATTGCTGCAGCCAGAACACACATTCCCAGACACGCATTACATACTTCAGAGCAAGTGGACATGTGAGCAATGGAGACACAACACCTCATGCGCACCTCATCAATGTCAGCAGCGTTTGCTGCATCAGCACCATTGCTGCCAGCAGTGCCTTCAGGTGCAGCAGCAGATGGCTCAGTAGGCTGCAAATCAGACTCAGCAGGGACAGCTGGGGATGTGCTAGGTTGAGAGCAGTAGCGCAGCATGACTCGCAGGCTACCCCCTCCTTGGATGGTGTCCACATGTGGGCTCAGCGTCAGGTCTGACCCCTGGGGGATGCTGAACTCGAATATCTGGGGCTCAGGGGTGGTGTTGCGGAGGATGACTGATGCTGTGGCAATGTCATGAATGGCTGTTGCTGGCAGCTGCAAACAGGGGCCAAATGCTTTGTGGAGTGCATCAACATGCAAGAGGAAGATAGAGCTTGTTGGAGCTGCACATGGCATTGTTCATCTGGTGCTGAAAGTACACTTGACAAGTCACAAGACAACACTAAGACACCACAGAAGGCAACACGCAAGGCCTCAGCACAGACCTCAGACAAGGTGTGAATCAGTGATGCGCATGACATGAGGATCAGATGGCTGTGCAACATGTTTCCACTCTGACAGGTAAACACTGTGTATACAGGGTTGTGCCTGGCTGTAAGTAACAACAGATGTACCCTGCTCAAATTGCTCACAACCCTTACTTACTGCTATACGTTCTGACCAGGCAGGCTGTCTGCATACCTGTATATGGTTGTGGGAGAGTGTGATCGCAGGCAGGCGTGCCATGGCAGTGCAGGGCAAGCAGAACTTGGTGTTCAAGGGGGTTTGGCACTCCAGCTGGAAGTTGTAGGGACCAGTAAGGGAGGGCATGAATGAGAAGATCAGGCAGATTGTCTCCAAAGGCAACAGCATGCCATAGCCATCTCCTGGAGAGATGCTCACCCCTTTTGGCAGTCTGCCAAACCCTGCAGAACACATGATGTTGGGACTCAGATGGAAGGGAGACTTTGGCGGGCAGGTGTCTGTGAACGGACTCTGCCTTCTGACTGAGAGGTGCAGAGCACGATTTACGGAGGCACAGACAGATGGGAAGAGCAAACTTGGAATGGTGGACGGTTCTTTGTAAAGGTGCTATAGCAAATGGCACTGTCCAGCAGAGCAAGCTGCTCAAGTCTCTGTCATGCACTCTGAGCAGAGCTCAGGTACTGCCGCAGGCATCCAGGCTTTGCAGTCTGATCATGCCATGTCAGCCTCAACACTGGCCTACGCTTGCAGCTTTTGCTGGCAAACATGAGACCTACGCAGTCCTGCAAACGAGGTGCATTAATGCCAAACGGCATACTGCCAGAGTGAGGCAGGTGTCATGCACTCACCATACTTCTGAGGCAGTGTGCTATGGTTGGTGACCTGCACAGTGACGCCTGTCCTCTCCCCCAGGTTGCACTCCCCAAAGTCTAGGTGGCTAGGCTGGAAGCTGATGCGCGTGCTAGTCAACTGCAGCCTGATGCTTGCCAGAACAGGCAACACTTGCCCTGCCACTGTCACCTACAGAAGAAATCCACAGTATCACAAGGTCATGGTTTCACAGACTCGCGCATGATTGAGTGCTTGCAGACACAGCAAGGACAATGGGGCAGCCTTGAATGCAGATGGGGTTGGTGACATGGGCGGTGCCCAAGATGAGCTGAAGCTGTGCCTGTTGTTTCCCACACACATAACACGTCTCATTGAAATGCGGCTTTCACAAGGTCGAGGTCTGCTCCTGTCAAGATTACGTGTATGCAAGCACAGCCGCCATGTAAGGGCAGTAGATACTGTGGTGCCTACAATGTGATGTTGGGCAACAGGTCAGGACTGATGGACTGATCTGAAAAGCAAGTCCAAGAGTGACTGCATCAGAAGGCATGGAGGCGTCATGCATGTATTGACAGCAACATGCGCACCTTGACAGGGAACTGCAGAGTGCCAGCCTCCTTGTCCACCACAAACTTGCTGCAGGCCTCCCAGATACTAGCATGCCCGCATAATCTCAGGGCACACTCAAAGCTGTCCCCTGTCTGCACAAACAGCCATGGCAGTACAACACCCTGTGCCTTGACACGACCGCAAGGCATTCAGGTGCATGCAGTGTGGAATATCACAAGAGCCCCCCTCCCACCCCCTCGTACTGGACTGGGAGGGCAACAAGAGGACATAGCACTACAATTCTGAGCATGAAACATGCAGAAAGACAAACAAGAGCGGTGACAGCATGCGCCTATTGTACTGACCTCACTATTTCAACCTGCATGCTCACAAAAGCGGCCTTTGTGAGCGCTGGGTAATGTGTTGGATGCTATGGCAGAGTGCAAGTGAAACATGTTCTGTTCAACAGCCAGCTGTTGTGTGTGGCATGTTAGTTGTATTGAACAAACCTGGCAGAAGCCAGTTGTGGGTTGGGCTTGCAGGAAGGGGTGCACAGAGGGGGGCAGGCTGAGGGTAGCCTTCATGGCTGATGAACCCCTGTTGTGGATGCGCATGGCATGTCTGTACACCTGTCCCATGAAGCAGCACTGCACGTACACAACCACAATGTTGTATGCACAGTCTTGTTTCTTTTCGCTTGCATGCTTAGATGATGCACAGGCACCCTCTGTGCAGTCTTTAGGCAAAATGACTTGATATCCCACAACAGTCACAGCCTGATGACAAAAGAATGCATGTGGAGACTGAGCATTGCAGATTTTGGGTGAACCAGGGCAATAAACACGGTGGGACTTAATTGCAGTAGTCTGGAGGAACGACCATGGGCAGAAGCTTTGTATGCCTTGTAGGCACAGAAGGGTTTGGGTCTGTGCACTAACATCTGCCTTGTGGAGGATCAATGCTCACCAGGCCTGTGTTTTGTACATTCTGTTGTGCATGATGCCAATCTAGCCTTGCAAGCAATTACACTGCCTACCTTGAAGTCGATGAGCTCAGAGTCTGTGTAGACAGGCACTGCTCTTCCAATGCCAGTCAAAGTGACAATGGCTGGGGGCAATGCCACCTTCTTGTCTTTCAGGGCCCTGAACTCAGCCCAGAAGCATTTTGTCCAAAGCTCAGGCAGCACTTTTCACTGCCAATGGTTTTGTAATTGGGCATACTGATGAGTCAATAAACATCTTGAAACGCACACCTGCATTCAGCTAGCGTTGTGCCATGAGGCTTGGATGGTGAAGCAAAGCTGCTGACATACTATACAGCCATTTGACAGCTGCTGGATAGCCACTGCCTTGATACAGTGTTGTGCCATGCCATTCTGCATTTTGCTGCGGTGAACACACCTGAAGGCAATGCTGATCTGCTCCTTGACAGGCCCATGAACTGCTGGGGCGAAAACTACCTTGACCTGCGTCTTGCTGTACCCCTGGACCACCCCTTGCTTGGAAACCACCACCAGGCTGCCAAGTTGGAGCTGCCCATCTTGCTCTGATGCGCCATCATCAGCCCTCTTCTTGCTAGAGCCCGCAGGCAATGCAGGCAAGTTCTGCAGGAGAACCAAAGACTCTGCATTCTGCTGGCAAAGACTTGGGGCCAAGTCAGAGGGCAACCATATCTCTTCAATGAGTGACTGACAGCAGGCTGTGTGCCAGAACCTCTGAGGAGACTTTGCAAGTTGACATCAAAGGTCTGTTTAGAGAGCCTGGAAGCTCACTGTTGCATGATCTGCGACAGTCACAGCATGCATTGAAGGAGTCGGCATCCCTTCCGATGCACAGGACATGATTTCATGCTGCATTTCAGCAAAAGACACCACCCTGGCAAGGACTGTCAAGCAACATTGCAGGCCATAGCTCTGCAGAAACACCATTGCAGGCTATAGCTCTGCAGAAACGCTGTTGCAGAATATATCTCTGCAGAAACACCTTTACAGGCTACAGCTCTGCAGGGACACCAATGGGCAGCATTGTAGCTGTGCACGCTAACCTGGCCACCAGAGCTGATCTCAAACTGCACTTGCAGGGCTCCCTCATTCAGGATGGTGAAGGCAGCCGGGCCTTGCTCCCCCAGCACTACCCCGCCTGATGGCCCAACTGACAGCTCCTACACATTTGCACAGCTGGATTACTCAGTGGCATGACTAGACTGACAGCCCCATCCAATGACATCTGCCCAGAGCGTGCCTGGGTGCTACAGAGTTGCAGACAATGCACTGGATTGTTCAGGACCTACAGCAGCCCATGTTGATGTGGCTTTCACTCTGCAGATGGACGTAAGCTAGGCCAGAAGAATGCTGTTGGTGTGACTCTGAGCCAGGCACGTTGCGTTGACCTAGGCAGTGTGTCTGGGTGCCTCTTTCACACAGGAGGCAGCTGACCTGGGGCATGACAGTGAGCACAGCCCTCTTGATGAGGCATGACACAGGGATCCCAATGGGCCCCGTCTCACTCAGTAACGGTATGCTGCTCTGTATGTCCTCATTGACCTGCATTTGGGGGTGACAGTCATCAGCCTCGAGGGAAGCTGAGCCAAGATGGTGCATATCCCTGTCTGCATTGGTGCATGCGTTCAACAACATGCACTGCAGTGAAAGAGCAGAGAGAGAGCTGCCTTGCAAGACAGCATGCAAGGGTCACAAGACAACTGGCGTGTATGGCTTGAAAGTGCTTGCTTGGTTGTGAGGCTGCAGGCCAAGGGGGCATGCAGGTGTCACGCGTTCCAGCATGCAGTGCAATGAGAGCTGGACTGGCTGCAGATGGCACAAAGGCATGCTTTGGCTGAAATGGTTTATGGAGGTCATACCTTGGGAGTGAACAAGATTGTTATCTGGCAAGTCAAGCCAGCTGAAACATGTCCTGGCGGTCTGTATTGAAGCTCAACAGTATCACAGATATCAGCAGGGAGCTCAAGAACCTGCACAGAAGGCGCTGGCGTTAGTGGCAAGGCCTTCAGGTCAAGGGATGGCAGCATCTGCGCTGACTGCAGAAGCTTTTGTCAGACAAATTCCAAACAACATTTTCAAAACACAGCTGTATTGCCTGGCAATGGCAGCTTTCACTGCCAATCACACGATTGCTCACAATGGCGATGGCCTCCAACTGCAGTGCTGAATGCTCACCAGGTGAGCTCTACAAAGGTTTTACAGTGCAGAAAACAGGAAACAGCCCCTTTCAACGTCTGCTTGACTCACTGCTGAGTAGCACGGCCTGGCATTGATGATAGCAAGATACATGTTACATCCTCAAAAGAACAGGCTTGCTCCCAAAGCTGGAACAGCCAGTCTTGTGAAGGTTGTGATGACTTGGGTGATATGAACAAGGGCTGACCTTGAAAGCGCTCCTGGCCAGGGAGGTGTTGGTGAGGGTGATGACCTGCCTGTAAGTCTGCCCCACCTCAAAGTCCTTAAACAGCACCACAGCAGGGGTGGGCTTGAAGGCCTCCCCCTCAAACTCACGCCCCATGACAACCTGCAATGGAGCCCACTAAGAACGTGGTTGCTCAGCCATCTTTGCGTGGCTGATCATGCAGAACTTCAGGTGCAGTGAGCTGGCATGTGCTGGAGATTGCAGTTACCCTGCACATTCTTTCCTTGCTTGACCCTTTGATCTACTGTCACGAAGTCAGAGCCATGAAAGCAGAAGTTATTTGATGGACCGGTTCCTGATGGACACGCTCTGGAGCTGATACTCCTGTCGTCACTGGGCTGGACAGATGCATGCACAAGCCCAAGCTGACACCCGCTGGCTATCAGCCTCACATTCACGTGTGTGGCAAACATGTGCTGATGGGGAATGCTGTTGATCAGTGCCATGCAGACTGATCTTGTGGCAAAGCAGGGGATCAGAGTAAGACCTGCTTGGTGGTGATGTTGGCCTTGTGTCGCTCATGCGCCTGCTGCAGCAGCTGCTTCTCATACTTGGAAAGCTTAGGCTGATACGGTCCGCCTGCTTCCTGCCCCAACGCGTCTGGATCCGGTGCGTTCAGTCCTGGGTATGCTCCAGCTGGTCCCAGGGATGATGCCAAGTGTTCTTGGGATGCAACTGGTGCCCCTCCTGATATGCTTGCTGTGCCTGGAGAGGTGTGAGGTAGCGTAGCAGTATGAGCCACAGGGTCCAGCTGTCTGCAGAGCGATAGCTACATTCAAGTGCCGGCTCAAGTTACAAATCCTGCACAACCAACTGTAGACAGGCCTCATCAGCGCAGCAGCCCCTGTTGATGCTAGCTTTGTGATCAATTTAGGGTATGTGAGGGCTGATGCATGCATGCACTGAGGATCACTCTGATACAGTGTGTATAGAGCTGCATGCGTGAGGCCTGATTCTGGGTTGCAAGACATGCATCCTGATTCCTCCAGACTGTAGAATCCCAACATTCACAAGGGATGAATTTGATGTAGGCCGGTTTGCCTCTAAAGGCGCACAGCTATCTGCACACTACATAACACCGTCCCGTCAGCTTGTCTCACGTGGCGTTGTACACAAACACAGGCAGCATTTGTACCTCAGTCTGCGCGGCAGCAAGATCTGATTTGGCTCTACATCAGGATTGAGCTGCTGATACTTGGCAATCAGCTCAGCGCTGGCAGTCCCTGTTCCCATGCCAAAGCTCCAGTCTTTGACCAGGGTGGCTTGAGAAGGATATACAGGCAGGCTGCCAGTTGGATCCAAGATGCTCTGATGACCA
>JAABUY010005463.1_pt1 | contig 12780 bp, 11 predicted proteins | sample 5560271 | NCBI WGS metagenome assembly JAABUY01 (sample SAMN10711886, study PRJNA513374) | rock metagenome | isolation source: Antarctica rocks | place: Antarctica: Victoria Land, University Valley
CGTCGGGGTCCGCGGGGTCGAACGTCTTGCCCATGACGGTGTGCGACTTGTAGGCGCTGGCGGGCGGCGTCAGCCCGAGTTCGCGCATCTTGGCGCCGGCGTCGGTCGCGAGGTAGACCTGCTCCGCTACGTCGCGCCACTGCACGTCGCCCTTGACCTGCCCCCAGCGCTTCATCTGCGTCATGATCCACAGCGCCATGCTCTGGTAGGGGAACGGCTCGAAGCTCACCCGGTCCGGCACCCGCTTGATTGCGCCGAGGCCGTCGGCGTAGGTGCCGGTCAACGCCTGCTCCACCACCGTCACCGGCTGATTCAGGTAGTTCTGCCCGGCGATCACGTCCGCGATCTCCTTGCGGTTCTCCGCCTTGTTGGCGTGCGCCGTCGCCTCGATGACGGAGCGCAGCAGCGCCTGGTAGGTGTTCGGCGCCTCCGTCACCATCTTGCGCGGCACGGCGAAGGCGCAGCAGGGGTGGCCGTCCCACAGTTCGCGCGTCAAGGCGTGGACGAAGCCGACGCCGTCGTAAACGGCGCGCTGGTTGAACGGGTCCGGGCCGAGGAAGCCGTCGATGTTCTCGGCCCGCAGGTTGGCCACCATCTCCGGCGGCGCGATGACGCGGAGCTGCACGTCGCGGTCAGGGTCGAGCCCGGCCTCGGCCAAGTAGTAGCGCAGCAAATAGGCGTGCATCGAGTAGTCGAACGGGATGCCGAGCTTGAAGCCTTTCCAATCCTTGGGGTCGCGGCGGTCCTTGTGCTTGTTCGCCAGCATGATGGCCTGGCCGTTGATGTTCTCGATCGCCGCCACGCTCCACGGGATCGGGTTCGAGCCGACGCCCATCGAGATCGCCAGCGGCATCGGGCTCAGCATGTGCGCGGCGTCGTACTCGCCGTTGAACGACTTGTCGCGGATGACGGCCCAGCCGGCGGTGCGCACGACCTCCACGTTCAGGCCGTTGCGGGCGTAGAAGCCCATCGGCGCCGCCATGATGATGGGGGTCGCGCAGGTGATGGCGATGAAACCGACCTTGAGGTCCTTTTTCTCCGGTGCGGCGCCCGGCTGCGCAACAGGCTGTGTGGTGGCCTGCGCCATCGCGTCCTGCGCGCGGAGGATGGGGAACGCCTGGTCCATGGCCGCGGCCACCACGCCGGCACCCAGGGCGCGGATGACCCGGCGGCGTCCGGCTTCGCCGCCGAACGCAGCCCGTTCCGCCGCCACGCGGACCGCGGCGCTGCCGAGCGCCTCGATGCTGTCGCAGCTCAGGTGCGTGCCGCCGCAGCGGCAGGTCGGTGGATGGTCGGTCAATGGCGCTGTTCCATGCAGTTGGGCAAAGAGAGCAATTCACGTGCCAGTGTGCTGCAATTGGGTTCAATCCGAGCACAGACCGGTCAGTCGCCTACGAAACAGGCACATGGGTTCAAAACAGGCAACTAAGCCGCAACGACCGACCTCACGGCTGGCAACGACCTTATGCGGGCAGGCGAGCCACCTGGACCCGGCTTCTGCGCCTTGACGGTGCTGGACGCGGACGGCACCGTGGCGTGCGCTCCGGTTTGGGTCCGATGAAGACAATCAACACGCCTACCCTGCAGATCGCATATGAGGAGGCAGGGCCGCCCGATGGCCAGCCGGTGCTGCTGCTGCACGGGTGGCCATATGACGCCCGTGCGTTCGACGCCGTGGTTCCCACGTTGGCGCAGGCCGGGTGCCGGGTGGTCGTGCCCTATCTGCGCGGCTTCGGGCCGACACGGTTCCTGTCGGCGTCGACGCCGCGGTCTGGCGAGCAGGCGGCGCTGGGGGCGGACGCGCTGGCGTTGATGGACGCGCTGGCGCTGCCGTCTGCGGTTCTGGCGGGGTATGATTGGGGCGGACGGGCGGCCTGCGTCGTGGCGGCGCTGTGGCCGGAGCGGGTGCGGGGGTTGGTCTCAGTGGGCGGCTACGCCATCCAGGACATTGCGGGGTCCGCGGCACCGCTCGATCCCGCGCAGGAGTATCGTTACTGGTACCAGTACTACTTCCATGGGGAGCGTGGCCGGGCGGGTCTTGCGGCCGACCGCCGGGCGTTCTGCCGGTTGCTGTGGCGGCTGTGGTCGCCGAGCTGGGCATTCGACGACGCAACGTTCGAGCGGACGGCGGCGTCGTTCGACAACCCGGATTTCGTGGACGTGACGGTGCAGTCGTACCGCCACCGCTTCGGCCATGCCGCGGGCGACCCGGCGCTGGAGGCGGTCGAGCGGCGCTTGGCGCGGCAGCCGGTGATCACCGTGCCGACGGTGGTGCTGCACGGCGACGATGACGGCGTGGGGCCTGCGCCGATGTCTGCGGGGCATGCGCGCCATTTTACGGGCGGCTATGTGCGTCAGGTGGTGCCGGGTGTTGGGCATAACTTGCCGCAAGAGGCGCCGGGGTCGTTTGCCTTGGCAGTGCTTGGCCTGCTCAGTTGACGGTGGCCCGCTGGCAGGGCGATCGCATTCGCCCTTTTCGTCGTTGCCCTTCTTCCTCATTGCGGGGAGCGCTCGCGACGTGGCAATCCAGGACTGCGCGCCAGAACATTGGTCCATGTGGCCCTGGATTGCCGCGCCGAAGCCGGCTCGCAATGACAGGTCCTTTGAGGCCGGAGGCAGGTTGGGCCAAATGCGACTGCCCTGAGCCCGCTGGCAAGACCGGTTGACGCCATTGTGGAAGCCTGTCGCCGGTGGATGCCGCCTCAACCGGCCGATCGACACACCTTCCCCAGTCGGCGTGATGGATCAGGCCAGTATCGAAGCGGCGCGCCGGAGGTGTTCGGCTCGGGTCTGATCAATCGCCAGCCGCGATCAAACCAAGCGAAACATTGCGATGGTCGGCAAAGCCGGTGCGGCCCAGGTTCAGGGCAACACAATAAACGCGAGGCGACCATGTCCGGCTCGACCCAGACATCACCCATCGGCTTCAAGACCGCCGTTCGCGAGGCCGTCGGCATATTCGCCAGCCAGCAGGACCTGCAGGCCGCGATCGATGACCTGCTGGCATCCGGTTTTGCCCGTTGCGAACTGAGCCTTCGCGGCGCCGAGACCGACGCCACGGCCGGGCATGCGCCGGAGGCCCTTGCAGACGACCCGGCGACGCCCCGCACCGACCATTTCTGCACGGAAGCCCTCGGGGATGCCGAGGGTTCGCTCATCGGCGGCTTCGCTGTGCTGCCCGCCTTGGGCGTGGCCTGGGCTGGTGCGGCGGCCGGGGCAGGGTTCCTGGCGATCGGCGCCCTGACCGTCGTGAGCGGCGGCGCAGGCGCCGTGGTCGGGGCCGCACTCGCCGCCATGCTGGCCCGGCACCACGCCGCCAACCTGGCCGGTCAGGTTGCCGAGGGCGGGCTCCTGATGTGGGTGCGCACGCGCTCACCCGAGCTTGAGGCGCGGGCGCTCCGCATCTTGTCCATCCACGCTGCAACCCGTGTCCACTCGCACAGTCTCGCGGCCTGACCCCAAGCGTCACGTCCGGCTACGACAAATATCCAGAGGGAACTCCAATGCTGCTGCAACATACCAAGGCCGCCGCCGGACGGCGGGCCTTCCTGGGCGGCGTCGCCCTTGCGGCCCTGTCCGGCCGCCGCGCCCTGGCCGATATGGCAACGACGCTGCCGCTGCCGGGCGGCCCCGGCGAGCGGGCGATCACCACGGAGTTCCCCGGCAAGGGTCCGATGATCCTGCAACGCACCCGCCCGCCTTTGCTGGAAACGCCGTTCGAGGTGTTCGACCGCGGGGTGTTTACGCCCAATGACCAGTTCTTCGTGCGCTGGCACTGGGCGGTGATCCCGACCGAGCTGGACGTGCACGCCTTCCGCCTGGGCGTCACCGGCCACGTCAACGCGGCGCAGTCGCTGACTCTGCAGGACATCCTCGGCCTGCCGCGGGTGGAGCTCGCCGCCGTCAACCAGTGCTCGGGCAATTCGCGGGGCTACTTCGCGCCCCGAGTGCCCGGCGGCGAGTGGTCGAACGGCGCCATGGGCAACGCGAAATGGATGGGCGTGCGGCTCCGCGACGTGCTGGACCGCGCCGGGGTGAAGGCCGGGGCGCAGCGGGTGCGCTTCGCCGGCATGGACGACCCGGTGGTCGCCGACGCGCCGAAGTTCATGAAGTCGCTCGACATCGACCACGCGCGCGACGGCGAGGTGATGCTGGCCTATGCCATGAACGGCGAGCAACTGCCGCTGCTGCATGGGGCGCCGCTGCGGCTGGTGGTGCCGGGCTGGTACTCGACCTACTGGGTCAAGATGGTGCACAGCATCGAGGTGCTGGACGGCCCCGACGAGAACTTCTGGACCAAGGTCGCCTACACCATCCCGGACACGCCCGGCGCCAACATGAAGCCGGGCGAGGCCGGGGTGAAGATGGTGCCGATCAACCGCATGGTGCCGCGTTCCTTCGTCACCAACCTGGCCGACGGCGTGCGGGTCAAGGCCGGACCCAGCCTGGTGCGCGGCATTGCCCTGGGCGGCGCCGTCGGCGTGCGCGCCGTCGAGCTCTCGACCGACGGCGGCACGAGTTGGACGCCCGCCACGCTCGGCGCCGACGAGGGCCGCTACAGTTTCCGCGCCTGGCAGACGACGCTCGACCTGCCGGCCGGCGACGCCACGCTGATGGTGCGCGCCACCAACACGGATGGGCTGGTGCAGCCGGCGACGCCGAACTGGAACCCCAGCGGCTTCATGCGCAACGTGATCGAGACGACCCGCCTGACAGCGGCCTGACACCCCCCTTTCCGGAGACTTGCACCGCCATGAACATCACCACCGTCGCCTACGGCATCGTTTTCGTCGGGGGACTCGCGTTGTTCGCGCACGGCCACCCGGCCGTTGAGGCGCCACCCTCCCCGACGACGCCGGGCTTCACAGCCGTTGCAGCCGCAGCGCCTGCCCTGTCCGCACCGCCTACGGCGGTGCCGAAGGCCGCACAAGCCGCTGCGCCGGCACCGTCAGGCACGCCCGCAACGCTGGCTGCCGCGGCCCCCTCAGTCACAGGAGATGGCGTCACCCTGACCTCTCTTTCCGTCGATCTGCCCAGCAGCGACCGCGAGTTCCCGCCTGGCCCTGGCGTGGACGTCGCACAAGCCAACTGCGCTGCCTGCCACTCGGTCGGCATGGTGATGAACCAACCAACCCTGAGCCGCGCAACCTGGGAAACGGAGGTGCACAAGATGATCGCCGTCTACAAGGCGCCCGTAACCGACGACGCCAAGACCATCGTGGCCTACCTCGACAGCATCAAGGGCGCAAAGTGATCCATCGGCTTTCCAGCTTGGAATGAGCTTGGAACGGCGTTGCAATGCGGAGGCATCAAGAACGAGCAATCGGGCGTCTGGCAGGGAGCCGGCCTTTGAGGATGCCGTATGCCCACGCGAGCACGATGAAGAACACGGTGTGCGCGAAGGCATAGGACAGGAGGCCGCCAACGGTGAGCGTGCGCGCACCGGCAACGCCTTCCCCAGGAGCGGCAAGACGACGCAGGCGTTCAACAGCCAGAAAGGGACTGCGGCAATGACGCCCTTCCGCAAGAAGCCGCCGCGAAGAATGGGCTCGAACAGCAGGGCATAGGCCAACGCCATCAACAAGCCGACTGTGACCTTGAAGCCTGTCTTGAAAACAGGCGTGTCCGGCCCCGGCAGGCCCGAAGACGACCAGGAATGAGACAGCCCTGACGCTACCAGCGGCGGCGACAGCCAGGCCCGCACCAGCTTCTGCAGGCCACCACGCGCGGTGACGATGTCGGCCGCGTCGAATGCGTCGAGCACGAGGATGTTGAGTGCAATTGCGACAGTGCCGGCTGCCAAGGAGGCTGCAACGATCAGGAAGATACCTTGCAGCGCTTCAGGAAGGCTTGCCCGCGCACCCTGGTTCAATTTGGCGCTGCGTTCGTACCTGGATTGGATGCGGCGCAGCTCTTGGATTCGTCCAGCATGGGGCGGGTGGTCGAGGGAACAATCATATCCATAAGGATACCCTTCGGTTCTGTGACGGCAGAACTAACCAGCCGGCTGAACGGAACGCCACAGCCCAAAGGCATCACCGCAATATGGGCTAAGGAATAGATGGACCGACGCAGCGTTCGTGAGAAGCAACCGGCGCCCATGCCGGCGGCTGGCCAGGAGTGTCGCCCATGCACGCCCCTCTGAACGCCGCGGCGCGAAGGTGCCTCGCCGTCGCGTCCTGCTTGCTGCTGCTCGCCGTGGCGCCTGTCGAGCCGGATGGCCTCCCCGCCGCCATGGAAACCGCCATGGCGCGGATGGACCACGACATGATGCAGCCGCCCAGCGGCAACGCAGACCGTGACTTCGCAACGATGATGGTCCCGCACCACCAGGGCGCCATCGACATGGCGGAGGCAGAGCTGCGCTTCGGCCACGACCCGGTGCTGCGCCGCCTGGCGCAGGGCATCATCGTCGAGCAGCAGCAGGAGATCGCCGTCATGCGCCAGGCCCTCGCCGCACTGCCGCCCGCCATATCGTCGCCCGTCGCAACCTCACCGCACAGCCATCCCACCATGAACGGAATGCATAAATGATCGTACGTCTCGCCGCCGCTTTGCTGCTCAGCACCGCCCTGCCCGCCCTGGCGGGGCAGGCGCCCTTCGCCGCCAATGCGCCGGACTTCCCGATCAGCCATCAGGACCGGTTCTACACCTCCGACCAGTTCTCCAACAACGTCTCGGTGATCGACCCCGCGGACAACAAGCTGCTCGGGGTCATCCGGCTGGGCGACCCCACGCCCGGCAACCTCAGCCCGCTCTACAAGGGCCAGCTTTTGGTGCATGGCATGGGCTTCTCGCCCGACCGGCGCACGCTAGCGGTCATCTCTATTGGGTCCAACTCCGTCAGCTTTATCGACACCGCCACGAACGCGGTCAAGCACGTGAGCTATGTCGGCCGCTCCCCGCACGAGGCGTTCTTCACGCCGGACGGGCGCGAGGTGTGGGTCGCCGTGCGCGGGGAGGACTACATCGCCGTGCTGGACAGCACGACCTTCATCGAGAAGTCCCGCATCACCGTGCCGAACGGCCCCGGCATGACGATCTTCTCGCCGGACGGCAAGCTCGGCTACGTCTGCTCCTCGTTCTCGCCGGAGACGGTGGTGGTCTCCACGGCGGATCACAGCATTGTTGGGCGCGTGAAGCAGGATAGCCCGTTCTGCCCGGACATCGCCGCGACGCCGGACGGCAAGCAGGTCTGGCTGACGCTGAAGGACGTCGGCCGCACCATGGTGTTCAACGCCACCGCCCCGTTCGAGGTGTTGAAGGTCATCGACACCGGGCCGATCACCAACCACGTCAACATCGTGCGCAACGCCCAGGGCCAGTTCGCCTACGTCACCGTCGGCGGCCTGAACCAGGTCAAGGTGTTCCGCACCGACGGCTTCCAGCAGGTGGCGGCGATCGACGTTGGCGCGCTGCCGCACGGGCTGTGGCCGTCAGGCGACGGCAGCCGGGTCTACGTCGGGCTGGAGAACGCGGACGGCGCCGCGGTGATCGACACGGCGCAGAACAAGCTAATCGCCACCATCCCGCTCGGCCAGGGACCGCAGGGCGTGGCCTACGTGCCGGGCGCGGTGCCGGAGGGTGCCGGGACGGAGAACCTGCAGCCGCTCGGGATCGCCGCGAACACGGCGCGGCTTTCGCTTGGCAAGCCGGGCGGCAAGCCCGGCGGCCCGGCGGCGACGCAGGTCACGCTGTTCGACCAAGGCTTGGTTCAGGTGTTGCAGGCAGCGGCGACCGGCCTGGCGCCGAAGCAGCCCTATGTGCTCGCCCTCTCCGCCGAGCCGGGCGGTGGCGGCGCGTTGCAGCCGCTCGCGGGTTTCGTGACCAACCCGGCCGGCGCGGCGATCGTCAACGCGATCGGGCCGATCCGCCAGGTGGTGCAGGCTGATGCCGGCGCGGGCCGGCGCTACCTGGTGATCGCGCCGGGGATGGCGGGCGCCCCGGGCGTCGCGGCGCAGGTGCAGCAGTGACCGGACGGCCGCCCAGGTGACAAGACCAGATCCTCGGGCCAGCCATGCGCGACACCGCAACCCTGATCGAGCCGCAAATCCCGGCGCTGCGACGCTACGCCTTCGCGCTGACCCGCGACCACGCGAGGGCGGACGACCTGGTGCAGGACTGCCTGGAGCGCGCGATCAGCCGCTGGTACCTGCGCGCCGCCGACCCGGACCTGCGCGCCTGGCTGTTCACCATCTTGCACAATCTTTTCATCAGCGGGCAGCGCAGCCTCCGGCGCCGGCCGCTGCACGAGCCGCTCGACGACAGCATCGAGGCCGCCAGCACGCCGGCCGGCCAGGAAGGGGCTCTGCTCGGCCGTGACATCCTCAGCCAATTCGCCGCCCTGTCGGAGGACCACCGGGCCGTGCTGCTGCTCGTCGCCGTCGAAGGGTTGCCCTATGGCAGCGTCGCACGCATCCTGGGCATCCCCGTCGGCACCGTGATGTCCCGGCTGAGCCGGGCACGGGAGCAGTTCCGCCGCCAGATGGAGGGCGAGCGCCCGGCGCTGCGGAGGGTGAAGTGATCGACCCCATCCCGATCGGCGAGGACGACCTGCAGGCCTACCAGGACCGATGCTTGCCACCCGAGCGGGCCATTGTGGTCGAGGCATACCTGGCCGCACATCCCGACGTGGCGCAGCGTCTGCAGCAAAACGCCAGGCTGGAGGCTCAGCTCGCCGCCACCCTCACGACCAAGCTCGAAGAGCCGATCCCGTCCCGCCTGCGCATCGCCGCCGTCGCGGCCCGGCGACGGCGCAGGCTGGTTGCCGCACTCAGCCGCGTCGCGGCGGCGCTGCTCCTGGTCGCGGCTGGCGCTGCCGGCGAATGGTATGCGGGGTTCCGGTCCCACCCGGAGCCGCTTGGGGCCGCGACCGCCAACGCCGTCGCGGCGTTCCACACGTTCACGGTCGAGGTGCGCCATCCCGTGGAGGTGCGCGCCGAAGACGGGCCAAGCCTGGCGCAGTGGCTGTCCAGCCGGCTGGACCGGCCTGTGGAGCCGCCGGACCTCTCGCCCGAGGGCTTCCGTTTGATGGGCGGACGCCTGCTGCCGACCGCCGGGGTGCCGGCCGCCCAGTTGATGTACGACGACGACCACGGCACGCGGCTCACCGTCTACGTGCAGCCGATGGGCATCGATGGCGAGGAGTTCCGCCTCACGCGGCAGGGCGACGTGCGGACGGTCTACTGGGCCGAGCGGCGGCTGGCGCTTGCGGTCACCGGGCGCACTTCGGACGCCATGCTCATGGCGGTGGCGCGGCGGGTCCACGACGCGGTGGGCGCTGCCGGGCCGAAATAAGCGCTGAAGGGTCGATCCCGGCCGGCCTGGGCGGCGTTGGCCAACTCGACGACAGAGGAACGCAGCCATGTTCAATCCTTTCCGCTCCAAGCCGGACCTGATCGTCCATTCCGAGACGCCGAACCGCCGCTCGCCCGGCTGCGGGCGCGCATGACGACCGCGCAACCGGACTTCGGGATCAGGCCCGTTCCGCTTCATGCGCGATGAATGGACGCCGGGGTCGCTCGCGGCTTGTGCGCGTTTCGGCGGCTACGTGCCGCGGCAGGAGGCGCCCGACTTCACCGCTGGCGGCAAGGCCGTGCATTTCGACCGGGTCGAATGGAACATCATCCCGGATTCGGCCACCACAGCCGCCGCGATGCAGACGGGCGAGGAGGATTGGTGGCAGACGCCGATCGCCGACCTGCTGCCGCAGCTCCGCCGCATGCGCGAGGTCAAGGTCGTGCCGATGACCAGCATCGGCGCCATCCAGATCATCCGCTTCAACCACCTGCACCCGCCGTTCGACAACGTGAAGATGCGGCAGGCCGTGCTGCGGCTGGCAGACCAGGCAGCGTTCATGCAGGCCGCCTATGGCAACGAGACGAGCACGTACCGGACCGGGGTCGGCGTGTTCACGCCGGGGTCGCCGGCCGCCACCGACGTCGGCCTGGACGCGGTCACCGGCCCGCGCAGCCTTGAAGCCGCCAAGCGCCTGGTGGCGGAGGCGGGCTACAAGGGGGAACGGGTCGTCATCATCTCGCCCACCGACTATTCCTGGCTGGAGGCGTTCTGCCAGGTCACGCGCGACATGCTGCTGAAATTGGGGCTGAACGTCGATTACCAGGCCAGCGACTGGGGCACGGTGGTGCAGCGCCGGGCCAGCAAGGAGCCGGTGGAGAAGGGCGGCTGGAGCATCTTCTGCACCGGCTGGGAAGGGCTGAACACGGCCGACCCCGGCGGCCACTACCCGATCCTCGGCAACGGCGGGAGCGCCTGGTTCGGCTGGCTCACCAGCCCGCGCATCGAGCAGCTCCGCACCGACTGGTTCGATGCGCCGGACGCCGCGGCGCGCCGCCGGGCGACGGCCGCGATCCAGGCCGCGGTGTGGGAGGAGGTGCCCTTCGTGCCGCTCGGGCAATTTTTCCAGCCCGCGGCGATGCGGGACAACGTCACGGGCGTGCTGGACAGCCCGTTCCCGATCTTCTGGAACGCAACAAAAGGGTGAGGTCACGGGACGGCAGCCCCAGCGGCTGCGGCCGGCTGGTCGAAGGCTGCGTGCGCCGCCTCCACCTGTTTGGAATGGCAATGGGACCGCTCAACCCCGTGGCCCTTCGGTCAAGGCCCGCGTTTCCTCGACGGCTGCCTGCTAGATCGCCCGCATCTCGTCGTCCCGCTAGTACAGCCCACCGACGATCCAGCTTGACAGCCGACGCAAGCGTGTGAAAGCGTCCCCAGCATCCAGAACAGTTGCCGTCTCCGTCCACAGCGGGAGCCTCGTCGAGCAAATGACCGTCCGGCCCACCCAGGACTGCTGCCGGTGAACGCGGGACACTTGCAATGAGGACCGGAAGCAGCACAGCGGCATGACGCGCTACGTGCTCGCGCGCATCGGGGCGATCGTGGCGCTGGCCTTCGGGATCAGCGTGCTGGTTTTCCTCATCATCAGGCTCATCCCCGGCGATCCCGCCATCGTCCTGCTCGGCACCAACGCCGGCGATGCCGAGCTGGTGGCGCGTCTCCATCACCAGCTCGGCCTGGACCAGCCCATCTACGGGCAGTATGCCCACTGGATCGGCCAGGTCGCGCAGGGCGACTTCGGCTACTCCTATGGCAACCAGCAATCCGTCACCTCGTTGCTTGCCGCCAACTTCCCCGCCACGCTCCAACTGATGACCGCCGGCCTGGCGCTTTCCTTGGTGCTCGGCAGCCTGATCGGCATCGTCGCGGCCGTCCGCCGCAACCGCAATGCCGATATCGTGGCCATGGGCGTTTCGCTCACCTTCATGTCCATCCCGAGCTTCTGGCTCGGCCTGCTGCTGATCCTGCTGTTCGCGGTCGAGCTGCCCTGGTTCGAGGTGGTGGGCGGAACGTCGCTCCGGGGCCTCGTGCTGCCGGCCGTAACCCTTGCCTTGGGCAGCATCGGGTTCAACGCGCGCTTCGTCCGCTCCAGCGTGATCGCGGCGCAAGGTCGGCCCCACGTGCTCACGGCGCGGGCCAAGGGCGTGTCCCGGGGCGTGGTGTTCGTGCGGCACGTGCTGCGCAACGCCTTGCTGCCGATCCTGACCGTGGTCGGCCTGCAAGTCGGCCAGCTCCTGTCCGGCACCGTGCTCGTGGAGACCGTCTTCTCGCGGCCTGGGATCGGACGGCTGCTCGTGCAGGCCATTCTCGGCAAGGACTACCTCACGGTGCAGGCCGTGGTGCTGATCATCGCGGTGCTCTACGCGCTGACCAACTTCGTGGTCGACCTGCTCTATCCCGTCCTCGATCCCCGCATCGCAGGCCGGTAACGCAATGGCGACACAGCACGACATCGACCCGAACACATCCGTCACGGCCGCCGCGAGCACCGGCGCCGCCGAGGACCTGCCGGCGCCGGCCCGCCGGGCCGACAGGCTGCGGCAAGCCCTCCGGCACCGCAGCCTGTCGCTCGGCCTGGCGACCACGGCGGCGCTTCTCGTGCTGGTGCTGTCGCCAACCTTGCTGCACTTGGCCAATCCCGACATGCAGGACCCGGCGCTCGCCTTTTCGCCGCCCTCGGCCGAGCACCTGATGGGAGCCGACTCGTTCGGACGCGACATGCTGGCCCGCGTGCTGTACGGCGGACGCACGACGATGCTCGCCAGCCTCTGCGTGGTGCTGATCGGGGCCGTGGCCGGCACGACGCTCGGCCTGGTCGCCGGCTACGTCCGCGGGTCCGTCGGCTTCGTCATCATGCGCCTCGTGGACCTGCTGCTCGCTTTTCCCGGCATCCTGCTGGCTTTGGCCGTGGCCGCCGTGCTGGGCCCGGGCCTGTCGAACGGGGTCGTCGCCATCGCGGCCATCCTGACCCCCGTCTATGCGCGCCTGGTCGAGGGCGCCACGTCAGAGGTCCGCAACCTTCCCTACGTGGACGCCGCAGTCACCCTCGGCGCCGGGCCGTGGCGGATCATGCTCCGTCATGTCCTGCCCAACGTGGCGTCCGGCATCGTCGTCCTGACCACGAGTTGGCTCGGCATCGCGGCCCTCTGGATCGCGGCCCTCGGCTTCATCGGCCTTGGCGTGCAGCCTCCTGCCGCCGAGTGGGGCGCCATCCTGAACGATGGGCAAAACTACATCACCATCGCCTGGTGGATCACCGTGTTCCCCGGGCTGTTCCTCGCACTGTTCGTCGTCGGCGTGAACCTGATCGGAGACGGGTTGCGCGACGAGATCGACCCGACGCTCAGCCGCGGCTGATCCCGGCTGCCTGCCCGCATAAAGGACGCTTGCCATGCCAAGGCCGATACTCCGCCTCCCGACGCA
>JAABUY010005464.1_pt1 | contig 12780 bp, 16 predicted proteins | sample 5560271 | NCBI WGS metagenome assembly JAABUY01 (sample SAMN10711886, study PRJNA513374) | rock metagenome | isolation source: Antarctica rocks | place: Antarctica: Victoria Land, University Valley
ATAGGTGTAATTACAGTGACATAGTGCATGCTGTGAGCCTGTTTTGCAGAGCAACACTGAACAGTGGGGACTGCATTTTGCCAAAACCAGTGCTGCAGTGCATTGGTGCTGACTCACTGCACACCTGTATAAACAGCAAATCTTCATAGGTGTAATTACAGTGACACAGTGCATGCTGTGAGCCTGTTTTGCAGAGCAACACTGAACAGTGGGGACTGCATTTTGCCAAAACCAGTGCTGCAGTGCATTGGTGCTGACTCACCGCACACCTGTATGAACAGCAAATCTTCATAGGTGTAATTACAGTGACATAGTGCATGCTGTGAGCCTGTTTTGCAGAGCAACACTGAACAGTGGGGACTGCATTTTGACAACACCAATGCTGCAGTTCATTGGCTTTGCATCACTGCAGACCTGTATGAACAGCAAATCTTCATAGGTGTATTTGCAGTAACATGAGGTTGCTGTCAGCCTGTTTTGCAGAGCAGCCTTCAGCAGTGGGGAGTGCATTTTGTCAACACCAGTGCTGCATTGCATTGGCTTTGCATCACTGCAGACCTGTATGAACAGCAAATCTTCATAGGTGTATTTGCAGTGACAAGAGCTTGCTATCAGCCTGTTTTGCAGAGCAGCCTTGAGCAGTGGGGAATGCATTTTGACAACACCAGTGCTGCAGTGCATTGGCTTTGCATCACTGCAGATCTGTATGGACATCAATCTTCATAAATTTATTTGCAGTGACATGGGCTTGCTGTCAGCCTGTTTTGCAGAGCAGCTTTCAGCAGTGGGGAATGCATTTTTTGTCAATACCAGTGCTGCAGTGCATTGCAATACAGGTTCACAGCAGTGTTGTATCAGTGCAGTTACACCTATGGAGATTTGCTCTGCGTACAGGTGTGCAGTGACCCAGCACCAGTGCACTGCAACACTTTTCTTGGCAAAAAGCAATCTCCACTGTTCAGTGCTGCTGTGCAAAACAGGTTCACAGCAGTGTTGTGTCAGTGCAGTCACACCTATGGAGATTGGCTCTTTATACAGGTGTGCAGTGACCCAACACCAGAGCACTGCAGCACTGTTTCTGAAAGTATCGTGACTACCTCAACAAATTCAGGAAGCACCTTCACCCAGGAGGCGGTGTAACCATGTATCGAGCAAGCTGTTATTTGCATCAGAATGTCATTTGTGCAAGCAGTCGTACATCTTATTGACAGATTTGCATTTAGGTTATCCTCCAAAGGTTGATGCTGTCAGGAGCTGCTATGCACACGAATGCTCAAAGCAGCACACAAGGTAGGTAATGTTTGCAGCACCTGTCAGTGACAGCTGATGCTGTGTCTGATCATGACCAGTCATGAGCCAGTAGAATGCCTTGCATGCAGCTGCAGATCTGTTCTTCATACAGCTGTGCAAGGACACAGCACCAGTGCACAACAGCATTGCGTCTGGCAAAATGCATGCCTCACAGCCCGGTGTTGCTGTGCAACACAGGCTAAGCAGCTGCAATGTTGTGTCCTGCAAAAACACCTATGAAGATCTGCTTTTCATACAGCTGTGCAAGGGTCCAACACCAGTGCACAGCAGCATTGCTTCTGGCAAAATGCATGCCTCACAGCCCGGTGTTGCTGCGCAACACAAGCTAACTGCAGGGTTTAATCTGCTCTTCATACAGGTGCACTTGTAGGTGTGCCATCGTTCGAGGATGGAAGAAGATGACTGGGGTACTCCGTACCGGAGAGCGTGGTCAAGGGGTGCACGGAGGACGACGGAGACTACACGGAGCATCAGTTATGTAGGACTCAGCGGTTGCTTGTTTTGCAAAGGCTAAGCCTCACGCCCTTGTCTATTGCATTTGACGTGAGTCCTGCTGCACTTGTGGACGGACCGAGGTGCAATTCTCCTGGGTGCCACCTCAACGGGTGTCTTAGCCCTTCAGTCTACCATCTCCGACCAGACTGTTCTGTCAGTGACCCTAATATGGTGGTAACTTGCGGATATTTCGAAAACTTTTAGTCCTAGCACGCCTAATTCCGTGGCATTGCTGGTGTCATTTGCTCAACAACAAGTCAGGTCAAAATCAGAAGCTTCGGGCTACCAGTATCTTTAGTTGCCAAGCAATACACAAGTGACATACTGGTACTTGTCTCTGATTAGCCTTGGCTGCAGCTTTTCGAAGGCTGAATGTTGCGGATGCTTGTTGTTAGAGTGCTTGTGTGATTGTAGAAATGCCACTTTCAGCTGAAGATGCTCGATACAGAGTCCTCGGATGTGTGGATCTAAATGACAATCAGAAGGCCGAGCTGTTGTTGCTCATCAATTCCGAGCCCAATAAAACTGTTCCAATATTTACAGGAGTGCCTGATAGCCTTCTGGCACTCACTCTTACCAAACACCTGGAGGGCCTGACAGCAGGTGCAATCCCTCTCTGCACAGTTAGTTGCAACTCACACCAGAGCGTTGAAATCACAAAGCATCTGAGCTGAGCCAATGCAGATTCTGAACCTCTTCTGTGGCATGAGGGGTTGCTGCTGACTTTGGTGCATACTCTGCCTGCATTGCACATGGCAATTGAACAGAGTCAATGCAACCTGAAAATACTTGAGGGTTTTGCTTTCTGACTTCAGAGCTTCACAAAGCGTGTGAGCAGTCTCAACGCAACCTCTCAGCCTTGTCTGTGGCTTCAGGATTTGCTGCTTTCATGGATGCTGAATGTTGGCACTGACTCTCGCCCGTGTCTGTGCCGTATTCAGGGGGCATCATCACTCAAGACCCGTCTGGTACAATATGTCAATCTCTGATGGGCCCACCAATCTCAAGCTATCCAACCTCGCTTCAAGAACTCTCCGATTGCTTGTTACCAAGGGCAGGACAAGTTGTGACGCTGAATCACAGAGAATTTCAGGCATTGCAGTTTGAATTTCAACCAGCTGGGTTGATGCAGCATGTTGCAAAGGACTCCGATGCTTCTGCTCAGCTTATCACTGCGATTTCTGGCTTAACCAGCGCAGCCCCCCATGTGTCAGGGAATGAAGGACTCACTCTCCAGTCTGTTGGTCAGTATGTTACATTGCTTTCGGTCTTGGACTCAATGCAGGTGCAGCCGCTGCATCTATATCCAAATGACAACTGCGTGGAAAAAGGCACATCCACATCAATAGTTGAAGATCGGGTAAGGTGCATCCTGTAGCCTTCTTGTGAGTAAAGGTATGTGCACGCTAACTTGCACAGGCCTCACTTTACAAGATTACTGCAGACAAGACCAGACTTGGTGATTACAGCAGCCATGTTGACAGTCATGCTCTGCGAATATAAGAAGGCGGCAGATGGTGTACAAGGTGCCTATCAAGACTTGGTAAACAAGTGCACAGGAGCATTGCCACCTGGTCACTACGGGGCAGCATCTTTCATTCCAGCAATATGTGCATCTGGTCATGCTGTGGAATTCTGCGCTGTGGGGATGGATGGGCAGGTAGCCTTTGCTGATGTAGTGGGAACTCATGTCATGCAGATGGAGCTGACGGCTCCAGTCTTTGCACTGAGCCTCCTTTCCTACGTAGGTATATGGAGTGCCACAGGCAAAGTTTTCCACTCAAACCAGGCCTGAACGTATCAGGCTCATTTTGGCAATGGCCAATGTATATCAGCTGCTCGCCTTGATAGTCAGGTAAGCACCAGGTGCAAATTCAAAGTATGCATGCTGACAAAAAAGCAGCTGCTGAGGTTGCAGCTCATGCTTGCTAGACACTAATGCAGATGAAGCTGCACTTGTTGGATGCATTCACACCAATGGTCAAGTTTCAGCTGGCTGTACAGCCTATCTTGTGCAAGGAGCTTTTGGCCTCTTACCTGAAGAGAGCACTAACTGAGCTATGTGCACAATTTCATAGGCAAGCCCCAGCCACACATGCACGAAGGCCCTTGTTTGTGAAGCAGCTGCGTGAAGATGGGCTTACCACCATTGAGGTGCTTCTTGGTACTGTGTCAAAGCGTATCAGATCTTTTGCTACCCGCCCTGGCGTACCTCACACCACTTTGGAGGACATCCAGACCGCTTATGAGGCTGGCGCAAAGAATCCAGGGTATTTCCTGGTTTGTGCAAAGTCTGCCCCCATGATCTCAGAGCATGGCACATATGCTGTGGAGACCTATCCTGTTGGCTACTCACACGATCCTGCAGAGGAACAGGTAAACATCTCAGCCTGTCTCACATGTTGAGGTTCCCTTGTATAGTTTGTCATCACGTGCCCCATTCATTAGGCATTATTGCTTTTTTGCAGGATGTGCAGCTACTGGCTTACTCTGTTTGTCAAGCCTTGTACATCCTATGGAAGGCTAAGCTGGTTCACCGTGACGTGCGCATGGCGAACATTGTGCGGTTGCAAGGGCCGGAAGATCACTATATGCTGTTGGACCTTGAAAATGTAGCTCAGGTCAAGATATGGCCTGCCGTCCAACCATTCAAAAATTGGGACAGTTTCACTCTGAGCAAGAACAGCGAGTATGATCATCTATCTGACATGTACCAACTAGGCAAGTTGCTCAGGAGGCTATTGCGGCGCACTGGCTCTCAAGCAGCTGAAGAATTTATCAACAGCATCAGGAACAAATCACTCACTGCTGAGCAAGCTCTCAAGCACGTGTGGCTTATGCGCCAATGAATCAGCTGTGTTGTCGGCAGGTGTAATTACAGTGACATAGTGCATGCTGTGAGTGCCATGAGTTTTGACGCAACCACCACGAAAAGCTTGTGCCCAGGACATCTCGCAGCACGTCGAAGTCCTGCAAGCAGCAGCGAAGGTAGCTGAGCCCCCGAGCTCCTCAGCCATTAGTCATCTTCTGACCCCACCGCCGAGCCGTCGGTGGCAGGCGAGCATCAAGGAACCCCATGCTGATCCTGTCATGGTCAGGGCTGCAATCGATGTTGGTGATTCGCATTACGACTACTGCCGATAGATAGACAGTGGCCATCACTTTCAGTCTCTGTGCTACAGTGTAAGACTTGCATCTATTTGTGACACGATACTTGACACTGGTTGCCACCAAGCATAAGGCTGGCTGGCTCCCAATATGTGACCACTGCTGGACTGAATGGGGGGGCAGAGAACACGTCCTAGAGATGATATCATTACCCTTATGCATGCCACATACGCTGGACCAGACGCAGTAGCTTTGCAGCAAGACACCGATTTGTAGGCTGCTGGCTGCCCCTATTCAGTTTGTCAGACAGAAAAGAGTAATCACTGTCAAAAGCTGACCATACTGTGCAAACAGGATGAATGCGAATGCCATATGGCAGAGGAAGTATGAGACACTGTGGGGCGGGCTAGCCAAGAACACACAAGATTCGTATTGCACGCCCCTTTGGAAGTGGCTGGTATGCATCTTTGCTGCAAGACTTGAAAAGATCAATGGAAGCCCTGATACAAGACAAGGTGTTCGACGCAAGATTTTGGCTGTGCTACTCAAGATACTGTCGATGCTGTAGGATTGGTGCGAGAAGAAGGGACTTGACTTATGTATCCATCCCATAACCAAGTGCCTTGTTTTCATGGAGGTAAGCCTTACGATGGGTCCAGGGTTTTCAACACCCACATTTTGTGATATGGCTGTAAAGCCTCTGTATCAATACTGCATGATGTCTCAGGACTTGCTGGAGGAGATGATACAGGAAAAAAGCAAAGACCCTTTTGGCACCATCAGAGTGGCCCGAAAAGCCCTGTCGCGCATACGGTATGAGTGTTTGCAGAGGCAGTGTGAGAAGTGTGTTGAACAGGCAATTCGTGCATGATGGTCACATGTGTAGGTTTCACATGCAGAGAACTGCAGAGAGGGGTGCCTCCTCCATATGGTGAAAGTTTTTCGAAAGAGACACTCATTAGATCAGCCTCCTCAAAAGCCTTGGCTGCCACGACTGAGGCTAGGATTGGTAAGCAAAATGTCGTCAGCAAATGTTCATGCAAATCGTTACTCCACTTGGAATGCAGGTGTGGATAGTGATCCATTGAGGAATGGCTTTGCAGCTACATCCCTTGATGAGGATGAGGTTGAAAGGCTACTTGATGCATGCATCAGACATTCAGATCATTGGAGTGGATTCAAAGTTGCAGCAATGGTACTACTGGGGACAAGCATGGGTTTCAGAGGTGCGTTGTGTTGCCTGCTGTTGTATGCAGAGTACATTGGCAGGTTTACTTGCATGCCAGAAACCCACAGCATGATGGTTTAGGCGACGACCTCATGGACGCAAAACCCAGTCTCCTGGCACTGACACCAGTGGTGCGGTCTACCCCTTCACCGATGCAGCCAGTGACATGGTGAGCAGGAATCAAATGCAGTGTGTTTTGCGCATGCAATGTTGTGTCATCAAGTAAGTGTTGCATGCAGTTTTGACTCATCTAGATGTTGATTTGCTCAATGACACGAATGTTGCTGAACTTCTCATTAGCATGTTCTGTGTTGCAGTTCATTGAGAACAGGCAAGATCAATCGGTTTGGATGGCTCCGGTACAGCGGCTTCTGTCGCCACCGTCTGCCGCATCTGGACGCATGTGGGGCGCTGGCTGACCTCCTCGTGTTCACTCTGAACCTGACCGGTCTGGACCTCCTGCAAAAAATAGAGGCTCAAGACAACAGCTGGCAAGTTCACCTGAAATCCGCAAAATGCATTCATGTATTGCACTCATGTGAATCAGGTCCACAATCTGAAAAGCATCAAAGCACGCATGAGATCCATAATGATGATGACCAAACTCTTAGGTATTAGAATATCAGGCATTCCAGCGGGAAGCAGGAAAAACTTAAGTCGTGTGAGGTGGTTTGCTGAGCCAATACATGAACCACATCTTGAGCTGCTGTGGGCTGTACTGCCTTGGAATATAACACCTGATGGTTTTAACCAAGTAAGCCCTGAACGCGAGTCTTGGGGCATAAGATGCACTTGCCCCAGTGTCATGGCTCACTCCCCTTGAAAACACCTGAGACTGTGATCAGCATTCAACATGCGAGAGGTGGCCCCACCCAAAGGCTTTTGGGCAGTTCTGCTAAAACCGTTCTCTCAGCTGATATGGAATAAGGGCATGCAGCCTGGATGGACCAAAGGTGCAATCTTTTGCTAGAGGACTGGCATCTGGGGACAACATTTGTGTGACAAGGGGCTTTGCTGTAGAGCAATTGTAAAGATCAGAGGAGAGTGTGGCCATCATCTGACAAGGTTTGCAGCAAGATTGGAATCAATTGCAACGTCAGCATTTAATCAAGAAGTGTCCCCAAAGCTTCAGGGGTCAAGCTGGGGCATTGCCTCTGCGCCAGCTAGTGAATTCAAAGGACTATAGTCTTACCTGGTTTGTTAGTTTACCTAGTTTGGCATTGCCCTCTGCATTGACCTAAAAGCCTTAGCTCGGGCTAGGCACAAAGATGGATCCAGCTGACTGCGAGTAATATGTCTGCTGGATCCATCTTTGTGGCCACGAAATTGAGGATGCAAGCAAGTGTTCTAACTTGACAATGGCTGTCTCCAGTGTTCTGGTGCTATACAGTTCAAGCTAATCATGCATGGTTTATGCAGGTGGTCATACAGGCTCCTGTTTCATGACCTCTACCACGTTGACAAGAAACAGGACCGCACCGCCCTCGTGAAACCACTGCAAAGCATCCTGCAAGAGGTAGAGGGAAATCCAGTCGTGAAGACCAAGGTGCTTCATCTGTTCAGGTTGGTAGCCAAATTTCCAAACTAGTTTGTGCGGTGTTGCGCCAACGCAGTGAGGCAATGGAAGAGAAATCATATATACTGTACTCCAATCTGCACACACATGCCCTGTATTACCTCCTAAGCATCACGAATTGTGCTGACTTGACCCAGTCAAAAGCTGTTCAAGGCTATTTAAGATCAATGCCCACACATCGAGGGGAGCTTTTGGCCCATTCATTCAGGCTGCATACTTTTTATAACAGTAAGTAAGACCACACTCAGTAAAAGAAACCTCAACCTTGCTGATTTACCTTGACACATGACACTCATCAAGAAGCAGCCAAAAGTGTGAGGGCACACTCAGTGCTGATTTGCAGCATTTCAGCCAATCAACAGACATCTCAGACTTTTGTGAAATATCACTGCACTGTTGGCCAGTCCAGGCTTGCATTCCAAATGTGTGGTTCATGCCTTGAGGTATGCCTCTGTGTTTGCAAGATCCAACACTTAGGTGTTGGGTCACTAGACAACGTGGCCCAAGTTCAGCAAAACGTGCGGTTCATGCAGGGACTCAGGGTTGATCCTCCTGGCAAGTGGTGGAGCGGGGGTCGATTTGCTGTCTATCTGGGGCCACTGGCAATCAGGTAATCTGCCTGTCAATGCAGCACATGACAAGCTTCATGCTCAGGTCAAGGAACATGTCTGGCTTTGCAGGTACATTGGCGCAGGCTTACCTTGAGAAGAATCCCCTTGCGGCTCTGCAGGCCTTTGCAATAGCCGCAGGCTGGGAGCAGACCAGCTTCATGAAACGACACTTCCTTGGCAGAGGACTGGTGAGCATTCAAATGGGCTGCTGTTGCTCCTGAAAGGAACAGACTTATGTTTGACATGTAGCAAATAGCATTGTGATGAACGTGTATATGGCCTGGTCGTTTCAGGTTTCAGTGCCAGAAGAGTGGATAGACGCATTGTTCCCTGAGGTCAGGAGAATCTCAGAGCAGGTTCAAGCCCGCAATGCTCGCATGCAATCTGGGAAACGTCAACTTGATGACAGGTTGTCTGACAGAGCTGCTGAAGGGTTCCTCAAAGTAGTGCTTTACTCTGGCATCTGCTTCTGGCAGAATCTACCATTCCGAACTCAAAGGTAAGATTTCACAGTCAAACTGATAATTGCAGACATCAAGGTATGGGAGCACCAAAGCTCAACTGAATATCCATATATCGAAAGTGTGGTTGATGCCTTAGACTTCCATCCCAATGTGCCTGGGTGACCATTTATAATTCACTCCGCCCCTGAATAAGTGAAAGTGCAGCTCATGTGGCCTGCAGGTATGGAGAAAATTACGTCTTGCACAGCCTGCAAGCTGTTGCAGCCATCATGCAGACAAGGGAGTATGCTGATTTTGCTGACAGAGTCTTAGCTAGTCATGACAAGGCAAACCAGCAATACGCTATGGATGTCTCTCCGGCAATGGGAGAAATGCTGGCAGAGATGCAAGCCTGCCTGAAACAGCTGTCTGGGAACAGCCTCTGCGGGGACCCAGAGGCTGTTGCAAGACTGATAGCAGCAAAATTCACAGCCATGAACGTTGTTGTGCCTGAGCAGACCTCTAATGCTGATTTGGTCCTTGACTTACCTGCACTACCCATGGCAGCAGCAGGAGCACCTTGTCTGCCATCAGATGCCAAGGGCCTCAGAGGGCAACTCATTCAGTCACCCATACTTTATGACACCTCTGGAAGCATTTCCACAGTGGAGCTTGCTTGGAGGGAGTGGAGATCTGCTGGAAAGACTATCGCAGAGCGCTTCATTGACATCAAAGCTGACAAGTCACTAGCGGTTGGTCGCCGCAATGCCTCTCTGCACAAGAAGAACAGACACCTGCCTGAAATGATTGAGTCTCTCATCAACCTGGGTGCTCCAGAGGATGCAGCAGTCAACCAAGTATCGCAGATTGCACAGCAGCTGCAGCTCAGCTTACAACAGATGCGTGAAGGTGCCAGATTGGTGCAAAGCAACAAGACTGCCAAATCTGATGGCGACTCTCTGACAGCTGAGACCCTTGTCACTCTTGGGCAATTCAGGATGTTTGTAGCCAAAGCCTATCAGCTCACGCAGATGTATGTGTCCTCACTCTAGGCTGGGCTTGGGCACAGTTGTATGTCTGAACATCAGCAGGTAGTTTTGTGCATGGCATTATGTGCTAAGTACAAAAGATGGTTATCAGAGCTAGGCAGCATTGGTGACCCAGGTAGCAGCCCAAAAGCAATGCAGGTCCTGCAGTGTTGCTGTGACTCTGTAGGCTGCAGTGCAAGATCCTGCTACCGTCAAGACAGTGAGACGCAGGTTAACATGGCTTGCTTGTAAGCAACTGCAAAAGTACTTAGCGTTTCTTTTCCTTTTTATGCGTTTCTGCTTGCTTGATGGTCTTATTGAACACTCTCTGCCTTAGAAGCAGAGGTTAATTTTGGCTTGCTTTTACCCTGTTAAGAGGCCGCATCTCAGATGCCGCTTACAGCAGCTGCATCTCAGCTTAAAGCACATGCATGAAGGTTCCAGACTTCTGCGAACCAACAAAAGTGCCAAGCCAACTGTAACGATCACACCCTGAAAGCTGAAACCTGCACAGTCAGCTTTTTGGGGCAACTTGGTCCTTAAGATTGTTGTTGCGGACTGTGAGTGTGATGATCCATGGGCCTTAGGTCTTTTTGGCACAATCAGCCCTGTTTGTGTCACAATGGCCCATTGGAACCTTGTTGTGGACTGTTGGTATGATGATCCTTAGGGCACAGTCAGCTTTTGGGTCAATTTGGTCCATCAGATTGTTGTTGTGGACTGTTTGTGTCATGACCCATGGGGCTAGGTCTTCCTGCCACAGTCAACACTGTTTGTGTCAAAATTGTCCATCAGAACCTTGTTGTGGACTCTTTGTATGATGACTCATACGGCTCAGTCAGCTTTTTTGTTCAAATCGTCCTAACATATTGTTGCGCATTGATTGTGTGATGCTTAGGTCTTCCTGCCACAGTCAACCGTGTTTGTGTCAAAATGGTCCCTCAGATTATTGTTGTGGACTGTTTGTATGATGACCCATAGGGCACAGTGGGCTTTTTTCTTCACATTCCTCCATTACTGTTGTTGTGAGCTGTTTGTACGATGACCCACCGGGCACAGTCAGCTTTTTCATTCAAATTGCTCCATCAGATTGTTGTTGTGGACTGTTTGTGTCATGACCCATAGGGCACAGTCAGCTTTTTGGGGCAATTTGGTCCATAAGATTGTTGTTGCGGACTGTTAGTATGATGATCCATCGGCCTTATGTCTTTCTGGCTTAGTCAACACTGTTTGTGTCAAAATGGTCCATCAGATTATTGTTGTGGACTGTTTGTATGATGAACCATAGGGCACAGTGAGCTTTTTTCTTCACATTCCTCCATTATATTGCTGCTGCGGACTGTCAGTATGATGATTCATGGGCCATATGTCTTTCTGGCACAGTCAACCCTGGCTATGTCAAAATGGTCCATTGAAACCTTGTTGTGGACTGTTTGTATGATGACCCTGAGGGCACAGTCAGCTTTTTGGGTCAAAATGGTTCATCGAAACGTTGTTGCGGACTGTTTGTGTGATGAGACGTAGGGTTTAGTTCCTCCGGTGAGGCATTTTGTTTTGTTCTTTGAGGATCTCCCTCAGCATTATTGCAGGAAATGGGTCGAACCAAGCCCCACAACCTTTTGTTTCCTTTGCAGGTCAAGCTCATAATTTTCCTTATCGCAAAGCACAGTTGCAAGTACCTATAGCTACATGAACCAATCTGCCTTGATATCCATCGTAATTGGCGGTACAGTTGCCAAGCAAGTCCAGCCGTTGTCTCTACCACATGCATCTAGTGTGAATATACAAATGCAAGGCTCGTTGCTCGCTTCAATTCAGGCCTCTATGCAGCCTCCCATGCTCGATACAGCATGTCACAATCACATGATTTTGACATTCTCAAATTGCTGCTCATCATATCTGGGGCCAGGTGGACTGACTTGCATTGAATCCCATGATTCTGTATCATTTAAACAGCTCGACTGCAACAGTGCCACTGGGCCAACCGCTGTCTCTGCTGGCAACATCTGATGGGGATTTGTGGACATAAGGCTCATTACTCGCTGCAATGCAGACCTGTAAACACCCTTTCATGCCCCATGCAGCAATTTACAATTAATTTTTTTTGGGGTTTTCCAAACTACAGCTCATCCCATCTGCAGCCAGGTGCACTGATTTGCATTGAGTCCCATGTTTCTGTATCATTTCCACAGCTTGACTGCAAAAAGTGCCCACTGGGCTGACCGCTGTCTCTGCACACAACATCTGATGCGGATTTGTGGATATAAGGCTCATCACTCGCTGCAATACAGGCCTGAAAACACCCTCCCATGCCCAATGCAGCAATTTACAATTAAATTTTGTTGGTTTTTCCAAACTACAGCTCATCCCATCTGCAGCCAGGTGCACTGATTTGCATTTAGTCCCATGTTTCTGTATCATTTCCATAGCTTACATGCAACAGTGCCACTGGGCTAACCTCTGTCTCTGCACACAACATCTGATGCGGATTTGTGGATGCAAGGCCCATTGCTAGCTTCCATGCAGACCTTGAAACACCCTGTCAGGCCTGATGCAGCGCTAACCATTTACAGATATCTTATTTTCAAACACATCTGTAAATATCTGCACTGCGGTAATTGATATTTGCCGAGTCTCATCGCTGTCCTTCACTTTCACAGCTTGAATGCAATGGTGCTTGGTCTAGCCGTTGTCTTTGCATGCAGCATTTAGTGCGGTGCAGACCTATACACAGCAGTGTGGTGCAGTGTTTCTGATTCAAGGCTTGCAAAAACAAAACATCATGATTAAACAGATGATTTAGCAATAGATAATTTTGAAGCACAAGTTATAGTTGCACAAGCATGCCATACCACAGCTGCAGAAAATAGTGAGCTCACGTAGAGAATGAGAGCTCTAGGGTTTAGGGTTTAGGGTATACTCTCATGCAGATGAGCGTGATGCAGTATTGTCGAGATCCTTGCAGCTTGCTTTGCCCAAG
>JAABUY010005465.1_pt1 | contig 12778 bp, 16 predicted proteins | sample 5560271 | NCBI WGS metagenome assembly JAABUY01 (sample SAMN10711886, study PRJNA513374) | rock metagenome | isolation source: Antarctica rocks | place: Antarctica: Victoria Land, University Valley
GCAGCCGGACGGCCTGGACGAGGCGCTCGCCGCGCTGCGCCGGGCGGACAGCGGCTCCCCGGGCCTGGCGGCGGCGCTGGCCGCGTCGTCCCTGGACCAGCGCCCGGCGCCGCCCGCCGGCCAGGCCTCCGGGCCGCAGGGCTGGCCGGCGCGCGGCGCGGCTGCCGGGTCCCGGGAGGCGCCCGGCCCGCCCGAAGAAGAGATGCCGACCTACCGCGCCTGCCGCGGTGCGCGCGCCGGCTGCCGGCAGGTCCGGGCCATAGGCCACGGGTGCCCCGGTGCGAGGCCGCGCCGGTGCGCGCGCAGGCGCCGCGCAAACGCCGGCCGGGGCGGCGCCTGGGCACGCGTTCGCGTCGGGCCCCGAGCACGCGTCGCAGGCGGCTGTGCAGGCTGCGGCGGCGGGGCGCCTGCGGGCCGCCCTCGCGCAGGCCGGCGCGGCGGGCGAGAGCGCCGCCGGCGGGCCCCTGGCGCTGCTGGCGGCACTGGGCGCGGCACCGGGCGGCCTCCCCTCCGCTTCGCCCTGGCCTGGCGCCTGGGACGCCGCCGCGCGTGCTGACGCTGGCGGCCGGCCCGCCATGCGCGCCGCACGCCCCGACCGCGACCGTGCGCCGGGCCATGGAGTGCGGCCGGCGGGCGTCCCCGCCCCGCCAGCGGCACCCGGCGCGGTGCAGCCGGGCGCGCCGCGTGACGCGCACGGCCAGCGGCTCGCGCCCGCGGACGCGGGGAGCCTGGAGGAGCAGCCAGGTGAGGGCGACCTGGGGGAGCTGCAGCGGCTGCTGCGCGCGGGCGGCGCGGGCGCATGCGGTGCCTGCGGCGCGCCGGCCGAGCCCGGCGGCCGCTGCCTGTTCTGCGAGGCGTAGGGCTGCGCCGGCGCCGGCGCGCTGTGAGCCCGGCAGGGCGCGCGGCCGGCGCCGGCGCGCCGCCGCTCGCGCTCTGCACCCGCTCGCTGCCCCAGGCGGCAGCCGAGGCCGGCGCCTTCAGGCGCACTCGCCTGCCGCCCCTGCGGGGGCGCTGAGGCCTGCGCCGCGCTTGGAAGCGGCCTGCTCACATTTGAATGCGCCATATAGTTGAGTGCGCCGACGAGGCCCGTGCCCCAGCATGCACTGTCAGGCCGGTCAGCGAGCCCGCTCGGGCTCGCCCGCCCTTCTCGGCCCTGCGGCGTCGTGCATCCGGGGCGCTCGCGCGCGGGCGGAGGCTGCTCCTGGGAGAAGACCACGTGCAGCTGCGTCGAGTAGCAGTTCCCCGTCCTAGGGCTGCCGCGCACCGGCCTGCACGCGCGCGCGGCCCAGACGCGCTTGTCTGGAGCGCGTCCTTTCGGGCGCGACAGTGGCTGGGCGCGCCTAGCGATGCCCGGGCTGCCTGCGACGCCCGCGCACGCGCCCGTGCGGGCGCTTTGTTGGCGCGAAGGAGGCCGCGCTCCCGCTAGTGCGCGTGCGCATGCGGCGTTGGTCCCGGGGCTGCACGCGGGCTGCGGGCCGCGCCCCTGCCGGCTAGCTGTGCTGGTGACCCGACTCGCGAGCCTGTTCGGCTCGTGCTTCCACGCTTGGCCCAGGGCAGCGCATCACGCCTGCATGCGCAGAGCAAGTGATGGCATGCCAAGCCACTGTGCTGGTCGTCACAGCCGCACACACACCGCGCAGGTCCGTCTGCACCGGCGCTTCCCGGCAGGGAGCTGCTGGAGCCGCATGCCATGTTTTCCATGCCGCTGGCCAGGAGCCTGCATGTTTGCGCCGCGCTGTGAGTTGTGGAGGGGGCAATGCGCGTGTCTCTGCCTGAAAAAAAAGAGTGCTTGAAACGCGAAGCTATGTTAGCTGGGAAGACCCTGACCAGAGTATGAAAAGAGCTTGTAACATGCTCCAAGGAACATTGTTCACTTCAGCGCCTCTCTCAGGCGGCCGCGCATGCACAGACCGCTCGAGCAGCTTCAAGTGGCTGACGTCACTTGCATTCCACTCCAGTCAGCGGCAAGCTTACAAGACGAAGCCGAGGAGGAAGGCTCGCAAGCTCAGCTGCTGCAGAGGCAGGCAGCAGCAGCTGGGCGCCATGCTGCTGCTCGAGGCCGTCCAGAGCGCGGCGGGCTGCTGGCAGCTCCGCCTCCTCGTGGCCTTCGCCGCCGTGCGCGCCCGCTCCCAACTTGCCCGCAGCCCGCCGGCGCCCACCCGTGCCGCGTCGCGCGCCTGCTGGGCAGCAGAGGAGGGCACCAGGCACTGCGCGCGCGCCGTTGTTTGGCGTTTGACGGCTTCCTGCGCGATGACGTAAGCGCACCTTTGGCGTGCGCAGGCAGTGTACCTGTATGGCCTGCGGCTGTTGCAGCGCTGGCAGCTGCGCCACTTCCCCGGTGCGGGCGGCGCACCCAGCAGCGAGGCACGCACAGCTCGAGCGCGCCCCAGGGCTGCACGCTGACGCTCTTCCCATCGCAGGCCCCGCGCCGACCTGGCTCCTGGGCAGCATACCCTTCATCCGCCGGCATGGCACCGCCGCGTTCGCGCACCAGGCCATGTCCAAGGAGTATGGGCCTGTGTTTGTGAGCTACACTGGCGCGCAGCCACTCATCGTCACGGTGCGCAGCAACGTGCAGCGCGGCCCCGAGGGCAAGGCTAGCTTGTGACAGGGTCACGGGGCGGCTGCGCTGCCGTGACCAGTCCGTATACCAACGTGTCTGGCCATCGCTGCCTGACTGCCGTGTCGGGGCACGCAGCTGCTGGCATGGACTTTCCTCGGCACCGCAAGAAGAATGGAGGAGTTCAGAAGTTGCCTTGCCGCATGGTGTGCTTCTGTCGCAGCGAAGCTGGCCCAGCCTGGCGATGCGCCGCACATCGGTCCGCGCAGGACCACCCGCAGCTCGCGCGCAAGGAGCTGCTGCAGAGCGCCGTGCGGCCGGCTTTCCCGTCGCTGCTCTGGGGCCGCGAGGCCGCATTCGAGGCCGGCAACATTGTGGCGGCGCGCGGCGACAAGCACAAGGCGCTGCGCGCCGCCTGGCAGCCCATGTTCTTCTCCAGCAGGCGCGGCCGGCAGGGGCTGGCAGCACAGCAGCCCTACCTACCCTAACCCTAGACTCCTGGATGCTGGACGGCCTCAAAGCTGCATGGGCATGCTGGACGTCTGTTATGGCCGCCATACGGCATGGCGTGCTGACCCTGCTGCCGCCTGCTTTACAATGATGCTGACGCGCCGGCGAAGCCCAGACGCGTCCTGTGAGTGCAGCGCGCACGTTTTGCATTGCCGCAAAGTGGCCGCGGTGGGGATCGCGGCGCGCGCCGGCGCCGCCCGCTCGAGCGCGGCGAGTGCGCGGCGCGCAGCCTGGAGGCGTACTCCGCGCTCATGAACGAGGCGGCTGAGCTGCTGACTCGCAAGCTCGCCGACGCGGCCGCGGCCGGCGCGCCCGTGGACGTCCACCGCCTGCTCGGCGACATGACAATGCAGGTCGTCGGCACGACCGCGTTCGGGCGCGCCCGCCGCGCCAGCTGTGGGATCACCGGCTTGATGGCATGGTCTCCAAGTTGTTGGCCGGGGATGGTCTGCTAGGTTGGAGCATGCACCGCTGCATTACGCGGCGGTGCGCTGCTACCGTTTCCGGTGCTGGTGCCGACAGTGTATGCAGCACATCACCTGCGCGCATGGCGGTGCCCATAGATGTGCAGGCATTGCCGCTGCATCGCTGGTTTAGGAGAAGCTGCTGGGACCGCCCTGCAGGGTCGAGTTCCACACGCAAGAGGGCGCCGGGGCGGCGGCGGGCGCGCCCGGCGAGGCCGGCCGCCTGCGCGACGCCGTGACCGCCATATTCGGCGTCCGAGGTGCGGCGCGGCATGGTCATGCTGACTCGCATACTTATTTGGGGCGCCGCTGCATCATGCAATAGGCAGTCAAGGATTGGAAGTTGCAGAGACGTCCGCAGACAGCTGCTTGTGCAGCAGCCGGCTTGCAGGTCTGGCAGAGGCGAGTCCCAGCCTGCCGTACTCTCTGAGACGGGCTGTCCGCGCAGGCGATGTGCAGCTGGGGAAGCAATTTCCAGCTCGCTGTCCTGCTGAGACGCAATGGCTGCGCAGGGCCGCTGTTCAGCCTGTGGAGCCCCCTCCTGTTCCTCTTCCCCTTCACCGCGCCGCTGGTGCGCCCGCTGGCGGCTGCGCTGCTGGACGCGGGCTTCCGCCGCATCCTGGCCGCGCGGCGAACGATCAAGGACGTGGCCTTCCGCCTCATCGCCGCCCACCGCGCGCTCCTGGCCCAGGTTAGGGTTGGGGCCCAGGTTAGGCGCATGTGCGCCCCATGCGTCACGCCAAGCAAGGCGAGCGCGTCGCGGCCGCCGCCGCAGCAGCGGTGCTGTGGCGGCTGCCTTGCTGGTCAGTGTCTTACACTGTGTTATAAGCCACGGATGCGAAGAAACTAGCTGCCTCGCGGCCCTGTGATAGCATGCCACCCGGCGCCCTCCGCGCGTCAGAGCCTGCGGCCGGCGCATCCCATCAAGCCGTCTAGCATGTGCATCCGCAGGACGCCGACGGCCAGGAGCCGCTCGGGAACGGCGGCGCAGCCGGGCCCGCGCCGCCGCAGGCACACGGCGGCGCCGGGCGCGGCGCGCCGGCGCCGCCGGCGCGCGGGGATACTGAGGCTGCGGGGCCGCGCCGCGGCATCGCGCCGGGCAGCTTCCTGGACCTGGTCATGCGCGCGCGCGACCGCACGACCGGGCACGGCTTCACCGACCTGGAGATCGCCAACCAGGCGCGGCGCCTGTTGGTGCGGCCGCTGCCGGGGCGGTTTGGTGGCCGACTGGCGGGGGCTTGCGGGTCATTGAACACCCCGCATTCAGGTATTATGTACAGGCGCATAATGGAGCCGCGCTCTGTCATACAGCGGAAACCGGTGAGTCTCCGCTTGCACCTGCTGGCAGGCTTTCAGATAAACTGCGAGCTCACATGGCTTGCGCGGCAGGCCGCCGGGCTGCGCATGGCAGGCGCGGCGCTGAGCGGCGCCCGGGCAGCGCGCAGGCGTACGTGCTGATCCTGGCGGGCTACGAGACGACCGCGAGCGCGCTGGCGGTCGCCATGTACCTGCTGTCGGCCAACCCCGCCAAGCGCGACGCCCTGCTGGCGGAGGTCGACCGCTTTGGCCGCGCGCGCGTGCCCACTCTGCTCGACCTTGACAGGCGCGCCCGCCCGACCTCGGCTAGCCGCATGTGCAGCGCTGTTAACCCCGCTGCGCAGCGCACGCTCTTGTATCGGGCCCGGCCTGGGCCGCACATCCGGGTCGTGCGCGCGCGCGAGCGGCCTGCGCTACCTGGACGCGGCGCTCAGGGACCATCCTGGCAGCCTACAGGGTCTGTGCTGAGGGTTGGGTTCCGCGCGTGCGCGCAGCCTGCCCTACCTGGACGCGGTGCTGAAGGAGGCGCTGCGGCTGTACCCGCCGGCGCCCACCATCATCCGGCAGGCCACGCGGCCCATGGACCTGGGCGGCTTCCGCGTGCAGCCCGGCCAGTGGCTGGCCGTCGCCGCGTACAGCATGCACCGCAACCCCGCCTACTGGCCGGCGCGGCCCCGCGCTATACCCTGCACCCTGTCCTCATGCCGCATGCAGCGTGCACCGCAGCTCCGCCTGCTGGCCGGCGCGGCCCCGGCGCCGCGCAGCATGCAGGGGCGCGGCCGCGCGCCGCCCGAGCCTGCGACCGCCCATGCGCAGTGTGCCTGTGCTGCCGCACGGAGCCTGCGGTGGCTGGCCGTGGACGCACGCGGCATGCACACAATCCGGCCCGCCTGCAGGCATGCCTGCTGGCCAGCGCCCTGTTGCAGTGCCTTGGCTCAAGGCAATGCGGAGTGTCAAAGCCAGGGGCATGAGCTTGCCCGTGCACAAAATGGCTGCGGCACGATGATGCTCACAAGCTGCAGGCGTGGGCGTACAGGCAAGGCCCGGTGCGTTATGCGGTTGAGGTGCTGCTTTCTTGCGGCATCAGCGTTTGAATTGGTAGACAGGAACGCCACATTTCCGGTGCTCGCCCGCAAGGATCAGGATGCATGCTGCAAGGTACTGCTGCGGGCTGCGGCTGAGGCCCTCCTGTCGCCTGCAGGAGCCGGATGCGTTCCAGCCGGAGCGCTTCCTGGCCGGCACGCCCGAAGCGGCAGCCGCCCCCAAGCACGGCTTCATGCCCTTCGGCGACGGCGCGCGGGCGTGCATCGGGCTCAGGCGGGACCCTGCGCAGCGGCGGCGTCATGCATGCATGTGGGCAAGTATCATCACTGCCAGCACATACACATCACCACACCTGCAGACTGGTGCATGGGCACACTTGGGATGTCGGGCGCGCGTGCACTGCCAGGAGCGCGCTGGCTTTAGCCAGCGCGCTCGACTCGAGCTGCGCACATTCTGGCTTTCAGTCAGCTGCAAAGGCTCGACTCGAGCTGCTCAGCTGCACGGGCTCGACTTGAGCTGCGCAGCGGAGCTCGCCTGGCGCTTTTGGCAGAGCTATGGCACGGCATGCAAGCACCATGCATAGCAGAGGACTGCCAGCCTCACGCGGCCCGGCGATGCGGCCCAGGTTCGCGCTGGAGGAGGCCAAGATCGCGCTGCTGCGCCTGTGCCAGCGCTTCACCTTCGAGCTGGAGCCCGGCCAGGCGCGCCGCGCTGCCGCGCCGGGCGTGGCAGCCCCTCCCCGCAGGCAGGCCTGACGCAGAGGTCATGGTCTGCGGCTGCTTGCTGCTGCAGGCGGGGCGCTCGCAGCCTGTGCATGGGCGCTGGTTGCCGGTGCTGGAAGGGGCGCCTGTTGCCTGCGCTGGGGTGCGAGGTGTGTCAGTGCGCGATGTAATGCATGGGCGATGACGAAGGACTGGACACCGCAGGAGCCGCTGCAGCTGGGGAACACGATCACGCTCTCGCCCAAGGGCGGCCTGCACATGCGCGTGGTGCCGCGCGGCCCGGAGCCCGGAGCCTGATCCGGCTGTGCTTTGCCTCGCCTCGATGCGGGCATCGTGGAGCGGCGCAGCGGTGTACCCTGCCTCCCCAGCCTCATGCGCGCCTCCTGTCTGCCAGCTGCTGAGCGGTGCCCTGCATGTGCTGCGCTGCATTGGAGCGCTGCTTTCTTGTGCTTGGCCCGTACAACCATGTGTGTGCTGGTGTGAGCGCGCGTGCGCGCGTGTGTGTGTGTGTTTGTGCGGGCTTGTGTGTGTGCGGGCGCGTGTATATGATGCTGCAGATCAGGATGCAGCACTACATGCATGCACACGCGCGCACTCTTCACCTCCTGCCTATTGTGCGGTCATGCGGCGTATGTAGAGAAGTGCAGGTGTGCAGGCACTTTGTGCAGATGCCCCCATGCTGGCCTGCGAGCATGTCTTATCTCATTTCATTCTCAGGCTGGCATGTGCATCAGTGACCCACTACTGCAGCCATGCAGAGTGATTGACCGGCGGACGTGGTGACACACCGGGAAGAGACACACCTCAAGGCACTGCCATAGATACAAGGAGAATCACGTATGCAATTCGCTCGCTAGTGAGGAAGGCGCCCACGAACAGGGCTTGTCCACGCTTGGCTGAGGCGCAGGCCTGGTGCACTGCCTGCCAACACTGGCAGGCCTTCTTTCGCGGATGCTTGTGATGTCAGGCAAGCGTCACACGGCATGCCACTCATGCTTGCCGCCTCACATACTATGCTGGCGGCAAGGTAAGCAGGGGGTAGGAAATCGATGTGTTCTCGACATTTGAAGCACCGGCTGTCACTCAAGTTCTGGGAGAGGCGCTATTTCTCAGCGCAACTCTTTGGCACCCCTGTGCCATACCTCCCCTGCACTCCAGCGAGCTGAGCCGTGATGGCCGAGACATAGAACAGCACCAGGAAAGCTATGCGCAGCAAGCGCCAGAGGAAGCAGAAAGACAGGTCGTCGCTTCGGCAGAAGCAGGGCAATGCCACGCACACCTACCATGTGCCTGACGGCGAAGCAAATGCAGGGCCCGGGCTTGACGCCGACAGGTGGGCAGGCCGGCGAAAGTGCTATAATGATGCATAGCTTAAACATTTTCAGATGCTCAACTACTAGCCTTGGCAAGCTGCAAGTTCAGGGACGGGTGCTGTGCACTCCATGTCAGCACCTCTGCGCGTGCTTAGCTATGATATTGCTGTGCAGGCGCAGCGCGGCAGCGCCCGACACCAACATGCTGCAGCTGCCCGCGACCCCCGGCGGCCCTGAGCGCGCGGCCGAGCAGCCAGGCGGCGCGGCGCCGCCGCCGCCGGCCAGGCGGCTCAGCAAGGCGCAGCAGCGCAAGGCGCGCCGCGTGGCGGAGGAGAAGGCGGCGCGAGCCCAGCGCGCCGCCGCCCTGGCGGACCTCGCGCAGCACAGCCTGAGCGCCGCGCAGCTCGCGCTGCTGCGCCCGACCGCGCACCGCGGCCAGGTGCGCGCCGCCGGTTTGCGGGGGAGGGGCCAGGCGCGCGCCGCTGGCTTTGCGGGAGGGGCGTGCCTGGCCGCCGCGGGGGCGGCCAAACAATGGCGCTAGTCATATGCCTGCCAGCCGCGGGCTGCTCACAGTGCAGGCGCCTGCGCCCGGCGGCCTGGCGAGACGCGCCCCCGCCGCCGGCGCCGGGGGCGGACAGACGAGGGGCGCGCGCGCGGCGCGCAGCGCGAGACGAAGCGGCAGCGGCTGCGGCGCGCGCTCGCGCACCAGCGCCTGGGCCTGGCCGCGCCGCCGGGGTCGGCCGACCTGGAGGTGGACCGCCGCGCGGTGCCGCCGCCCGGCACGCCCGCGCACCGCGCCGCGTTCGACGCGGCGCTGGCGCTGGGGCAGGCCGCCGGAGCTGCGCCTCGCGGCGGCGCCGCGGGGGACGACGCGGGCGCCGGGGAGGACAGCGAGGGCAGCGAGGGCGGCAGCAGCGCGGACAGCGCAAGCTCTGCAGACGAGGCCGAAGGCAGCGACGAAGACGCCGCGGCCGCGCCGGCGAGCGCGCCTGCGGAGCTCGCGGCGCCGGCGGACGCCGCAGAGCAGCGCAGGCGCCAGCGGGCCGCGCTCGCGGCCGCCAGGGAGGAGCTGGGCCTGGAGGCGCGCGCATCGGAGCCCGACCCGGGCGTAGGGTCGCGGGAGGCCGGCGAAGGCGGCCGCGCGCAGGGCGGCGGGCGGGCACCCGAGCAGGGGCCGACGGGCGGGGGCGCGGCCGCGGGCGCCCCGCGCGTGCGGGTGGTGCACCTGGAGGTGCGCCGCCGCTGCCTCGCTCCCTCCTAGCGGCGCTGCGGCACGTTCTGGCACTTATATCCTGTTCAGATATATGGCACTGGTCACTATGCATGCCTTGCTCCGCCGTCCTGGTGGCTGGTCGCTGCACAAAGCGCCGCCCATATGCGGCGCGCCCCTCTCGCTCGCGCGCGCCCCGCCGCCGCAGCACCGTCGCGCGTCTGACGCCTGCTGCGCGGCCGCGGCAGCGGCCGGCCGCCATGGCGGCCGCGCGCGAGGGCCTGCCCATCCTGGGCATGGAGCAGGAGGTCATGGAGGCGGTGGCCGGCGCGGACGTGGTGCTGCTGTGCGGCGAGACGGGCTGCGGCAAGACCACGCAGGTGCCGCCCGCTGCCGCGCCAGCCTGCTTAAGGAGCTAGGCTAGGGTATCCGCACCCCAAAACCTACCACCCAAGGCCCCGCGCGCGCTGCGCCGGCCGGCACGCACCGCGAGGGCGTGCTCGCTCCTCGGCGGCATGCTGTTCGCGTGCGGACACAGCGCGCGCGCTCTGCCGAGCAGGAGCGCTCGTTTAGCCACAAGCTGGGGCTGAACGGCAGTGTGAAAGTGGAAGCAAATTAAGATGATGAGGGAAACAACACCATGCTGCTGCTAAATGCTCTCATACCTGCCTCTCGAGAAGGGAGACTTGCACCACGCGGGCCGCTTTCTGCCCTCAGCGGCAGCATGCGCGGCAAGCGCCGCTGGCGCGCGCGCGCAGGTGCCGCAGTTCCTGCTGGAGGCCGGCTACGGCGCGGCCGCCTTCCCCGAGCGCGCCGGGCGCATCGGCGTCACGCAGCCGCGCCGCGTGGCGGCGGTCGCCGCGGCGACGCGCATCGCCGCCGAGCTCGGCTGCGCGCTGGGCGGCCGGGTCGGGTACCAGGTGCGCGCACGGGCGAGCAGGGCGGGGCGAGGGTGAGGGTGCACGGGTCGGTGTGTAGACAATTTAACGCATCCACCCTGGCCGGCACGGCTGCGCGGAGGATGCGCGAAGAAGGCGCGCCGGACGGAAGCGAGCGCACCTGGGCGTCGTGCCCGGCGCTGGTACGCGCGTGGCGTGCGACTGCAGGTTTATGCAGCATGTCTGCGGCCGGGCGCCGGCGCGGCCGCCGGCCGCCCTGCAGAGCTGGGGCGCCCCCGCAGCGCGCGCCACAGCGGGAGGAGGCCACCGGGTGGTGCCCTGCCACTCAAAATCTGAAACTCAGATCACTGAAGGGGACCCGGCGGGGGCAGGTGCGGTACGAGCGGCGCGCGGGCGCCGACACCGCCGTCAAGGTCATGACCGACGGCATCCTGCTGCGCGAGCTGCAGGCGCGCCCGCGCGCCCGCGCGCCCGCGCGCAGCGGCCTCGGGAGCTCGTGCGATCAGGGCCTCTTTAGATACGCAGACGCTTTTGAGCTGAGCTCTGGCGGCGGGGTAGGCCGTCCGCCACGCTGACCTTGCCTGGGCTGTGTTCGATGGCGGTGGGGCAGCGCGACATTATTCGCCACCCACCGCGCTCGTCGCCGGGTCGGGCTCGCCTTGGCCAGAACATCGCTTAGCGGCGAGTAGTCGGGCTCCATAACAAAGGGCCGCGCTACCTCGAGGGCGCGGCGTCGTTGTCGCGCAGAGCGACGGCCAAGCCGCTGAGCGGTGCGCTGTCTAAGGTTGGCCTGACCTGGCGCCGAGCGCGGTGGGCAGGAGTAGTGCTGCGCTACGCCATCATCATCGCACACAGCGCAGGCAAGCTCAACGGTGGGGTCAGCCTGTCCCTCCGCTAGATGCCTCCCAATCAAAGGCACCCGTATTGGAGGCGGCCTCAGATCTGGGCGGCTTCATGCCGGTGGCTCACGCGCCAAAGCCAGGCAGCAGCCCCAGCATGGCGCGAACAGCGGGACGGCGGCAAACGAGCCCGCCGCTTGCGCCGCTCGCCGCGCCCACCCCTCACCGCTTCCCCTGCCCCTGACCCTAACCCTATGTGCCAAAGCCGCCGGCCGCGCGGCCGCGCAGGCGGACTTCCTGCTGCGGCAGTACAGCGCGCTGGTGCTGGACGAGGCGCACGAGCGCAGCCTCAACACCGACCTGCTGCTGGGCGCGCGCCTGCTGGGCCCCGCGCCCCGAGCCCCTGCAGGCGCCGCAACGGGTGACAATGCGCTGGAAAAGCGCTGAAAAAGTGCTCTAAAATGTGCTGTGGAAGTGCGGCAGCGCTGGGCGAGGCGCATGCGTGCAGTGTTTCCGCGCGCTGGCCGCCGGGTGCTCGGCCCAGTGCGCCTGCTCGGGCCGTGCCTGGCGCATTACCCTAGGAGGATGAGGGGCGCCCTCGCAGTCCTCCCTGCAGCTGCAGCGCTGCTCGCTCGCCTGTCCGGTCGGGCTGGAGCTGCTGCTGCAGGCCACTGCCCGCTTGGCAGTCCTGCTGACTTACTCTGTGCAGCTTCTACACGCGGCCGCCGCGCGTTGAACGGCTCCCCCTGCACTCGCAGGCCTGCTGTCGCGCATCGTGCCGCTGCGCCGCCGCATGGCCGCCGAGCCCGGCAGCGGCGTCGCGCCGCTGAAGCTGCTCATCATGAGCGCGACGCTGCGCGTGGAGGACTTTGCCGGCAACCCCACCCTGTTCCCCCGCCCGCCGCCCATCGTGCGCGTGCCCGCGCGGCAGTACCCCGTCACGGTCCACTTTGCGCGGCGCACCGAGCTGCACGACTACGTCGGCGCCGCATTCGCCAAGGTCCGGGGTTTGTGAGGGTTTGTGAGACTGGTTTGTGGGACTGTGCCGAGCTGGGGGGCTTGTGGCTCTGTACCCTCACTTCATGTGGACCATGGAAGCCACCTGATGCTGGGCGACATGGTGTGAAGCAGTGGCATCATGTGCAGTGAGCCAGCGATGCAGAGGGAACTGCTGGGCCGCACGCGCAGAGCGCCACATCCAGTCCTGCGCCGCCTATTGCAGCATGCGCCGCACGCGCTTGCAGCCTCGAGCCTCGCGCCGCCGAGCGCCCCGGAGCGCACGGCGCGCCCGCGACGGCGCGCGGCGGGCGCGCGCAGGTGCGCCAGCTGCACGCGGCGCTGCCGCCGGGCGGCGTGCTCGTGTTCCTGACCGGCCAGCGTGAGGTGGAGGCGCTGTGCCGGCGCCTGCGCGAGCCGCCGCGCGGGCGGCGCGCCCTGCCACAGGGCTCAAACCCTGATCCTGGGTCCGGCCCCGGCGCCGGCGGCCGTCCCGCCGACGGCCGCGCTGAGCGGCGGGCGGGCGGGGAGGCGGCGGGGGACGAAACCCTGGATGCGGGCCGGGAGGGCTCCGCCGGCGCGCAGCCGCTCGCGGAGGGCGTGGACGCCTTCGGCGGCGACGCGGCGGAGGCGGCAGGCGAGGCGGACGGTGCGGGCCGCCGCTCGGGGGCTTGTGGGGGTTGGGCGGCCTGCCAAGGGAGTATGTTTGACACTACGAGGTGAGGACAAAAGCCAGGTGCTCCAGCGAAAGGGGCTGTCTGAGGTGGCCTGCAGCCCTCCCGCGGCCGCGCCCAGGAGCGCGGCCGTGTGTCCCACACGACCCAGGTCGCTCCTGTGCGAGCGCGGTGGAAAACAGGCACAAGGCCATGTCTTCACCGCAGTGCCTGCCTCCAGGCTGCATATC
>JAABUY010005466.1_pt1 | contig 12778 bp, 14 predicted proteins | sample 5560271 | NCBI WGS metagenome assembly JAABUY01 (sample SAMN10711886, study PRJNA513374) | rock metagenome | isolation source: Antarctica rocks | place: Antarctica: Victoria Land, University Valley
AGCCGACGAGGAGAACACCCCACCAAACCGTCCCGTGCGGCAGGTAAAGAAAGACCGAACGAATACCCGCAATACCCTTGCACGCAATACCCGCAACCATGTAGACTGGGGACATGAACCACAGAGGAATGCCAACCGAATCCCCGAACCGACAAGGAGCACATCATGTTCAGCCGGTAATACCCGCATATATTGCGGGTATTACCGGTATTTCGTTACAGTGGACCATCTGCCGGGATGAAGGAGCACGCCATGCCGATCTGCCAGCCATGTCGGATGCCGCACAACGCTGCGGTGTGCGAGGACACCCTCGCGGGCAGGTCGGGGCTCGCCCGGTCTTGTCTCTGTCAGCACAAGGCCTACAGCTCGGCCGAGCCCGGGCAGTCTGCGGTCGCCGAGGAAGTGCCGCCGGGACCGGAATGCGACGTACCGGAGACCCACACGGATACCACGGCTGGCGGTGTGGGCGAGGAGACTGCGGACCAGCAGGGGCAGGGCAACACCACTTGGTCGGCGACCTGTTCGCGGGCAGAGGTGGACCAGGGCAACCGGGGGAGGCGGGGATGAGTACCGAGGACACCGACGAGGACGCGACACATGAGGTCGACGCAGGGGATCTGATCGAGGTCGGGGACCTGCTCGATGATCCACGTACCGATGTCGAAGCCCTGTGTCTGTGTGCGTTGCTGTGGTCGGCGACCGACATTGCCGGGCGCGTGAGCGACCTGTTGTGCAGCACCGACTTCGAGCGGGGTGTTTACGGCGAGCTGTTCGAGGTGATCACCGCCCAGGTTCGGACCGGGGCCCCGCACGATCCGGCGAGCATCGCGAGCAGGCTCACCCAGTCCGGGCGTACCGGTGGGCACCGTGGTGCCCGACTCACCCGGGCACTGTCAGAGGCCACAATCGCCGGTGCTGTCCCGGAAACGGTGGGGCATTACGCGGTGGCCGTGCTCTCCGCCGGCTACCGTCGCGGTTTTCACCGCGCGGCCCGGTCCATGGCCGCCGCCGCCGAGCAGCTGCCCCAAGACCTGTTGTTCGAGCACCTGCTGAGCATCGGAAAAGCGCAGCGCGCCGCCACCGAACGGCTGCACCACGCGTCGACCTTGTTGTCGCCTATCCAGCGTGTCAGCCGTTCGCTTGATACTGAACCCACCACCAACGAGGGGAGTGCTACAGCGTGACCGCCAACGACCCCGAACTGGCCGAGGCCCTGCTGCGCGGCGCGTCGGGCATGGACACCTCTGAAGCTTCCATCCGGTTGCTTTTGGCGCATGGGGAGTGGCCGGTGCGTCTGGCGGCCGCCGAGTTCGTCGAACTCTCCGAGGACGCCAACGACGCCACCCGGCAGTACCACAACACCATCAGCCATATTGGTGTCCAGGTGCGGCTGTGATCCGCACCCGGATGGACGAGGCCATGGCCGTCGGAGCGGCCCGCTACGCCGACGTCATTACGGCCTTGAACGACGCCGGGCTGTCTGCGGTGTTCACCCAGACGGGGGGCATGTGCGCGGCCTTGGAAGTAACCCTGGAAGCCGGGCAGCACCTGCTCATCACCGACGCCGAAGATTCCCTGTCCTGGGAGCGGGAGGAACAGCGAGGCTGGGGCGTAGGGCGTTACGTCACAGACAGCGCGTACGACGACGGTCCACTCGCGTTCGGTGACAGCGAGGATTCCAGCGTCGAGTCGTTGTTTGCCCTGATTCGGGAGGTGCTGGAACCCGGGCGCAGCTGGAGGCACGCTGGCGGCGGCTAGGGACGCCTCGGGCCGTAGAGCGTCGGCGACGGCTGGCACCATGAGGGTCTTCAATGATCCGGGGGACCAGCATGTCCGCTACGAGCGAGTCGCGAGTTATCAACGTCGCGCCGCACCCACGCCTGCTCAGCGTGCTTGGCGACATCGAGTTCGCTCCATGGCAGTGCCTCGCGGAACTGGTCGACAATGCCTTCGACGAGTTCCTCCGCAATCCTGGACCACTCGATGAGACGCCCACTGTGGTGATCACCCTGCCCGGCAAGAACAGCACCCCCCGTGAGGGTGAGGTCTGGGTCCGCGACAACGGACCTGGTATGACGTTGGAACAACTCAACAACGCACTACGGGCCGGATGGACAAGCAACGAACGCTATGGCCAGCTCGGCCTGTTCGGCGTCGGCTTCAACATCGCCACCGCCCGTCTGGGGCACGTCGCCCAAGTCCGGACGGCCCGAGCGGACGACCCGACGTGGACCAGTGTCACGGTCAACTTGCGAGACCTCGCAACCGGAACCGACTTCCTGCTGCCCGTCTCGGAGGAGCCCAAAAGCACACCCGACGAGCACGGCACGGAAGTTGTCATCCGCGACTTGAAACCCGAGCACCACGACACTCTCAGCCGACAGAAGCCGAAGATCAAAGCCGTACTGGGGGACGTCTACAGCGACTTGCTCGAGCACCGCGGCTTCCGACTGGTCATCGATGGCGACACCGTCAAGCCGCGGCGCGCCTGCGTGTGGGATGACAGCCGCTCCGTCGTGCGCAGCGGCGACAAGATTCCCGCGGTCATCCGCATCGACGAGTCCTTAGCCGACCGCGCGGCCTGTCAAAACTGCGGGCTGTGGCAGGACCCAGACGCCGACACGTGCAGCGCCTGTGGCAGCGACCGACTGGAGATCCGCGAACGAAAGATCTGGGGCTGGCTGGGTATCCAGCGCTACCTACACAAAAACGACTACGGCATCGATTTCATCCGCAACGGACGCAAGATCCTGCTCCGCGACAACAGCCTGTTCCGCTGGGACGACCCCGACGACCCCTCCGGCCGCGGTGAACCGGAGTACCCCATCGAGGTGCCCGGAACCGGGCGCATCGTCGGGGAAATCCACGTCGACCACGTGCGGGTCAACTACCAAAAGAACGCCTTCGAGTACGACACCCCCGACTGGAAACGCGTTGTGAAGACATTACGCGGTGAGGGCCCCCTGCTACCCAAACAGGCCAAGACCCTCGGCTACCCCCAGAACCGCAGCCCGCTCGCACGGCTGTTCAACGGCTACCGCCGCAACGACCCCGGCCTGAACTACCTCATCCCCGGAGATGGACAGCGAGCGATCCATGAGAAGGCCAGGGAGTGGGCGGAGTTGTTCCGCCGCGGCGTCGCTGAGTACCAAACCGACGAAAAGTGGTACGAAGCCGCCGAGCTGCACGATCGGCCGCGCACACCACCAGATGACACCGAAACTGAGTCGGAGCCAGGAGACATTCTGGCCAAAAAAGGGTTGCTGCCTCCGCCGACCAGTGGCGGCACCACACCTCAACCCAAACCTGACCCTCGGCCGGAAACTGAGGATGAACGTCGCGAACGATGGCGCGCGGACGGAGTCCCGTTGCCGGACATGGAGGCAAAATACGGTCTACCCGGCCACGGTGCTGCGTTAGAAGTCACTGTCTGGTTAACCCATGGCCATCATCTGCACCGACTCAACACCACCGAGCGGCTACCCGTGTACGTCGGGGCGGGACGCGGTTCCCGGGTCGAGGTATTCGTTGACGGGGACCACCCGGTTTTCCTCGACTTTGCGGCGGACACCAGGGATCTGATCGTGGTCGAGCTCGCCGAGTACCTGCGGGTCCGCGACAGCAGTGACCAGAATCTGTCCGCCCTGTTCTACGAGATAAAGCAACGTTGCCTGCCCGACCACAAGATCGCCGGACCGTTCATTACCGCTACGGCGGGCCGGCTGCTCAGCCGTGTCCGCGAGGCGATGCTGCCGGTCGTGGCCGGCAACGCCGCCGGGTACTGGTCCTACGTCGGGAGGGAGGAACAGGCCACCGCAGAGCAGACCTTTGCGCTCGAGGGTGGGTCGGACAGCTGGGACGACGTGCTGAGCACAGGCGACTGGATCACCTACGTACCCGCCTCAGCTCTGGTTCGGCTCGTTCAGTACAAGCCCGATGCCTTCCTCGACGGCAGGGTCTTTCGATCAGTGTTCACCGGTCTCAGCGACCAGACTGCCCGCAAGTTCTCGGCCGAGCGAATTGTTGATCTGCTCGGTGACGTTGCTGTCCTCGCTGATCGGCCGACCAGGCGCGGCACGGAAGAGCTGCAACGCGGCCGACTGTCGTGTGTGCTGCTCGAGCAAGAGCTCGTGCCAAGCCCCGAGGATTGAGATGGCTTCCTCCTACCTGGCCGCGCAGCTCCTGCACACGGGCGGCCCGTACCGCTTCACCCGGCAGGTAGAGCGTCTGCTCGGACAGCTCGGGTTCCGGGACGTCGTCAACATCGACGGCTCCGGTGACATGGGCGGGGACTTGCTCGGGGAACTCCATGGCGAGCTGTGGGTTTTCCAATGCAAATGGCGCGCCCGCGGAGCGGTCCCGCGCGCCGGCGTCGATGAGGTCAGCGCCGCGCAGGATCACTACGGCGCCAGCCGTGCCGCCGTCATCACCAACACCCGCCCCAGCCCCGATGCGCTGCAGCGTGCCCGCACGCTGCAGCGCATCGGGCGAAGCATCGATTTTTGGTCCGGGGCGGACCTGCAGCAACTCCTGGCCAGCGCCGAGGAATACCCGGCCCTCGCGTTGCGCGACTACCAAGACGCCGCGGTGTCCGCGCTCTGGGCGGATCTTCAAAAGCGCCAGCGGGCATTGCTGATCCTGGCCACAGGTCTCGGCAAGACCGTCGTGGGCGGTGAGGCCATCCGTCGCTTTATCGCCGAGAACCCCGACCAGGACGTGCTCGTCGTCGCACACACTAAGGACCTGGTCAGCCAGCTGGAGCGGGCTCTGTGGCGACACCTGCCCAAGCGGGTAAAGACCCAGGTCCTGACCGGTGATGACAAGCCCGATGACCTCTCCGGCCTGACGTGCGCGACCGTCGACAGCGCTCTTACAGCCGTCCTCAAAGGTTGGAAGCCGGGCCTGGTGATGGTCGACGAGACCCACCACGTCGGAGAAGACGGCACGTTCGACCGACTCCTCACCGAACTAGACGCGGCCCCGCAATTCGGGGTCACCGCAACCCCGTGGCGCGGCGACCACTACGACATCGAGACGCGCTTCGGTGCCGCCAGCTACAAGCTCGGCATCGAGGAGGGAATGAGGCGCGGCTACCTGGCCGCCGTCGACTACCGACTCTTCGTCGACAACATCGACTGGGACGCTGTCAAGGACGCCAGTGAGCACCAATACTCGATCAAAGAACTGAATAGCCGACTGTTCCTGACCCAGCGAGACGAAGCCGTCGTCGAAGCCCTGCTCCGGGCCTGGCACACCGTCTCCCAGCCCCGCGGGATCGTGTTCTGCCAAACCATTGCGCACGCGGAACGGATGCAGCAACTTCTCCGACAGGTCCCCGACTGGCGCAGCGCCGCCGCACTCCACGCCGACATGCCTAAGCGTGAACGTCAACAACGGCTCCTCGACTTCCGAGCGGGACGCATCCCGCTACTCGCGGCCGTCGACATCCTCAACGAGGGTGTCGACGTCCCCGACGTCAACATTCTGTGCTTCGCCCGCGTCACCCACAGCCGGCGAATCTTCGTGCAGCAACTCGGCCGGGGCCTGCGGCTGCGGGCCGGAAAAGACAGCGTGCTCGCACTCGACTTCGTCAGCGACATACGGCGCGTCGCGGCCCTGCTCAGCATGCGACGCCAGCTCGACGCCGAGGACATCGAAGTGCTGCCCCGCGTTCCGCAGCCGCAGATCACCTTCAGCAACGTGGATGCCGAAAGCCTCATGGAACAGTGGATCAAAGACGCGGCCGACGTCGAAACCAGCAACGACGAGGCGCGCCTCCAGTTCCTCGACCCGGACGTGCTGCCAACATGAGACGCGAAACACTTGTTCCCGCAGACCAACTCGACGCTGTCATCACCGCTTTGTACGCCGACGCGGAGCGGCTCGAGTGGGAGACGTTGCCCCTGCACGAACGCAGCCGTGTCTACGGCCGGTGGACCGAGGACCCACGCATCGGGGGAGTACTCGGCAAGTACATGACGCCGGAAGCCGCACGATCGTGGATCAAAGACGGTCCGATGAAGGAGTACTCGCGGGCACGCCGAGGCACCGGTCGCTATGCCCGCTTCGGGCGCGAAGCCAGTACCACACCCGCTGACATCATCCAGGCAGCCCTCGGCGCGGAGGCAACCGTCGTGACAGGCAGCGAGGGAATCAAACCGTCGCACTGCCTGGCTGAACTGAACACCACCCGCGCATACGTGACCTGGGGGGCGCCACACAACTTCCGCAACCTCCTCTGGGCCGCCCTTCGAGCGGCGGTCGATGGGATGGACGCTCACATCGTCGTCATGCAACCACCCGACCGAATCAGCCCCAACGACGAGATCCAGCTGCGCAAGGCCTTGGCGACTCGCTGTGGGCTAAGCGTCCACCACATGCGAGAGCACCTCGCCCCAACAACTCAGCGGTGCACACCATGATCCGCGACCCAGCCGTGACTTCCCGCATCATGGCGTCCATCGGCAACCGCGACACCGGGCCAGAACTACTGCTACGCCGAGAGCTACATCGTCGGGGGCTTCGATACCGAGTCCACACTCGGCTGCCCGGGAAACCCGACCTAGTCTTCGCTGGCCCCCGGGTTGCCGTCTTCGTCGACGGCGACTACTGGCACGGAAACACCTGGCGCCTCCGCGGACACAGCAGCTTCGACGCCTACTTCGACACCGTTACTAACGGCGACTTCTGGCGCGCCAAAATCGGTGGAAACATCAAGCGGGACCAACACGTGTCCGCCCTGTTGACCGCCGACGGTTGGCAAGTCATAAGGCTATGGGAGTCAACCCTTCGTCGCGCTGTCGATCCCTGCGCCGACTCGATCGAGCTAGCGATCCGTCGTACACAGCGCAGCGCAATGGGCACGGCCTCATGACTCAGCGCCGTGAACCGCAGTCCGTTGAGTTGTTCGCGGGCGGCGGCGGAATGGCACTGGGTATGCGGGCGGCCGGATTTACTCACCAAGCACTCGTCGAATGGTGGGCGCCCGCCGCCCGGGTCCTACGCCACAACGCCGAACTCCGACCGGAACTGTGGAAACCAGATCAAGTCATCGAAGAGGACGTCCGCAAAAGTCTGTCAGCGCTCGGCGGGACTGGCCCGGTGAGCCTAGTTGCTGGCGGGCCGCCCTGCCAGCCGTTCTCCTTCGCCGGAGCCCACGCTGGACACAGCGATGACCGCAACATGTTTCCAGCGGCACTAGAAGTGGTCCGCCGCCTCAAACCCGAGCTCGTGATCTTCGAAAACGTGCCAGGCCTGACGCGACCATCCTTCGCCCCCTACCTCGACTACGTGAAGGATCAGCTCCGACGACCCGATGTCGCGCCTATCGACGCTGATGAGCTGTGGAGCCATCACCATGCTCGACTGCTGGGTACGACCGATGACCAGACTTACCGCGTCTATCAGGATGAGATCAACGCCGCCGACCTCGGCGTACCTCAGCATCGGCACAGGGTGTTCCTTGTGGCGATCCGCACCGACGTCCACGGAGCAAGCACCTGGCCTGGTCTGACACTCACGCACTCTCGCGACGTCCTTCTGCGGCAGCAGTGGGTAACCAAGGAGTATTGGGAGCGGCACAACCTGGAATCGCCGGCCGAGGCCCCGAAACATGTCCGCGGTCACTTACGCCGAATCGAACGAACGGGCGCCCCAGCCAACCTCGAGTCCTGGAGCACCCTTCGAGACGCACTCGCCGATGTCCCCGACCCTTACGACGGCGACGGCACCGAGACATGGCCCAACCACCGTGCCATCCCCGGCGCCCGGGCGTACGCCAAGCACACCGGTAGCCCACTAGACCTCCCCAGCAAGACGATTAAGGCGGGCGTCCACGGGGTTAGCGGCGGCGAGGCCATGCTCCGCGGACTCGATGGCACCGTGCGCTACCTCACCGTGCGAGAGTCAGCGCTGGTACAGGGATTTCCCCGGGACTACGAGTTCCCCGGGCCACGCAGCCGCGTCATGGGTGTAATTGGGAACGCTGTCGCCGTCGACGTAGCGGCCGCTCTCGGCAACGCGCTGCGCAAGCACACTGGACTGTGATCACCCATCCAGGCTCGCGCCGGTGATGTCGCGGTCATCGTGACGATGCCTCACCGTCATCCGCGACGACCACGAGCCGCTACGTGGCATCTTGTCCGCACGCTGATGGCATCTGCACCTGATGCCGCTGCCGCGCAGATCAACTTGAACCATCAGCGGTGCACGGCGGGGTCTGGGTCCAGTCCAAACCCGTTGAGCCCGACACTCAGATGGTTTGGACCCCGAGTTGTGCACAGATGGACTTCGCTGTCGTGAGAGGTAGCTCTCGATGGCGGGGCACGCTCGTCCGCTTCTGGTTCGCTGGGTTCTTCCAGATCGTGTGCTTTGCGCCCTCGCGCAGCAATTCGCAGCCCTCGTGCCGGAGATGCCGCTGGAGGTCGCGTAGCCGGATCACGAGACGCTGCGCAGTGTCGTGACCGTCGCGAGTGCGCGGCGTTGGGTGAAGGGGGACAGCAGGGTGTGGTGGTACTCCTGGGCGATGCCCAACGGCGCTTGAGGTGCTTTTTTGACCGAGATCTCGCGTCGCAGTAGGCCGGCTTTGTTGAGTTCGCGCAGGCCGCGGTCCGCGCTGTCAGCGCTGATGCCATACCAATCGGGCGCGCGCTGAGTGGGTAGGACGAATCCGGCGGGGAGGCTGAGTGAGACGAGCAGCATGACTTTGGCATGGAACGGCAGGACGCGGTACCAGCGTTGCTGAGCCGTCCAGTAGTCATATGGCAGCTTGAAGTATCGTTCACTACGCTTGCTGCCGTTGGGAGATGTGTACGACTTGCCCAGCCCGTCCTCGCGCAGCGCCGTGATCTTCGCGAGTCGGCCTCGCCGATCCCGGCATACCAGCGCGTGACTCTCTTCGAGCCGGCGCCAGGTCTTGGACACAGCTGCGACACCGGCGTCGGTGTCTCGGTGCAACCCGAGCGCTCGCGCCCACACGCGGGCGTCGCGGGTAACGTCCCAAGGCTCCGCACTGGCCATGGCGCGGTGTAGGAGGAACAGATCGAGAGCGCGTTCGTCGTGGGCGCGCAGCAGAGCGGCCAACGGACCGGGACGCGGCTTACGCTGCGCGCCCTGCTGGAGGAAGACGCGCCTCAGTGGGACGGTCTGAGTGGTGCGTGCGGATGTTCTCAGCAGGTCGTCGACCGTCTCATCCTGGTCGGCGGCGAGCGGGTGTGGTGGGCGCGGCATGACTTCAGTATGGCCCACACGAGCGACGAATGCCTCGGTGTTAGAGAGTTTGGATTGCCGTTCCAGCGGGTGGTGTACTGAGTACCTCCAATACCCGTCAGATACCCGTACAAGCCCGCTCGCAGAACCAATGCCGCCTGCCGTATCGGCGGCGAGTGCCGGCCGTGCCTGAGCACGCAGGGGAGCAGCGCCAGCATGTTGTTCTCGCCAGATCGGCTCTACTCTGGAAGCGTGAACGCCGTGCGAGAGCTGTTGCAACTGACGCCCATCTATGAGCAGGTCGAAGGCGGCTGGACGCAGGCCGGGCTGGTGGAGTTGCCCGGTGTCATCACTGCCGCGCCCTCACGCGAGGAGGCACAGGATATGTTGCTGGACGCTCTCCGCGAGTTCCTCCTTTCTTTTAGAGAGGGGGGTACAGACATGCCGACGAGCGTCGACACGGATGCCTTAACCCTCACCATCAACGTCGGACGCACGCCCGCAGCCTGAAAGTCACCAAGGTGTGTAAGTGCGCGATCCTGGCATTCCCGCACTCGCTACCCTCAGCAGCTGGCCAGTTCCACGTGGTGCAGGCGTTCGAACACGAGACGATCCCTCCCTGTGGGTCCGGCTACCTCAAGTGATGACGCTAGCTGCTCGGGTAGGCCTCCCGGCAGCCGCTTCTATCGAAGCAATCCTGGGCTCGTCCTCGTCCTAGGCCTTGTCATCCGTACTCCGCGTCCACGTCGAGAGCGGCGGCGAGGACCCAAGGATCGGCTATTAGAACAGGTCGGCATGCTGGAGGAGCCGGGCATCCGCGCCGGCGCTGTCGCCTGTTCTCTCAGCTCAGGAAGCTCAGCACTCGTGAGGTGAACTCCGACGGTCTGCTGGCGTGCACGAGGTGGCCGGCTTCGATGGTGACCATCTGGCCGTCGGGAAGGTGATGAACAAGATCCGCGATCTGCTCTTGCGGCACCGGGCTGGTCGCGCCTCCGGTGATGACGAGGGTGGGGACCTCGATCGCCGCGACCACGTCGGCCCAGGCTGGAGCGAAGTTGTCGATCTCTGGGCGTACCTGCTCGACCACCTGCCAGTCGAAGGCCAGCACTCCCTCGGGTTTGGCGGGCGGGTCGGGCGGCCGCGGCTTGAGCAGCCCGACATCCTCGAGTACGAGGCGACGTACCTGGTCAGGACATCGAGTGGCGATCAAGCACGCCACAAGCCCACCCAGGGAATGGCCAACGAGGTCGACTACACCGCCGGGAAAGTGAGCGCAGAGCCAAGCGGCCACGTCGTCAGCCATTAGCTGGATCGAGTACGTCCCGGGCCAGGTGCTGGCCCCGTGGCCGCGCAGGTTGACGGCAAAGACCGTTCTTGTGGCACTCATTGGCGCTGCGACCACGTCCCAGTCCTCAGCGGTCTCGCCGGTGGCGGGAAGGAGCACCAACGGCGGCTGCGCAGATTCTGGCCCTGCCCACCCCCGTACCCCGAGAGTGAGCCCGCCCACGTCGAAGATCTGGTCTGTCGGCACCCCCGCAAGGATTCCACGACCTGGAGTCAGGTTGTCAGCGAGGCCGTCAAGCGTCGCGATGACTGCCTCGGTGAACCCCGTACCGCCGTGCCCCGCGTCGTCGAGCAGGGTGAGCGTGCTGCCCGGCCAGGCTTCGTGCAGCGACCGCGCTGGTGTCCGTGGGCCGGACACGTCGTAGCGACCGTGGATTAGCGCACCCGGGATTGCGGCGTGCCGTGACATGCCTGCGAGTGCTTGGCCGTCGGCGAGGAAGCAACCGTGCGCCCCAGTAGTGGGTGACCAGCCGCGCGAACACTTGCCGGAATGGGGGCACCCCGATACCGCAGATCGCTACGAAGCTGACCGTCACCACCGGCAAGAACACCGGCCACCACCCCTCGGTCGCCTCGCTCTACCGCGCCTTGCAGGCGCAGCAGTAGCACAACGGCAAAGCTGCCCGACCACTGTGCTGCACACCAGCAGCTCGTGCGAATCTCAGTTGCCCATCGCTATCCGGTGCCGTCGGATAATGCTGTCTACTTGAGGACGGTGCTCAACAGGGTGATCATTCGGGGGTCAGCCAGGTGCAGCTGGCTGGCGTGGTCGAGGTTGAACCATCTCAGCTCGTCGTATTCCTCGGGTACGAGGTTGACGGGTTCGCCCGTCCAGGTGTCGATCAGCCAGATGTCGGTGCGAAAATCGAGGCCCACCACGTGCGCGATCGGCTCGGTCGGCGCGGTGATTCCGATCCCGAGTTCCTCGTGCATCTCGCGGAGCAAGGCGTGCCGGGGGAGTTCGCCATCCTCGACGTGCCCGCCCGGCAGGTCCCATCCGTCGGGATACCAGCTTCGGTCTGGGTGACGGTGACAGAGCGGCACGCGATCGCCGCGACACAGGATGGCCGCCACGACCCGGTGTTCGTCTGCCGTCTTCGTTGCCACACCGTCAGGCTCTCATGCGTCCCGGTCACCGATTTGCTGCCGCCACGAGCAGGCGGAGAAGTCCCGGTCTGAGCGCCTGGTAACGGGAGGACACTGTGGACGGGGTGCAAACTGGCGGCAGGAGGTGTAGGTGGTGCAGATCCGGCGGGTGACGCTCACCGTCGAGAGCCTTGACCAGGCGGCGGACTTCTACCGGGATGTCTTGCAGTTTCCGGTCGCCGCGAAGGCCGGTGGTGTGGCGGTGACGGTCGGCTCCAGTCTCCTGCTGCTCGAGCCCGGCGAACACTTTCACGGGGTTCATCACCTGGCGTTCGGCATCACTCCAGACGACTTCGAGCTCGCCCGTGCGTGGCTCGGCCAACGGGTGCAACCGATCGTCGTGGACGGCTCCGAGGTGATCGAAGGCCCCCAGGGGTGGAACGCGACATCGGTGTACTTCCTCGGTCCGGAAGGCATTCTCCTGGAGTTCATCGCCCGCGCATCTGACGGAGGAGTCCCACCGAGCGAGGGTAATGCGCCCCGACCGCTGTCCATCAGCGAGGTTGGCATCGGTGTTCCTGACGTCGCCGACGCGGTCCGCGCACTCACCCGTGAACTGGGGCTGTCGCCCTTCCCCCCGCAAGGGACGCACTTCGCCCCGGTCGGCAACCACGACGGACTAATCATCCTGGTCGACGAAGAGCGCATCTGGTTTCCCACTGACTCCACCCGGGCAGCCCGTGGACCCGTTGAACTGGAGATCGACGCTCCGCGAACCGCTCGACTCACGCTGAGGCAAACAGCGGCCGTCCTCGCCGACTGAAGATCATTTCAATGACGACCAAGACGACGTATCGGCGTCTCAATCAAGTTCAACATCGCGTACCGCAGGAGGAGGCGCAGAGGACCACGGACATCTGTGCACACGACCGCGGACATTGACAGGTCCGATTTGGCCTCCTGGATTACCGACCGAGGCCTAATGAGCGGCCGCTGAGGGGCCTGCTGCCCATGAGGGCTGCGCACTTGTGGCCGTACATCACTTGCGCTAACGCGTGCGAAAACGATGGTTGGCGTTACCGCTTCCTTGTCACGTTTAGGTTCGGGCGCGGGCGCGGGCGACGGTGGAGGGCTCGGAGCT
>JAABUY010005469.1_pt1 | contig 12774 bp, 7 predicted proteins | sample 5560271 | NCBI WGS metagenome assembly JAABUY01 (sample SAMN10711886, study PRJNA513374) | rock metagenome | isolation source: Antarctica rocks | place: Antarctica: Victoria Land, University Valley
CCAGGCCGTGGTTATAAAGATTTCCTGCTGAAAACCGGTAATTGTTTTTATCGTCCCCGGTTGAAAATGCAATATTGTTTTGTGTAGTTACACCAGTTCCAAAAAACTTATTGATGTTATCGGTATGAGGTATCCACGGCGTTGCGGTAGGTAATGTGCCGGCTGGCAATGTCTTTACTGCATTAAGATCAGCTGCCATATAAGGCCCTTGCGGACTGTCGAACTGTACTACCAAATAGTTCGGATCAAAGGCGTGGCCAAAATTAGCGATGTTGTTTTCTGTGGAACCACCACCGTTTACGTATTTATATTCTACATTGCCATTACCAGCACCGTATTGGTTTTGAAGTTTCGGGAAACGCATTACACTTTCAAGTGTAGTTTGTGTATTAAAGGTTATCCCTACAAGACCGTTGTTTGATTTCCCCTTTTTAGTTGTGATAACAATTGCACCATTCGCCGCCCTCGAACCGTATAAGGCTGCAGCGGTCGGCCCTTTAAGGATAGTCATTTTTTCAACATCATTCGGGTTAATATCTGCAGCACCGTTACCCCAGTCCACTTCTGCCCAGGTTCCCTGGTTGGATGAATTATTAATGGCATCATTAAAGTAAGTATCATTGCTAATTGGCACACCATCTACTACAAATAATGGTTGGTTGGTACCACTGAATGAATTTTCACCCCGAATAACTACCCTTGAGGTTGAACCCACGCCTGCAGACCCATTGGTAATTTGTACCCCGGCTATTTTTCCCTGCAAGTCGTTCACCAAATTGGGGTCAGGGACGCTAGAAATCTGTTTGGCACTTAGGGTTTGAACAGCATAACCTAAAGCTTTACTTTGCTTGGAAATACCAAGAGCGGTAACAACGACCTCGCTTAAGGCTTTGGCGTCTGGTGATAAAAAGATGGTTTCCTGGATTTGTGAAGCGGGTAGTTCCTTAGTGGCATAGCCAATGTAAGTAATAACTATTGTGGCATTAGGAGAAACAGAAATTTTAAAGTTTCCATTGGCGTCTGACGAAACCCCCTGGTTTGAACCTTTTACCTTAATGCTGGCACCAATGATATTGCTATGATCGGTTGCATCAAGTATCTTGCCTGTAATAATTTTTGTTTGCTGTGCAAACACGCTTGTTCCGACCACCAGGCAAATGATCATTGAAAAAGCAATTTTTACATAATAGTAAATTGTTCTCATGGAATTGAAAATTAATTGTTTAAATTTTATTGAAAAATGTAGGAAAATAGGCTGTTGTTGTATGACACATCTAAACTATGTCAAGAGAACTTAAAAAAGTTTAATCAATAGTCGGTCAAACTGTAGTCTGCCCTTTTTTAAATAAAAGCAAAAGATAAGATGATTAACAGAATATAGATCAAATTCTCCAGACGTGGAAGAAAACTATCAGGCTTGCTGAACTGTGCGCTTTGAAGAAATGATGATAACGAAATTGAGAAAGCCATTGTTGAAAGATAAAAAAGGATAGAATGGAAAGAATTAATAAGGCTGTACTTAAAACAATAGTTTTGTCATTAAATACCACTCGGGGCCGGCTTAGAAATTTGCCACTGAAAGGATTTTGACTGTTTTTGGAATTCAGTTTAGGTAAAGATTTTGAAGTTCCGTTCTTAAATACCTTGTCGTAAGTAAATGTTAAACCGACAGATTTAACTGTTCTTGCACAATGGATTATATAGCCGCAAGCAAAAATAAAATACACAAAAGCAATAAATAAAGTAACGGTTTTTTTAATTGTATCTTTCTTGATCACTGATGCCATAAACAATAGATAGCTCGCAGTATGTGACTACATGAAACTGCGAAATGCTTTCGATTCAAAAGTAATTCAGCATTGTTTATAAATTGCTTATATTGCATTAAGAAAATGTTAACAATGATAATGGGCAAGTTTTTCAAAGCTGACCCCAGTCCTGCAGGAGTGAAATATTCCGACCATTCCTGTGGTATTGAGCGACTGGATAGACATGAACCCCAAAGAAGTAAACCGCAGCCTGCACAACCAAACTGATTGGTTCAGCATTAGAAAAAACACAATTCAAAGTTATACAGAAGCTATAAAAACCGGCCATTTAAAAACAAAGCTGACCAATGAATGGAAACGCATGACGGCAATGGACGTAAGTGATATAGCCTATGACAAATTTTTAATTAACGGGACAAAGCACTGAAAGCAAATGCTAGTTCGATAATCCTGGCCCATAACCATCCTTCAGGAAACCTGAAGCCCAGCGATGCAGATATGAAACTGACCAAGCAGCTTATAAAGGGCGGCGAACTACTGGACATCAAAGTCCTTGACCACCTCATTTTAACAGAAGAAACTTACTGCTCATTGGCTGACGAAGGGCTTTTATAGCCCTTTAAAACCCCGAGGGGGTTTTTTATGCTCTTGGCCATGAAAATAAGAAGAGGTTTTTTTACAATGTTCTTTATTTAATAAAATGTTGAATTTAGGTTGACACTTTTACCTAATCAGAATTTTAGGTTTTGAAATTGTTAAACATCAAATAATGACACAAGCCTGAATTTCAAATATTTACACCTGATGACAAGTGATTTTGGGTATGATTTACCAAAAATGAAACAGATTTTGATTGCCAACGATTTTCACCCGGCGCCGACGACTTGGTGGCGCTGGCCGCGATGTTAAAACAGATGTATGTGCAACAGATGCCATCTATTCTGCTCAAACACTCAATAATTAACGTACTGCTCGTCAAAACTACCATCGGCGTACAGATCTATCAGGCCGTAGCCCGGTGCTGTTTCCCTGCGGTTACCCTCCCACCAGGCACCGGATACCGCGCCGTTACATAAATAGGTTACATTGTTATAAACCACTTTGTCGCGCATGTGCAGGTGGCCGCTTATGCAAAGCTTTACGTTGGGGTGCTGGTAAAAAAGGTTAATTATTTTAGCTGTATCGGTGTGCATATCACCGCCAAGCATTTCCCATCTGTTCACTATATTATCTTCAATCATTAACAAGGCGGTCAATATCGGTATATGCGACATCACCATTACCGGCATAGCGGCATCGGTGGTATGCAGTTCGTTTTGCAGCCAGTTAAATTGCTCGTCGCCCAGTTTACCTATGTACCAGGTACCGTCGATATCCAGGTGAACGCTATCCAAAACAATTATTTTCCAGCCATTTTTCACCATGCTGTAATAAGGCCTAACCAGCTTCAGCTGATCCATGGAATACTTTTTACCATAAATGGCCTGGCCTTTATCATCTTCATTCCACCATATATCATGGTTGCCCAGGCAGTAGTTAACGGGCAGGCTGCACTCCGCTTTTATGATGCTGTTGAACAATTGCCATTGATCATTAATGGTGCTCAGGCTTTCTTTATTCATATCAAAAACAACATCGCCGCCATTTAAAACCATATTAACTTTTGGGCTTTGCTGCTGCAGGTGGTGCAGGCATTTTGTAAACTTTGCAGGGGCGCCAAATTTATCCTTAAGGTGTATATCGGTTATATGGGCTATTCTTAAAACCGGTCTGCCTTTTTTAATAGTGGTATTTCCAAAGCCTAAGGAGGGTACTAAAAGTAAACCGCCAATGCTTTTCAGTGCTGATCTTCTTTCCATTGCGTAATGATAAACAGTTGCACCGGTTTAAAACCGGTACAACTGTAGTTAAGTTTATTAGTTACCCCAATTAGGGTTTTGCTTTAAGTTTGGATTCAACAACAGATCCTGCGTAGGCAGCGGGAATAAATAATCCCTGTCTTCATTGAATTTCTTGGGCGTATTGGCGTTTATAACGATATCGCCGCCGGCTGTTCCGTTTTCAAGGGTAACATCCGTACCCAGTTTTAGGAATTGCGCGTTAGGTACATTGGGCTGACCGCCTGTGTAAATAACAAGGTCTGTTTTACCATCCGTGTCCAGGTCATAATTGCCGGTTCCAGGGAAATAAGCTCCTTTAAACTGTTCGGCAAGCAGGTGACCTTCTTTCCAGCGCATCAGATCATTCCACCTGAAACCTTCCATCACCAGTTCAATTCTTCTTTCACGACGAATTTCAAGAATAACACCCTTATTTGCCCCTGTTACATGTGTGTACTGGGCAGAAAGGTAAGGATCAGGATTGGCATTTGAAACAGCCATGTTCATACTGGGCATACCCACACGGTCCCTTAGTTTTTTAATTGATTTATCAAGATCAGCTTGTGTTAAGGTACCCAGTTCTGCTTTTGCTTCGGCATAATTAAGCAATGTTTCGGAATACCTGAAAATAGGCAGCGGGTTTGGCGATTTGCCATTGGCGTCATTTGCCGATGCTGTTACGAATTTGGTTAACTGGTAACCTGTAACTGTACCCGAATAAGATGGCGCAAGTACGGTAGTACCGTCAATACGCTTATAACCGGGGGTACGTATGGTTTGCGAAAGCCGCGGATCACGATCCTTTACCTCTGCGGCAAACTGCAGGGTATTAAAATTCGCTTTGTCGGTAAAGCGCGATCCATCTTTCATCAGGTAGCTGTTTACCAGCTTTTTTTCGAGCCCCGGTTTACCAAATGACGGCGAAACGGTGTAGTAGTTTACGTTGTGGAAGATCTGCAGGCTGGCACTGTATGGCCTGGCCAGCAATACTTCTGTTGTATTTACGTTCAGGGCACTGAACAGGTCGCCGTATGCTTTGTCTGTAGTGCTGTTGTAAACATTGTACGGCCCCTGGTCTATCAGCTGCGAAGCCGCGTCGGCAGATGCCTGTAAAAACTTATCAGCATCCGGAAGTTTAAATTCTGTATGGTATTTCCTGAAAGTTCCTTCAAACAAGCACAACCTTGATTTTAAGGCCAGCGCGGTCCACTTGCTTACTTCGGCAGATGATTGCGTAGCCGGTAAATGGGCTATGGCGAAATCTATATCATTCAATACAGAATCCATAACCAGTGTACGTGGGTCGCGCCCTTTGGTAAGCGCTGTATTGTCTGTAGCGTCTATAGGTTTTGAATACCAGGGCACATCGCCAAAATGTGATACCATGTTGGCATAAAAATACGCCCTGAAAAACTTAGCAACACCTACATATTTATCGGTGATGTTTGAGCTGATGCCGCCTCGGCTGTAGTTTTGTAAGAAATAATTCACGTTGCGCAGGTTATCCCAGGTCCAGCCGCCGCCAGATACGGGCACCAGGCGGTTACCGGTAACTTTTTGATCAAGCGAGTTCAATACAATGTTATCGCTGTTTTCGCCGTATAAACTGGTAAAGCCATTGTCCTCATAGTCAGAATAAGGCAGCATTTTATCGTAAAACGATAACACATATAAATGGAGTTCATTCTCTGAATTGAAGCTTTTATCCGGTGATATCTGGGAAAGCGGTTCCAGGTCAAGTGATTTGTTGCACGCCGACAACAGGATCATACCTGCAAAAGCCATATATAAGATCTTTTTCATATTGTTTCTTATTAAAAGGTTACATCTAATCCAAGTGTGTAGGTTTTCATGAAAGGATAACCCCTCGCGCCAACATCAGCGGCATCAGGAGTAATTGCTTCAGGATCTATGTACTTAGATTTTAGTTTGGTTAGGGTAAACAGGTTTTGGCCGGTAAAGAAAAAGCGGACACGTTCCATTTTCCATTTTTTGATAACACTTGATGGCAGGTTATATCCTACTGTTAAATTTTTCAATTTAATGTAAGCCAGGTCCTGCAGGTATTTATCATTGTTGTAGTACAGCTCGCCGCCGGAGTAGGCTGCGTAACCCCTGTTTAAAGGAAAATAGGAACTGGGGTTTTGAGGCGTCCATAATTTGCTTTCATAATCCTTGGGGATAAATGAGGAATATGGCCTGCCTAAAGTACCCCAGAACATACCGGCTTCGGTATTTGGATACCAGTTTTGCTTACCAATTCCCTGGAAAAACATGGAAACATCAAAGTTAGCCCAGTTAAAACCTGCGTTGACCCCAAAGGAATATCTTGGAAGTGAGTTACCTATCTTTTTCAAATCGCCGTGATCTGTTAAGGTGTTTTTTCCATCATTGATCACACCATCGCCGTTGGTATCCTTAAATTTAAGGTCACCTGCATGCAGTTGTGCCCATTCGCCCGGCGAACCGGTACGCTGGCCATCTACATAGTCCTGGTTGATTTTCCAGTTTTTGGCCTCATCATCTGATTTAAAGAAACCATCTATGCTGTAACCCCACATCTCGCCCAGTTGCTGGCCTACATAAAAATTGTTCAGCAAGCCGTTAGGGTTATCAAACTTGGTGATCTTGGCTTTATAATCCGACAGAACGATACCGAAGTTATAACCAAAAGGTTTATCCATAATTGTACCATTGTCGCGCCAGTTAACTGTTAGATCCCAGCCTTTGGTATCCAGGTCGCCGGCATTTTGCTTTGGCGAATCGGCACCGTAAACAGATGGCAGGGTTTTACCATTGATAAGCATATTGGTTGTTTTACGATCATACCAGTCAAACGAGGTTTGCAGCCTGTTATTAAAAAAGGCGATATCCGTACCAAAGTTAAGTGAAGTTGATTTTTCCCAGGTAAAGTCCGGCACTACCGGTTTTGGCGAGCTTAAGGTTTGCTGTTGGGTACCATTCACAACCCATTTTGATCGTGTAGAGGTAATAACGGGAATATACGGATATAAGTTACTGCTGCCGGTACCTACATCCTGGTTACCCAATGAACCGTATGATGCGCGGAATTTAAATTCAGATACGACAGGTTTAAGCGCTTTGAAGAAATCTTCCTCGCTCACGCGCCAGCCGGCAGACACCGAAGGGAAGAAACCAAAACGGCTGCTGCTTGGAAAACGTGATGTACCGTCATAGCGGCCATTCACCTCCAATAAGTATTTTCCGGCGTAATCATAGTTTATACGACCAAAGTAACCTAAAAGAGCCCACTCGCTGGCATTACCACCTGCTTGCTGCGCGCCTGTTCCCAGGTCTATCTGGTTCAGATCTTCCGAAAGCAGGTTCTGGCGCTGGGTACTGTTTGATTTGTACTTTTGCAATTCATAGTTGTATCCCCCGGTAATTTTAAAATGATTCTGGCTGATCTGTTTTTCATAAGTAGCGTAAATATTAACCGAATGGTGCTGGTTAAGCTGCGTGCTTTCTTTTAACTGATCATAACCTTCGTAATTGATCACTCCCGGATTGATTGACCAAGGGATTAACGTTTTGCGCTGAAAATCTGAGTAAGGGCTTAGCTGAAACGAGTAATTACCGTTCAATACCAAACCTTTGGTTACTTGTGCGCTAAAACCTACTGTATTGGTAATATCATAGCTTTTTGTACCGCCAAAGCTTTTGCCATTCTGCAGATCGGCATACTCATTGGCGCCATAGTTATTCAGGTTGGTGCGGTAAGTAAACGTACCATCGGGATTTTGCGGAACGTACGCGGCCATGGCATGGTTGTATAAACCCGGGTTATTGGCATTGTAACCATTGGCGGGCCATACATAATCATTTGCTGCAAACTGGGTGTTTGAAAACACGGTAAGCCATTTGGCCAGGTGCGCGTTTATCTTGGCACGGAAGTTATAGGCATTGTAAACATCTTCTCTAAGATCTGACTGATAGATACCTTTTTGCTGGTAATACCTGCCGGATAGTAAAAAGTCTACCTTTTCGTTACCGCCGGTTATATTCAAATGGTGTTCCATAGCCGGGGTGGTGTTCTTGAACAGAAAATGCCACCAATCGGTATTACCATAATACACGTATTGGTTTTGGCCGTTCCTGTTCTGGATCACTACCGATGGTAATGATTTATCTGTTTGCCTTAATTTAAGCTGGGCATAATCATCGGCTGTGTAACCGCTGTAGCTATTGCCCACATTGCGAGAAAACGCCTCATCTACCAGTTTAAGCTGTGTGTAGCCATCGGTGATAAAATCGGTTTTGGTGGCTACCTGCTGCAGACTGTAGTTGCTGCCGAAGTTAATGGACAGTTTGCCGTTCTTTGCTTTTTTGGTAGTGATGAGTATAACACCAAAAGCGGCCCTTGCACCATAAATGGCAGATGATGCGGCATCCTTTAACACCGTAACCGTTTCCACATCGTGCGGGTTGATCATATTTACATCGCCGGAAACACCATCTATCAACACCAGCGGCGAACCGCTTACGTTGGTGATAGAGGCATAGCCACGTACATTGAATTTACCCTGGCTGCCCGGGTGCCCATCGGCAAAAGTTATATTTAGGTTGGGGATAGTGCCTTGCAAAGCCTGGGCTATGTCGGCCACGGGGCGGTCATCAAATACTTTAGAATCAACCTGGCTTACAGCACCGGTAAGGTTCACCTTTTTTTGTGTACCATACCCCACCACAACTACTTCACTCAGCCCGTTTTGTGATGGTAACAATTGTGCATCCAAAGGTGTATTTTCACCGGCTTTAATTAAAACATGCTCAAAGCGCCTGGTTTGATAGGATACATAAGTAACTGTTACCGTATAATCGCCGGCGGGGGCTTGCAACTGATAGTTTCCGCTGTCATCACTCTGAATAGCTTTGTTCAGTTCAACGATGCGGATAGTTGCGCCGGGCAGGTACAAACCCTTTTCGTCGCTGACCTTTCCGGTGATCTTACCCGGCTGCTGCTGCTTAATTTTGGTATTGCTAAGCGCGGTAATAACTATAACATTGTTCACTTCCTTAAAACCAAGCAAGCGAGATCCTAATAGTTTTTTTAAAACCACATCAAGTGTTTCATTTTGAAAATTCAATGAAACTGATGCGTACTTGCTAACGAGCTGACGGTCATAAGCGAAACTTACCCTACTAACATCCTGAAGTTCCAGTATTGCGGCTTCCATAGAGGCATTTCTGATGCTTACAGATACCCGTTTTTCGAGAGCCTGCCCGTTGCTTGCATGGGCCGGCAGCAGCAGGGAGGCTGTTGTGATTACAGTAAGCAACACAAAAGTGAATCTCATTGCTTTAATTATAATATTGTTAAATTTTAACTTCATACATTGTATGGCTTTTGATTATGAAAGATTTGAAGCATTGCCGGATCCCGGCGTTTAAAAAGAGATGGTTGTTCGCAGCAGCTGTCTCTCTTTGTTTTATCGGAAAATTTCTATCGTGTCCCTCCTTTGTTTAATTTTTAAATGGTGAATAGCGGTGATAACTTCCAATGCCTTAACGGCCGACATGGAAAGGCTTAGCACGGTGGTGAAATGCCTGCTCTGCACTGCTTTTTCGCTGGTGCAAATGTGCAGGCCATAGTTTTTATTCATTAAAAATGCCATTTCTGTAAAGCTGGCATCATTTAACACCATGTTACCCTGTTGCCAGGCAAGGCTTTGTTTATCGAGCGGCGAAATAAGGAATTGCGCCCGGGCCTTGTCAAAAACAAGTTGCTGGTTATTGGTTAAGTATTGCGTGGCTTTGTTTTTCAGCATTATCCCCACCCTGCCGCTGGTAACCCCAACGAAGAGTTTACCCAGTCCGCTGTAAGCGCGGATGTTGAAGGAAGTGCCTAACACCTGTGTGGTTAAAGGGCCGCTTTGAATAATAAAGGGGTGCTTTGTATTATGTTTCACATCAAAGTATGCCTCACCATCTACAATGGTTACCTTTCTGTTTGATGAAAAGTTATCAGCTATACGTACGGTTGATCCGCTGTTAAGTATAATTACAGAGCCATCGGGCAGCCCAACCTGCTTGCGCTCGCCCGTTTTTGTGCTGATGGTGCTGTAGGCATCGGCAAACCTGGCCTGCGGTTTTTCTGGTGTGCTGAACTTCCGGAAAATCAAACCTGCCGAAACGATGAGCAATACCGAGGCAGCTACTTTTATCCATGGAAAACGAAGTTGTTTTACCTTTGCCCCGTCTGTATCAAGCGCGGGTTTTAAAGACGCCCAGATCTCGATTTTTACCTGCTGTTCTTTTTTATGATCCAATATTATCGGAGATTCCTCATCCAATTGATCATACCATTTATTAATGGCGCTGATTTCGGCCGGTGTACCTTTGTGATTCAGGTAGCGGTTAAAAATTTTCCTTATTTTAAGGATATCCATCTGCTGTGCTTTTACCTATTATCTAAGCAAACAGCTTTTGGTACTATACGTAGTGTGTTAACTTTGTATTAAGTTTTTTATCGATGGGCGGTATAAAGTAATACAACAACCGGAAATATCCAGTCGCCGGATTGGTGATTCAAAACAGACGACCTTATCCGTTTAAGCGCCTGGCTTATCTGGTTTTTTACGGTTTGCTCAGAAAGATTAAGCCGGGCCGCGATATGGGAAACGGGCATTTCATCTTCCCTGCTCATCCGGAAGATCTGCTGCATTTTCTCGGGCATACCGGTGATCACCGTATCCAGCACATTGCCCAATTCCTTATTTTCCATTAATATATCCGGGCCTTCTTCAAAAGCCATATCCAGCAATTCGGCCTTTTTTATTTGTGCAGTGGTATAGGTATAAAAACTTATCGTTCTGTATTTAAGCGCGGTGAACAGGTATTTACTGATGTCATCCTGCTTTTCAATGGCAATTTGATGTCGCCTGTTCCATAAGGATAACATTACCTCCTGCACCAGGTCCTTGGCTTCATCCTCATTCACATTTTTACAGGCTCTGATATAAAGGGCCTTCCAATGCCTTTCATAAAGCTGGCGAAAAGCATCGGGATCATTATTCCGCATGGCAAATACCAGGTCAATGTCACTTATAACAGATTTTAGGGTTGCCATGCGATGGCAAAATTAAAGGACAGCAAGCAGTTTAATCAGCGCCTCATGTTATGATTTTATTAAGAAAAGGAGTAGACATAATTAAGTAAAAAGGTGTTTTTACTTACTGTCCTCAATTCTGGTTGTCAGCATATACTCCCAAACATTTAAATATTTTGGATTGTGGCCGATGGCCAGTTACTAATCAGTTCTCCAGAAATTATAATTTGTAGATGTATCACTAATAACCGTTGATTTGAATTTTTATGCAATACCTAACAATCAGTTGCTTTTTAATAGGCTTAGTATTAGGCTCAATTGGCGGCTTAAAAATCTTTTCCTCGACCAAAACTAATGTTATTGGCATATATGTCATATGTGCCTTTTGTTTCATTGCGGCCGGAGTTATTCTTTTAAAAGTAAATTGAACGATTCAGGATATTGCCAACCAGTCATAATTTTCTTTCAATTTCTACGTTTTGATCACTGTACCGAAATAAGATTTTTCCAGTATCATTTGCCTCCTGTTCTATATCTAATTCTTTGGCTAATGTAAGAAACTCTTCTTTGTCAAGATACCATTTCAAGTAAAATCCAGGCGCCAGCACTATCCCGCCCAATTGATATGGATTAATTGGTTTATAGTCGCCCTCTGCTTTATCAAGTTGATTTCAATAATCTAAAAATTCATATAAATCTTTTTTCTTCATAATCTTTTTATTAAGTGACCGGCCAGAGAAATTTTATGTAATTAAGTGCTGGTGATGGGCAATTTTTTTAATTAAATTCGCCTCTTAAGCAAGGTAATAAGATTATTTTAATTTATTAACTGAAAATATATTTTCTCATTAAAGGACGTTTCCAGACAAATCATACTTATTGGATTTAGTAAAAAATTCTACAATAATCATCCAACCGGTCTGTCCTGCTGTAACTAGTAATGAACACCTAAGGGGTTGTAGCTGCTCACGCGGGTATACATGCAAGACGCTTTCAACCGATACCTCTATGAAAGAACCTTTTTAAACAGGGAGAAGAATTACTGTTCAAATTTCTTTTACTTACATAATGTGGATTATAAGACAAATGCTCTTTTCTTGTTTTACAATATGACTATGTATTTGACAACTAATATTAGCAAAAATATGACTAAATTAATTTTCTAAATCAATATAAGAATGAAACTTAACAACGAGCTTGTTTAAACTTATTTTTTAAGGAATAGGTTCCCGGAAAGAATTAGAGTTTTGTGGTGCTAAATCATAAAACAGAAAATCTTTTCAGGAAACCGTGGACAAAGATACGATAGAGAAAATAATAGTACCACATTTAAGTAAAGGGAAGCGGGGCTTCAGGTGTAAAACGCCTGTTTTTCAAGTAGTACAGGCCATATTATACAGGCTAAAAACAGGTTGCCAGTGGCGTGAGCTGCCATTGAAGCAGTTTATAAACGATGTACCAATAAGCTGGCAAAATGTTTATTGTCATTTTAACAAATGGTGCAGGGACGGTTCATGGAGGTCGGTATGGATAGGGATTTTACGTTCTTACCGAAGCCATTTAGACCTTTCTTCGGTTCAATTGGACGGCAGCCATACACCTGCAAAGCGTGGCGGACAGGCAGTAGGCTATCAGGGCAGGAAGGCCTCGAACACCAGTAATGCCTTGTTTTTGGCGGACAATACCGGCCAGAAGCTTGCCCTGTCGGAGCCGCAAACCGACCAGCACCATGACCTATATGAAATAAAAATGCTCTTTACAGGACTTTGTGAGGTGTTAAAAGAAGCGGCAATAGACAGTAAAGGCATCTTTTTGAACGCTGATAGCGGTTTTGACAGTAAAGAACCCAGGTCTATCTGCGCGGAAAAAGAAATTGAGGCCAACATCAAACCAAACCCGCGTAACAATAAAGGCAACAATATAGATGACCGGTGTTTTGATGAAGAATTATATAAAAGAAGGACGGTAATAGAACATGCCAATGCCTGGATGGACAGTTACAAAGCATTGCTTATTCGTTACGAAGTCCTAACTGTAAATTGGATGGCAATGCACT
>JAABUY010005476.1_pt1 | contig 12768 bp, 15 predicted proteins | sample 5560271 | NCBI WGS metagenome assembly JAABUY01 (sample SAMN10711886, study PRJNA513374) | rock metagenome | isolation source: Antarctica rocks | place: Antarctica: Victoria Land, University Valley
GGGTGCCAAGCAAGTGTTCTGTTGATGCTTCCATCAACACTTTGAGTGCCACCCACGCCTGATTTACACCGACAAAGCTGTTGAGACGCGATAGCAAGTGTGGACATATAAACTTATGCAGCATGGTTATGTTAGTGTTTCTGCTGGTGTTGGTTGCACCAAACCTCCCTGCCTGCTAGCATCTTTGGTGTCTGGTGTGCTGTGCGTGATCGTTTTGTGCCTGATCAAGAGATGTAAAGACCTTTGTCAATTCTTCTCTTGGTCAGATGTGAATGCAGGCAAGTTTGCGTTGTAAGCTTGCTGTGGTATCAAACAGCAGACTATCTGCCAAACAAGCAATGCAGGACTTGGCACGTGCTGCAATTTATGGCAATGGAATACACCATCAGTTGGCATTATTGAAAGACTAGCTGACTTGGCTTTGCTCAAATACGGGCTGCCTTGGTTGTGTGGGATTGTAAGGACTTTCAGCTTTGCAGATTGTCACGCTTTGCATACTGCAGCTGCTGCCTGAGCCTGTCTGCCTCTGCAGCATGCTTGGCTGTCTCAGCTTGTGCTTCCAGAACAGCCTGCATACACCAAGCAAAGCTTCAGCGAGCTCATGAAGTGCAGCAGTCTTGCAAGAGGTGTCCTCATGCACCTCCTCACTTCAGCAAACATTCGGCAATGGCAGTATGCAGCACAATTGGAATAAGGCATGACTACAAACTTGTGTGGAAGAGGTGTACCTCGTAAGCTCTGTCTTCAACTGCCTCGACCATCATGGCTGCTTGAGCACGCGACTCTGCTGCCCTCACCGCTGCAGCCTGCTGAGCAGCTGCCACTGCCATGTCCACACTGCTAGCATCCAGACTCTGCTCTGCACAGTGAACCACACACCGGTTCTTCAGTGTGCTGACATGGCATAGCAGCATTGCCGCAAGGGTGCAGTCAGTCTAGGGCCAACTGTCTTGGCGTAAAACTAGTCTTGCAGGTGGGATGAAAGCCAACCTGAAACTTTGGCGAGACTGCTGTTTTTGCTGGGTGACTCTTTATGTCCTGAAGGCAAGTCCGGCTTTGCAGGCGGCTGCTGTTGCTGCCCTACAGACCGCTGCTCAGCACGAGCCTGCAAAGCAGCTTTGCTCCTCTCAAACAGCTCAAATGGGTTTTCACACAACAGCTGCTCAGCAGCTGCTGCATCTTCATTGTTGATGTCTTGAGCAGGTGGAAAAAGGCTGTCAATGGTGCTCACAAAGGCAGACTGCACCTCATCTTCCCTTCCAGATGCTGCTGCACTGAACCCGCTTGTCACATCACTGCCAGGCTGCCCTGCTTTTTGGTCAAGACTGGCAGCGACCTGACCCATAAGCCTGTTCTCGGGTGGACTTGCTGTGGCTGCAAGATTCTGGTTTGAGTCAGACAGTGATGAAAAAGGAGAAGAAGGGGGCTTGAGGTCATCATCATCTTCTTCTTCAAGGGTGGTAAGGTGGTCTTCAAGGTCAATAAGGGAGCTCTGGGTGGCTTCCAGCTGGGCTTGGGTGGCCTCCATTTCTGCCAGGTTTTGCGCCATTGCCGCCTCCAGCCGCTGGATACTTGCTGCTTGCTCTGCAATCTCAGCCTGCATTGCCACGTCCAGCCAACACTTGTTGTAAACATTTGACAACATTGCTGCAGCTATGAACAAGGGGCAACTTGTGAGTGTCCACTAAGTGTGAAAAGGCACAACACTCTGCAAGCTGAGAACACCGTAAATTGCAATGTTGCATTTTTTGCAGATAGGCAGGCATGTGTTGAGGAGAAGCAGCGCTTGAGCAGGCAGCTAATGCTGCACAACGTGTGACTGGAACGGAGCGCACAACACATGTGCTGCAATGCTCTTTGCATGCAAAGGCAAATATAGGGTTGTGGTTTGCCATTGAATGAGGCACGCAAATCCACACTGCTCACCTGGTACACCGCCTTATCAGCTTCAGCTGTTGCTTCAGCTTCTGCTTCATATTGCTGGCGCTGAGTTTCAGCATGTTGGAGAGAAACCTTGATGCTCTCCCGCAACTCTTGCAAAGCGTCTTGCAGGCGACCTATCTGCAAGCACAGTGCAACCCATCAGCCATGAGCTGCCTGCTGTGTTGCAGTGCTGTCACCTGCTAGGTTGAGGCTTGTCACCACTTGCCGTGCCATGTGCAGCCCTGAACAGGCTGAGTATTCCACGCATACACACATTTTGAGACAGCCTTCTTCGTAAGATCAGCAGCACTGTGGGTACTTGGGGAAGCATGTGCTTGAGGACATGCACCCATCAACAAGAGCAGTTTATGATTCAGCAGATGCGACCAGTAAACCAAACGCATTCAAAAAAGACACTTCACATCTTGGGGTGCATGCATGTGTTCGTCTCTGTGTGCAATGCAAGCAGTGGCAAGCACTTGCTTGAAACGCACAGGAGACTAAAGACTGACCCTGTCTTCTGCAAGGTCCAGATCTTCATTGGCAACCTGCAGTTGTTGACGGTCACCCTCCAGTTCTTGAATCTGTTCAGCCATCTCAGCAGCCTCCTGCTCCTGATTCTGCACAATCTGCACACCCAAACCCACAGGCTGAAACCAGCACAAGTCCTGTTGGCGCCTGTACAGTGAGGCACAGGAGGCCTGTGTGTGTGCAAGCAGCACTGTGCGAAATGTATGGAGGTCCAAACTGCATACACAAGCATTGCGCAGAAAGAGCTGAGTCACATCTGAAAGGTTTAGAGGCTGCCTGCCTCTGTGAGTTGATTTTTGATCTTCTCTGAGCTCTGCAACTTGGCTTTGGTGGCTGAGAGCTGATCTGACAGCTGGGCAGTGTGGCGCTGGCTGCCCATGAAGTCCGCCTGAGACTGCTGCAGCTGTGCTGACACCTCCAAGACCCTCTGCAGCCAGCAAAGTGATTATGTACATGCAAAGGAACCAGCTATTTGCAAGACTATCCATGTCTCATGCATCAGGTCAGATGGTCTGGATTTGCAAGGGTCAGAAGGCGGAGTGAGGTAAAATTAGTGTGATTCTTGATGTCAAAGGCCACTGCATGAGACAGATAAGACAAGATATGTGCCATAAGTTGCAGCTCGTGCTTTCCGAAGCATGCTGCAGACTTGGATTTTGTTTGCATTGTGGGCATGATTTAACAGGCAGGAGGTGCTTGCATCTGAGTTGCTGAATGTGAGCAAGGAGGAGGGAAGAGGGGGCAGAGGGGGGGGATTGCTACCTGGTCTTGGGCTTCTAGCTGGGCCATGATGTCCACCTCACGGTGCAGGGCCTCCTTGGAATCCTGCAGGCTGGCTGCCAGGTCCTGCTGCACCAGCCTGCTCCTCCCCCTCTCTGCAGCCAACTGCTTCTCCAGCTCCGCTGACTCCTCCTGTATACACACCATGTGATTACCACATCTTGCAAAGGGGTCAGTAAGTTTTATTATCTAGGCTCAAATACACTGGCCTGAGGATCACCTTCATTTGCAGTGTAAAGGCGCTCAAGCAGTTTGCTTCATGAGACTGCAGGCTCATGGCAGTATTGGCGTGCTACCTGTGATGTAAACGCTGCTTGACATGTAAGCCATGTGCAAGATAGTGCTGCACCAATTGTCATGCTGTGTGCTTTGTGCTTGAATGTGGAAATGCATAGCTTGCATGTGTCCAGCAAGCATGTATGTGGGTGCATGCCCCTGGCGTAAGACAGCGTGGCAGACCTGAGATTGGCTGAGCTCGTCCAGCAAGTGCTGCTGCTGCTGGCTTTGAAGCAGCACCTCCTTCTCCAGCTCTGCATTGCTCTGCTGTGCTGTTGACAGTTGCTGTGTGGCAGCCTCAATTGATGCCTCCAAGGCTGTCAGGCTTTCCTGCTGCTCCTCTGCTGCAAAGTTGGCATCCCTCAGCTCTGCCAGCACCTTCTTGGTGTCCTGAACACACACAGGCCACACCTCAAGCGACGCCTGCCTTGTACAAGAACCTTTGACTGCTGTGCGACCTGTGATGTGCAATGCATCCGGGTCAAAGCTGCTGTTGCACTGCTGGTCTCAATAGCAGGTAGGGGACAAGCAAACTGGCAGTGACAGCTGTGCATGACAGAAAGATGTCAGCTACCTTAAACGCAACAAACCCACTTAGCCTATGTGCAAGCAAGAGGTTATGTGAAATGCTGAAATGCAGCAGACATAGCTTGTCCTGCTTTGGTCTCAAGTCTAAAGTTTTGAGTTGTGCATAAAATGGCAGTCTTGGTGTGCATGACAGGCATGCAAGCTTGACTGCAGTGGCTTCACCTCAACGGCAGCCTGCCTAGCCTTGGCCAGCAGAGCTGTACTGTCCCTCTCCATCTGCAGCAGCCCCTTGGCGGCATCTCCATCAGCAACAGCCTCCTCTAAGGCAGTCTGTACGTGCAACAACTTGTCTGACTTGTGCCTTTGCAAAGGGCAAACTGCAACAGCATCATGTACATGTGTATGCATGGTGTGTGTGCTCTTGTCATGCCGTCATATAGAATATATGGCACTCATAGACCTTTTGTCAGCTTTGCATCTGCGCTGATGAAGCACAGCTGTGCATGCCAGCAGCCAAGACAAAACATTTGAATTGCAGGAGCAATACATGAGGGGTGCTGCAGCAAACCCAGCCCATCACTTTCGTGCATGCAGATCACGCTACAATCGCATCTCAGGGGTAGCAGAGATGGACCTTGGTGTCTGCTGAGCTGGACTGTGCAATGGCCAGCTGCTCCATGAGCGTGCTAGCCTGCTGCTCTGTCTGCTGTCGCTCAGCTGCTAGCCGCGTTCCAGCACTTTGCAGCTCCCCTCGCATGGCATCCACCTGCTGCTGCCTGGACCTCAGGTCCAGAGACAGAGATGCAACCTGCACAGCACGACAAGAATGCTGGTCAGAATGCCATCTGGTGTCCTTGTCTGGGGATGTCACGCAGATAAGGTAAATAGACAGCTGAGTTGCTTTGTTTGCAATCTGAGCAGAGGATGCAAGCGCTATCCAGCCAGTGATTGCGCTGCCAGCACACAGTGTACGGCGTATTGCCTGCCCAAGACGCATGCTGTCAATTTTAGAAACAATATGTACGTCTCTCTGCATAAACCATGCCAAAACACAACTGCATGCTCCGGCCAGAAGTCCACTTGGGCAGCAATCTAATGATGCCAGCTACCTTCAAAACTGCTTTGGACATAGCACTGTGTACCTGTAAGGATGACTGCACTTTGCTCTTCCTGAGCTCTGTCTCAATATCATCCAGTCTGGATCGCAGGTTGGCAATGCCAGTCCTGGCATCCACTAGCTGCTTTTCTGACTCAGCTTTGTCCTGATCCGTCAGTTGCAGCTGAGCTTTGAGCGTTGTCATGCTCTGCTGAGCTTCTGCAAGCTGCTGCTTGCTTTCTGACAGCTGTGACTGTACAGAAACCAGCTGTGTGTTCAGCCTGTCAGCTTCGGACTCTAATGCTGATCTTGCCTGTTCTAGGTCTGTACACTGCTGCTGGCTTGACTGCAAGCTTTGCTCCAACTTCTTTACATCAGACTGAGTAGCTGACAGCTGGGAGGAGATACGCTGCTGATGAGTTTGTGCTGAGTCTATTCTTTGCTCTAAGGAGGCTGTGAGTTCTTGTTGTTGATTCAGACTAGCCTGAGTCTTGCGCAGTTCCCGGTCCTGTCACAGGCAGAGCAAGCATCACAGTCAGCAGCAACGCCGCTGGCTCGTATGTTGCTCCCGTGCATCAGACTTCGATGCAAATTGTTGTGTCCCAAGCAGCTCACACCTTTATCCAGAAAGTTGTTGCGCCCACTACAGCTGGACCTATTGTGTATTGCAACACTTGAGAGCCTGGTGATAATGGCACAGTCTCGGGGGGGCCTAGCAGTGGTGTTGGTTGCGCGATGCCTTCTTGGCTGGGACTTGGGACTGTAGCAGCTGCATTGTCACTGGCGCGGTCCTCGAGTGTGGAAGCTTGTTCTTCCTGCATCAGGACACAGGCACTGGTACTGTGATGATCTGTCAATGTCCAGCTGCGCTTGCAGATTTCCCACCTGCCCTCGATCTAAATCCGCGAGCGCTGTCAAGGAGGGCTGCAACAACAGGGCAGCCAAAGCGGCCATCGTGGACCGCCTTGTCGCACGGCATGAGGGCGAGCATTTGTCGATCTCAGAACCGCATCGTGTTCTGCAGATGGATCTCGTCGTGTGAGCCCTCTGCGAAAGGAGCCGAATAGGCCTTATCCAGTGTCTCGCAGGTAGCATGTGCGAGCTGATCGTTGTTGCAAGAGGGAGGCAGTGTTCACGGATCATCCTCGGCTCGTGCATGGCGGATGGTCCGGGAGTAATTTCAGAGCATTGCAAGAGTGTAGACAGGCATCGCGCACCGCGGATTGCAATGCGTTCCGTCTTGGCTAAGCTGTGAAGAAGAGGGATACAGATGGTGCCGGTCAAAGGAATTTTGCAATTTTGGGTGTCCAGTTCGAGCAGCAATACCGTATGCAGTCAGTAAAACACTTCTCTCTCTATCCGTATGCAGTCAGCAAGAGTCTTCACACAAAAAACATTCAAAGCGTATCCAAACATCAACCTTCTGCGTTGGCACACTGTGCTGTCAGCAGTGCAGTCCTCATTCACGGCCGCTGCCAGATTTTCCAATGAATGGCTTTCCTTGCACTTTGACGCTGATCGCGCCAGCAGCTGAGCAAAGGCTACCACAGGCATCAACGAATTCCAGACTTTTGCTGCGCAACTTGGCTAAGTTGTATGTATGTCACATGCATATCAAGAGCATGAGGTGTTTTAAATATGGATTCTGCGGTACAAGGCAACGTACAGCTGTGTATGTTTGTTGGTGATTACTGATGGTCTAAGCTGTTACTGACTAAAAGCTTTAGGAAAACAACCTTCTGAGCAGTGTGAAAAGCTTCCGTAAGGCCAATACTTTTAAGCCATTTTTTTGAATTTTCAAAATCCTCAGACGTCTCAAACACAACAAAACACGAGCAACAAGAGAAAAAAGCTCCAAAAAATGCTGATAACAGTAGGCAAAACAGTCAATGCCAGGAAAGCAAATTGAATACAGTAGATAGGACAAATCTAGCCTCTACAACATTGGAGAAGACACCAATCGACTCGGGACATCCTGGTCTTGGCTTTGTACCCAAGTGCAATGGCACATGAGCCCCTTCCAAAATATGTGTTCTTTTGGTGTATATGCTTGGTGCTTTGGGTTGCAAACCTTTCCAGGCACAACTTCACAAGCAACAAGTGCTACAAAACCGGTTGCAACACGTTCCTGGTTACTTGGTGCCAGCTGACGTATCTAGGCCGCCTGTTGCAAGGCTGCAGTGCAACGCTGATATGTCACCAGGTTGATCAGCTTCTCAAGGTAACAAAATTGGCTGGTGAGGCTCCCACACAAACTCTAAACTCGACTCAAAAATGCCATGTTGCCATCACTATTCCTGCAATCATGAAGTTAGATCGGACTAGTATGTCTTGCTGCATGATGCATTCAGTAGGCTCATTGCTAAAATGCTTACAAAATAAGCAGGTCAAACATGAGGTCTTCAATGTGCGCCCAAACCGACTGCTGACCACTAAAGCAGTCATGGACAGGCAAGGTCAGAATACATACACAGGCAGACTTCAGACCAGGCACAGGATTAGGAGCAATGAGAGGGCACATAAGACTGGGCGCCAACACCTCACCGGGACAGGGTCATTGTTAAAGTCACCTGATACATTGCAAGCCCTGCCATTCTGCCCCTTGGACCCCACACTCCAGATCACTTTAGGATCTGGCGCACCATCTGCTCGATACAGTAGGCTGCCACTGTGAGGATGCAGTTCTCGTGCCCTCCTGGGCTGCCTCCACCAACTTGACTGCCCTGAGACAGGCAGCAAGGTTTGTTGATCTGTTGAGCGGTACAGCCTTGTCTCTCACTCACTGCGTTCTGAGCAGGCTCCAGCTCAGCTGCTTGCTAAATTGTAAGCAGTTTGCTTTTTACACTACCGGTATGCACAGCAGCACAGTGCCAGCATGCGGTTTTGAGACAGAACAAGGCAACAATGCACTAGCCAGCCAGCCACATCAGGTGCTTACAACCATGTCCTGACTGCCGGCACAAAACGTGTGCTGCAGAGGCACAAGTACAACAAAGCCCACCTGGCGCCTGTCTGTGGTGCCAGGCTGCTCCATGAAAGATCTCCTGGAGGCTTGTGTGGCGTCAACCTTCTCCCTGCCATACTGCATGCGGTTCTGAGCACTGCTGGTGCCTGCACTGCCAGGTTCCTCCAGCTGGGAACCGTAACCATTACCGTCACCATTACCGTTGCCATTACCGTTACCACTGCCGTTACCACTGCCATTACCACTGCCATTACCATCACCATTACCGTTACCATTGCTCTGCTCCTCATCCAATGCTTGATTTACTGTCTCTACCTGCAGGACATCACAATGCTTTTCAGGGAGAGTACGGTCAATTTGCATTGTCAAATGCGCAGCAGCCGCACGCATATCCACTTGCAAAGAATTGGTTGACAGTCATCTGCCAGGTGAGAGAGTGGAATGTAAGTAACAAGATGTGTAATAGCCCAAGCAGTGGCAGAGCTGCTTGCATGCTCAGGTTCTGAAGCAGTACCTCGTCAAGCACATGCGTGTTTGACTATTATGTGCATTATATGTATGTATATACATATGTATGTCTGGCAAGGGAGAAGTGGCGTTTTTGTCCTTATCAAGCTAATAAGGCATATCCTGTGTCTGATCATGTAATGACACATCTGTATGCCGCTGTGACATAAGCAAAAATGAAAGCATGAGGGCATTCACATCTGCTCAAAGCCTTTCTTTCATCATCACGTTATCACTCCTTGTCTACTCAAACCTGGAGGAGGCGCCTTGGCAACAACTCACAGTCCAGAGACCTTTCAAGCTTCATATTTACTGCCATTTTTTTATGTGCTCATGTTTGCATCCTGGATCTGGACAAGAGAGGCAAAGACATACCTCTTGCTTGAGCTCACTCACAGCAGATCGCTCAGAGCTCAGCTCTGCTTCAAGATGCTCTTCTGTCTTCACTTTCTGCTTGTTCTGCAGGTAAAGGAAGGTACCCCAGCCAACAGCAAACAGCACTCCCAGACCATTCTGCACAACACCACCTTGCTTGGCAGATGCAGACAACAAGAGACAAGGGTCAACAAGGTGTGTCATTCATTTGCCACACATGATTGGAAGCAGCACACTGTCTACTGCATTGCACAGCCATGGCTGTCTATCTAGCCTCCACGTAAGCTGACAGGCAACAACAATAGTTATGGCTGCAGCAAGGAATGTCCTGTGCAGCCTGACAGACGCCTGACAAGACATGCTGGAGATAACTACTGCAGGCAGTGTGGATGACAACAGCAACAGCTGGTGGCCATGTGAGTGCTACATTCCAACGCGCACAAGCAGCATACAAGACAAGACCCACCCGTGCAGAGAAGAAGCCGGAGGATGACTCCTTGTTGGTCTTCTGCTCTGCTGGTGCCTGCGCAGTTGCTTGCACTGCTGGTTTGGCCTGCTCTGCCTGCTGCTCCTGCTGTACTTTGTCAACCGCTTGCTGTGCCTGCTCAGCTTGCTGCTGGGCCTGCTGAGCTTGCTGCTGTGCCTGCTCAGCTTGTTGCTGTGCCTGCTCAGCCTGCTGCTGTGCCTGCTCAGCCAGTTGTGGTGACTGCAGCCATGCACAAGCACAAGTCAGCAACATTCAGGGTGTTTCATGAAGCATGTATGCATTGACACAAGTGGGCTGTTGTTCAACGAGGTCCACCAATGTCAACGAGGTCCAGCCATGTCTTTGAATAAGAACATATGTATGCAGCTGTGCACATCTGCAGCCAGTTCAACGAGAATAGATAAAACCATCACCATAAACTGCTGTTTTGCAAAAGTCAAGCATTATAAATCTCAAAGCCAGGTGATGATACCATGGCCCAGATACTTCCTCACATAATAGGCTATGATGCTGGTCACACAATGCACAGCAGCATATGTCACCAATGTACACCACACAAACAATATTCACATGTTCTAAGTCTGCTGATCAGCAGCTTCTGCAGGCATTGCAATAGCAAACGTCCTCAATACAGCAGTAGTCAAGCACACCTGCTGTTTGGCAGCTTCAATGGCTTGCTCAAGCTGAGCCTGTTGCTGCTCTGCCAGCTGAGCAGCCTTTACCTCAGCTTCTTGCAGGGTAGCAGCAGCCGCCCTCTTGGCCCTGGTCAGTGCAGCTGAGGCCTCCACCTGTGCTTCTGCAGTTTGCCTGGCCATGATCTTCTGCTGCTGTGCCATCTGAGCAGCCTTTGCCTGAGCTCCTTGCAGGGTGGCAGCTGCTTCCGTCTCTGCATTGGCTTTGGTTGCCAGCACCTCTGCCTGTGCTTCAGCCAGAACTGTAGCCTGAGCCTCCTGCTCCTGTGCCATATTTGCCGCCTTGGCCTGAGCCTCTTGCAAGGTAGCTGCTGCCTCATCCTCTGCTTTAGCCTTAATTGCAGAAGCCTCTGCCTGCGCTGTAGCCAGGGTTTGCTCTTGCTGTTGTACCAGCTGCGCCGCCTTGGCCTGAGCTTCTTGCAAAATAGCTGCCGCCTCATCCTCTGCTTTGGCCATGCTTGCTGCAGCCTCTGCCCGTGCTTCAGCCAGGGCTTGGACTTGAGCCTCCTGCTGCTCTGCCATTGCAGCAGCATTTGCTTTAGCCGTTTGCAGGATGGTTGCGGCCTCGCTCTCTGCTTTGGCCAATGCTGCTGATGCCTTTGATTGGGCTTCAGCCAGGGCTTTGGCCTGAGCCTCCTGCCGCTCTGCCATCTGGGAAGCCTTTGCCTGAGCGTCAGCTAGGATATTGGCTCTTTGGCCCTCAGCACCCTTCAAGACTTCTTGGGCCTCCTACAACATATCCTTTAAATTTACAGTAGCTTGTGTGGCAATCTAGGACATGGTTCTGTTCAGGGCCTTGCTTGTTGTCCTCAGCTGCTTTTGCAGCTGCATGCAGAACACAGATGGGTTAGACACATTTCACCAAGTTCTGACAACTATTTAAACAATGTTGGAACCACAGCAAAGTTATGTGTTTAGACGTGATGCAGACATTAGCCTCGATCACAGCTCAGGCAAGGCTTTGCTGAGTACTAGGCTGCAATGGGGTTTAAGATTTCAACTTGAGGTCTAGGGCAATGGGTACAACAAGGGTCACAACCAACTTTGAGCTGGAGACACATCTCAAGAGCGCAATTTTTACCAGATTCAGCGTCTGCGCTCTAGTCTCTTGCTTGTCAAGAGCCTTCCTGGAAGCATCAAGCTGTTCCTGCAGGTGTGTTGTGTCCTGTGCCATCTGAGCAGCCTTGGCATGAGCTGCTTGCAATGTGGTAGCAGCCGACCTCTTTGCCCTGGCTAGTGCAGCCGAGGCCTCCACCTGTGCTTCTGCAGTTTGCCTGGCCATGATCTTCTGCTGCTGTGTGATCTGAGCAGCCATGGCCTGTGCTTCTTGCAAAATAGGTGCTGCCTGCCTTTCTGCTTTGGCTATGATGGTAAAAGCCTCTGCCTTTGCTTCAGTCAGGGTCTTCTCCTGCTGCTGTGCAAGCTGCGCTGCCTTGGCCCGAGCTTCTTGCAAGGTAGCAGCCGCCTCCTTCTCTGCTTTGGCTTTGGCTGCTGCGGCCTCTGCCTGGGCTTCAGCAAAAGATTTGATCTGAGCCTCTTGCTGCTGGGCCATCTGCTGTGCTTTGGCCTGGGCCTCTTGCAGGGTAGCAGCCGCCTCTTTCTCTGCTCTGGCCAACGCCGCTGAGGCCTCTGCCTGTGCTTCAGCAGCTTGCTTCACCTGAGCCTTTTGCTGCTGCCCCATCTGAGCAGCTTTGGCCTCAGCTTCTTGGATGGTAGCAGCAGCTTTTTCCTCTGCCCTGGCCAACGCATCTGAAGCCTCAGCTTTTGCTTCTGCAGCTTGCTTGGCTTGGGCATCCTGCTGCTGCGTCATCTGTGCAACCTTGGCCTCAGCTTCTCGCAAGGTAGCAGCAGCTGCTTTCTCCGCACTGGTCAATGTTGCTGAGGCCTCTGCCTGTGCTTCAGCCAATTTCTTGGCCTTCTGATCCTCAGCTGCCTGCCGTGTCTGCTGAGCCTGCTGCTGTGCCTGTGACCATACACTTGCTGGAAGTCAACACTCAGTGGGCTTAAATTGTGCCGTGGGAGACATGATCTCGTGTGTGTCTATTAAGCTTGATTTGTGCAACGATGTGCGCATGCCCATAAGGTGTTTTGCAGCAGCAAGGAGATGTGTGTGCAACTTTGCAAGGTTGTGAAACCAACAACACAGTCACACATTGATCCACATTGCATATGTCGACTGGCCTTGAACACCTGCACGTGCGCATAGCTGCTGGTTTCACTAGCTGGCTGCTTGGCGCAGCTTATAAAGAGATTTCCCTGAAGGTGGCGAGCTTTAGCTGCCTATACAGCATATGCAGTCATTAGCATGCATGAGTGAAATGCTCGCCTGCTGTGTTGTAGCCTCTGCAGCTTGCCTAGCCTGAGCCTCTTGCTGCTGCGCCAGCTGAGCAGCCTTTGCCTGAGCTTCTTGCAAGGTGTCAGCTGCCTCCTTTTTGGCCTGAGCTAATGCTGCTGAGGCCCCTGCTTGTGCTTCCGCAGCTCGCTTGGCCTGAGCATCTTGTTGCTGCATCATCTGCTCCGCCTTGGCTTGTGCTGCTTGCAAGGTATCAGCAGCTCTTTTCTCCGTGTTGGCTAATGCAGCTGAAGCTTTTGCTTGTGCTTCTGCAGC
>JAABUY010005479.1_pt1 | contig 12763 bp, 9 predicted proteins | sample 5560271 | NCBI WGS metagenome assembly JAABUY01 (sample SAMN10711886, study PRJNA513374) | rock metagenome | isolation source: Antarctica rocks | place: Antarctica: Victoria Land, University Valley
CCGCCACCCCGACGGCCGAACAGCGCGCGATGATCCTGAATATGCTGGTGGAACGCTTCGGGCTCCGCTATCACATCGAGATGAGCGACAGGCCGGTCTACTTCCTGGAGCGCGGCAAGGGTGCACTGAAGCTCAATCCCACGAAGCAGCCGGAGCGTGCCGCCGACCCCCGCTGCAACGTTCTCAACCCGTCAGGACAGAGCTTCGGTGAACAGGTAACGATGGACGTTCTTGCGCAGAAGCTCGCCACTCCTATGGGACGCCCGGTAATGGATCGGACCGGATTGACAGGAACCTACGACTTCAGCCTTGATCCTATCGACCCAGAGAACCGCGATAGTTCGGAGGGGGGGATACTGATTACCAAGGCACTAGGTTTGAGGATGGTAACCGGACGGGCTCCGGTCCGCTCCATCGTTATTGACGCGGCTAACCCACCGACGCCGAACTAGGCGTGAACTATTTCGACGACGTATCTGACGGTTAGCTTGGTGTCAGGTTGCAATACAGACTCCGTGACAACCATTAAATCCCCTATAGAGGGGGTGTTTTACACGGTAGAAGTATAGATATTCGGGAACAGAAGAAGCGCGAGAACCATGCCAAGATCCTCTCGAAAGCAGGCGGTCCCACCGCAGATACGACTCGCGTGTATGCGCATTTGGAGCGCAACGGTAAAGCCAGGAAGATTCTTGTACTAAGCGGAGAAAAATCTCACAGTGCGGACATTATTTGGAGCACGCCGCATGATGCAACCCTTTGTTTGGAGGGGGGCATCACGGACGCCTTTCGTAATGAGGTGACTCTGATTGTGGGCGATACCCGTGAAGATTCCGAAACAATCCATAATGTTCTGCAAGAGCAGTGCAAGGTCGTCCCGCAAGGCACCTAAACAGCCCTGCACTACCCACGACAACTCCGGAACTGGTCAGTTCTGTGTCTATGGGCTGTTGCCGACATCCGCTGGGGCAAAGCTAGAGGTGCCGAGTGGCATCCAGACCTCAGTCCGGGCCGGTCATGTGACGCTCACCTGGAATCCTGTGTCCGGAGCACATGTCTATCGTGTTGTCCGAAGCAGCACGCTGGAGCCGGAAGGAAAGACAGTCGCGATGGGGCTCACGACGCCTGCTTTCACAGACCCTGAGCCTGACCGGGGCGAAACGGCATCGTACAGAATCTTCGCGGTCGGATCTGACGGCGTCAGCGCAACCTCAGACCCTGTGAGGGTGACATCGCCGAAGCCGAAGCGAATGGACCATTAACGACAGGGCTTCAATAATGAAGCCTAGCTTGTGGGTCCGGAACGGCGCTGATCTGGCGCAAAGGTGATCGAGGCACTGGCTAGACCGTCGGAATAGAGCTTCGCTTTCTTCATGCTTCCGTCCGTGGGAACCTTATCGGGATGAGCATTCTTTGGACCTTTGGACCTCGTAAGGTCGTTGAGATGCCAAGTGGCAACACCCACCTTCGAGCGAGTCACTCGGCGCATGGCTGCCGTAGGTGATGGGGAGATCTGCTTCCATACCGTCCCCGGGGCGACCCGAAACCGGAAGCGGTCGTCCGATTGCTAGACTGTTCTGAGCGCCGCCGCGCAGCGACATGCGTCGATTGCGTTTTGCCACGATCATCTCACCCAATTGCCCATGGCGCGTTACGAGCTGGTCCAGTTCATTCAACTTTGGATCTTTTGACAAGTCGATACGGCGGTTGCACTGCTTCCGCAAAATGGCTGAGGACCTTGGTGCCTATCGGATCGGTTTTCGCCGACCTGCCAATGCACGTGCAAAGTCTCTGACTTGCCGGGGATTGACACTGCCACTGGCAACCCAGCTTTGCTCAACCCAAGAGCCACCTCGTGCTCATAGCCGCCCGTTGCTTCCAATACGATCCGCTGCGGGGCAAGGTTCTTCAGTCTGCGAGTCAGAGCCTTGACGCCAGCCTGCTGTTCTGTTCTGACCAGGACTCATTCCCCGGTCGAACGGCTACGTCGAAACATTGCTTAGCGGCTTTGGGACAGCTCAAGGATGTATGGTCCGCCGCATTCCTGCTAAGGAAAAGCTGCTAATTGATGATACCCCCCGAAACCCTTACAATAACGAAGCTCAAATGTAAGCACTCAAATCAGCGATGCACCTACGACGGCAGAACAATCAACGGCTACTTCCTGTCTCATTCTGATCTGTCGGAGGAGCGAAAACTGCTTATTGGAACGTGAGGCGTTTGCTCGATTTGCCGGTCACCCGGAACTCGTCTCTTTGTCGTGAACCCGCCATCTCACGCGACGTACTTTTATCATCCAGCCGAACCATTTGTTTGAAGCCTACGACCATGACTTTCCATCGCTTCCTCCGCTGCTTTCTAGTTACCGCTTTTCTCACCTTGCCGCTTGCGGCGCAGAGTCCGCTAGCTGCTCGACCGCCGATGGGCTGGAATAGCTGGAACCATTTCGCCGGGAAGGTCACCGATGCCGATCTGCGTTCGGCCGCGGATCAACTGGTCAGCACAGGCATGCGAGACGTTGGATACGTCTACGTCAACCTGGATGACACTTGGCAGGGCCAACGAGATGCTCAAGGTGTTCTGCACCCGAACGACCGGTTTCCGGATATGAAAGCTTTGGCCGATTACATTCACTCCAAGGGTCTGAAGTTTGGCATCTACTCCTCACCGGGAGCAAAGACCTGTGGCGGCTATGCCGGCAGCCTGGGCCATGAGATGCAGGATGCGAAAACCTACGCGGAATGGGGAGTCGACTTTTTGAAGTACGACCTGTGCTCGTTCGCGGACAACATGCAAGAAGCGCGGCGGCAACATCCAGACGATCCCTTGGCTGGATATACGTTGATGATCTCGGCGTATCGCAAGATGGGCGACGCGCTGAAGTCAACTGGTCGACCGATTCTTTACAGTCTTTGCGAGTACGGCCTCGACGAGCCCTGGAAGTTTGGGCCCGGTGTGGAGGCCCAAATGTGGCGAACGACGGATGACATCAATGACTCCTACGGCCGCATGATGGAGATTGCCTATAGCCAGGTCGGGCTCGAGAAGTACGCCGGGCCGGGGCATTGGAACGATCCCGATATGCTGGAGATTGGGAACGGAAGAATGAGCTACGACGAGTACAGGACGCATATGACTTTGTGGGTTCTCCTCGCGGCGCCCCTTCTCGCCGGCAACGACCTGAGCAAGATGTCGGAAGCAGATAAAGGGCTTCTCACCAATCGCCAAGCAATTGCGATTGATCAGGATATTCTAGGCAAAGAAGCGGAGCGTGTCTGGCAGCGTGGAGACCTCAGTCTATGGCGTAAGCCCCTTGCCGATGGCCGCACTGCCATCGGCCTGGTGAGCACCTCCTGGGGGCGACGTGATTATCCCGTTGATTTTCGTGAGATTGGCTTTCCACAAGGAGCGAATGTATATGACGTCTGGGCCGGGAAGGAACTTGGAAGATGGCCAAGACCTAGTCTGATTACGATGCCGAAGCATGGCGCGCAACTCTATATCCTAAGCAGATAGCTGGGGCAGCGGACGGTAGGGTCTCTGCGCTCTTTCGTGAATATCGGACCACATGCCCCAGAGTCCACGTCGTGTGATTGTCATTGTTCGCACATCGTGCCGAAGCACAACGTCATCCTACCTGCTGGATGAAATTGGCGGACGATGACATGAGCCAGACGCCACCCGACGCTGCGCATCGTGAACAACAACCAGCTGAAGCGCGGTGGAGACGGCATGATCGGCTTGAACGTCAAGCCATCATGTCTTGAATGGGGAATAGGGTCATAGGCGATCAGCATAGATGTGCGATGAACTCGCAGCATGGCCCTTCGCTCCGCTGGGTACGACGACATGGAAAAGCACAACAAACATCCCACACTAAGCGATGTGGCTAAGAGGGCGGGTGTTGGTACGACCACGGTATCCCGCGTGATCAATGGGGGCTCACGGGTAGATCCTGAGACTCTTGCCCATGTGCGGTCGGTGATTGAAGCAGTCGGGTATGTGCCGAACAACGCAGCAAGGGTGCTGACCGGCGCGCGCACAAAGATCATCGGTTTTGTAGCTCCTGGTACTGTCGATCCCTTCTTTGCAAGCTGCGCGGAGGTCATCGAGTCCGTTGCCCGAGCCCATGATTCCTTGCTGATCGTGACGGCGACGCAAAACGACGTCGATAAGGAGATGGCCAGCGTGGACGCGCTGCTACGGCATCGCGTGGAGGGCCTGATCATCGCACCGGCCAGCCCGGACAGCGAGCAACTCTTGGCTCTTCTGAAGCGCACGACGATCCCGGTGATAGCGCCTGACCGGCCTATCGGCCGATCAAACATCCCCTATGTGGTTGCGGACAATTGTATGGGTGCGCGCGTTGCCACAAAACACCTGATCGAACACGGGTATGAGCGCATTGCCTGCCTTACCGGAGAAGACACCCTTTACACCATCCGTGAACGGCTGCGAGGTTATCGCGAAGCGATGAACGCGGCAGGCCTGATCCCGCGCACAATCACCTCAGTGGTGGATCAAGCATCCGCGGCGGCGGCGGTCGAGCAACTCTTCGCTTCTTCAGAGAGGCCTCACGCGCTTCTTACGCTCAAGAACAAAACGACCATCGACACGTACGAGGCTTTACAGGAGCGTGACATTTCCGTACCGAACTCTGTTGCGATTCTCGGCTACGACGACTTTGAGCTGGCGGCGACACTGCGGCCATCTGTGACCGTCGTTCAACAGCCTATCGAAAATCTCGGTCGGGCTGCTGCGGATCTATTATTTGAGCAAATGAATGCCCCGCATGCTTCGGATCCGGCATCGGCGAAGGGGGGCTCAAGCAAGCTGCAGTTGCGTACCCGATTGATCCGGCGTAGCTCTTGCGGCTGCTAGGCCGTGCGCCCTCGGTATTGCGCGGACTGTTGAACATTGCGGCACAAACGTGTGTATCACACTGGTTCGATAGCGGCCTTGGCAGCACCTTGGCTCGTTTTTGGCGAAACCCTTGACAGCCCTCTTTCTGTCAGTGCACTATTCATTGACAAAGAACTGGTAGCGCTACCATCCTTGATCTGAGAGGGTTCACCCCCGCTTTCGCTCAGTATTGGGCACGGCTTGCGGTAGCTTCTGCGCTCCACAAAGAGCAGCAGTTGAAGAAGGTCCGGGTCCGGACAAGAGGTGTGGAAATGGAAGTGCAAATTGGTCAGGGACGGTTCACCTTGCGAGCGGAGGCGACACTATTTTCGGGACGCGCCTGAAAGCGGCGAAACGCATGCACCCCGCGAACGCCATTCTGAAGAGCAGATTCGCGCTGCGGGCCCGTCCTGACGGCACAGCGGCAAGTACGGCAGCACAACGCCCACCCTTTACGCGTCACTCGCTTGGATGTCGGCTTTATTCCTGATCGGCCATCCTCTACGCTGGACAGACCACCCTGCACGGCAATATCCCACCAATACAAAGTACTTGGCAGGCCCGATGGCGAGCTTGCATGCGAGGTCCAGAATGAACATTCGTCGTATATTGCTGCTGCAGGCGCTCCTGTTGTCAGCCGGTTTGTTGAGGGCGCAGCAGTTCACAGGACGTGTGACGGACCCAACCGGGGCTGTTGTGCCCAAGGCTTCGATCACCGCGCACAACGTCGATACCAACGTGGATACCAAAACCCTGTCGACCAGATCAGGGGACTACACCATTCCCTATCTCAAGGCGGGAAACTACACCGTGACTGCTGCGGCAACGGGCTTCGAAGTTGCACTTCACACCGGAATCAACCTGCAAGTCGAACAGACAGCGACCGTGAACTTTGCGCTGAAGGTCGGGCGCAGCACGGAAACTGTGACCGTGACCGGCGACCCGCTCATCGATTTTGGAAAAGCGGATGCCGGCGAGGTTGTAGAGATACGCGCGTCACCGAGCTTCCTCTCAATGGCCGCGATCCCGGGATGCTGTCGATCCTGTCGGCCGGAGTGCAATGGAATTCAGGCGCTACCCAATATCAGCGTCCATTCGACGATACCCAGCACAACACTTCCATCAACGGTGGCGGAACGGGAAATGCAGCGCTGCTGCTGGATGGGGTCTCCAACGAAGCGTCCTCAACGAACGGCACGGGCAACGCGCAAATTGCGTATGTGCCTCCCGTGGATTCGGTGCAGGAGTTCAGGATCGTAACCAACGCCTATGATGCAATGTTCGGGCGCAATGCGGGCGGCGTGGAGGACGTGATCCTCAAGTCGGGCACCAACGCCATTCATGGTGACGTGTACGAATACGCCCGGCGCACCTTTCTCGATGCCAACACCTGGCAGAACGGCTACAAGTTAGCCCATGCGCTGCCCGGTTCAAACCTGTCTGCGCTTTCAACCCCGAAACAAAAGCGGGACCAGTATGGCTTCGAACTGGATGGTCCGGTCGTTATACCCAAACTCTACAATGGACGCGACAAAACATTTTTCACCATGCAGTTTGAAAACTGGAACGAGATCGAACCGAACACCGTCACCGACTCCGTCCCGGATCCCTCCTGGATCAAGGGTGATTTCAGTAACTTGATCTACTACAATAACGGAAAGTCTGCTCCTATCACCATTTACGACCCGCTAACCGTAACGCAAAACGCGAGCGGTCAGTACGTACGCACTCCATTCCCCGGGAATATAATTCCCGCTTCGCGGATCAATCCAGTCGCGCAAAAAATACTTTCTTATTTTCCCGCGCCCAATACATCGGTAGCCGCGGGTAGCAATCCCTTTGCCGGCAACTATACAGCTGCCGCATCGGATACCAACCGGTACCGCAATGGGCTTGCAAAACTGGACCAGAACCTCTCATCCAAAGATCGTTTCAGTCTGCACTACGGATATTGGGAACGGGTTGAAAATCGCAGTTATATCGGCTTCCCCAATGCGGCGGATAACGGTCAACTGCCTCATGGAGAACGCAGTCACACCTTCACCCTCGAAGAGGTTCACACCGTCAGTCCCAATCTGTTGTTGGATCTCCGCGCCAACGTTACCGTAAGAGCCGACTACACCTTTGGAGGGCCGCGCTTCGATCCAACCACTCTTGGCTTTCTGCACAAGATATAGCTGCCATGGGAACCTCCGCCGCCAGTGAGTTTCCCCTTATCCGTTTCAGCGACAGCTTCCCCAACATCGGCCAAAACAACACCGGGCAGACGGTCAGCAACTCTCTCGCCTTGTTTCCGTCGGCGACCTGGATCAAAAACAGACACACGATCCACGGTGGGCTTGACGCGCGTTTCCAGCAGTCGGGCAAAAACCTCGTGAGCGGCGGCAACGATCTGTCGGTCGACCGCACCTGGACCCAGGCACTAGCTGCGAATAATACATTCGACGCTGCCAGCGGCAATGCCATCGCAACGTTCCTGCTCGGCAACCTTACCTCAGGCAGTAACACCATCAACCCGAAGACCTACTTTTCCATGCACTACTGGGCACCCTTTGTTCAGGACGATTGGAAGGTCACTAAAAGGCTGACACTCAATCTCGGTGTACGCTGGGATTTCGATCCGGCCCAGACGGAGCGGAACAACTACGGCAATTACGCGTTCAACACCACCGCAGTTAACCCGATCAGCTCTCAGGTGTCTGTTCCCGGCCACAGCCAGCTTCGCGGCGGTTTAACGTTTCTGGGGGTAGCCGGCGCTCCTCGCCCACAGTATGCATTGACCAAGTTCAATGTTCAGCCACGGGTCGGTTTCGCGTATGCCGTGAACGACAGGATGGTCGTTCGCGGAGGCTTCGGTGAATCTTATACGGGAAGTTCAGGAAATGGCGCGCCAACCTATGGCTTCAGCGCCTCGACACAATATCAGGCGGGCGATCCGACCAAACCAACCAACGTTTACCCCAATCTAGCAAACCCCATCAGCCATCTCTATCCCAGTGTGATTCAACCCCACGGGTCCTCGCTCGGTCTGCTGGAGCAACTGGGACAGACTCCATTCTCCCTGAATCCGAACTACAAGGTTCCAAGCTTTTGGACTTATTCCATGGGGATCGAGCAGCAGTTCGGTCGCAGTGACACAATCAGCATCGGATATGTCGGGAGCCGCCTGTACAATGGTGCCACCAGAGACAACATCAACCATCAAGATCCTGCCGCATTTGCCCCGTGCAATCCGGATCTGGGCGGAAGGTACGAAGTCTGCACCAATAACAATCCTGCAAATCCGTTCCGGGGAGTCAATGGATTCCAGGGGTCGAACTATTACAGTCAGACCACGATCAATGCCCTCAACTTCACTCGCCCATTTCCACAGTTCGGGGACATGACGGAGTATCAACTCAACGATGGGCACACCTGGTACAACTCGCTTCAGGTTACCGCGGCCCATAAATGGAACAGGTCTCTTACCCTGCACGGCACTTGGACCTGGTCCAAGCTGTTGGACTCGGGTGGTTTCCAAGATACGACCTTCCGTGTCGCAGCGAGGCAGATCGATCAATACGATCGAACCCACCGCGTGACTGTTTCTGGCGTCTATCTTCTGCCGGTTGGCCGTGGACGTAACTTCCTCGGTAACACCAACCGGATTGTCGATGGCGCCATCGGCGGATGGGAGCTGGGAAGTCTGTTCATCTATCAAACCGGGACGCCGTATGCTGTGCCGGGTCAAGACAACCAGATCGCCAGTCCTTACGTTCACCCCTACATCAATCCAAGCAACGGGTACATTCGGCTGGTTGCGCCGTGCGTAGAACAGTGGAAAGAAGACAAAAACGGCAACTATTCTCTCCAGCAACTAACGCAGTACGACACTGATTACCACTGCACTCAGCCGAACTTACACCGGGTGCCCAACTCCAACTTCGGGCCAAATACGAATACGGTTTACACCGGCGTTCGTCTTCCGAGTATCTATCAGTTCGACACCAATCTTTCGAAGAACTACCAACTGCTCGAAAGACTCACGCTGCAGGTTCGCATTGAAGCCTTCAACGTACTCAATCATCCGCTGTGGTCGGAAAACCCCGATACCAACTTCAACGATCAGACGTTCGGAGAGATTACAAGGGGGCCGTCGGGACAGAGCAATCTGCCTCGTCAGATCCAGCTCTCGGCCAAGATAACCTGGTAATAGAACAACGTACTGCTTCGTGTAACCAGCAAGATGATCGGCATTGCCCCGTGAGGGTAGTGCCGATCGACAATACAGCCTCAGGAAGACCGATGGAGCCTAGATGATCGTGGGCATGCGAGTTGTAGTCGCCCTTATGGCAATATCAGGGACCATGCTGGCGGCTGCGCCGGAACCCGCGTCTCGACCGGCAGCAGGGACAAGGGCTACCGATCGCACGGTCGCGAGCTTGACGACGTCAATCAAGATCGATGGTGCAGAGACAGGCCCCATTTTCGGCGGAGTGGGTGCGATCAGCGGGGGAGGCGGCAACTCGCGACTCCTGATTGACTACCCTGCTCAGCAGCAAAGCCAGATTCTGGATTACTTGTTTAAGCCCGGCTATGGGGCAGCCCTGCAGGTATTGAAATTGGAGATCGGGGGTGACGCCAATTCCACCGATGGTTCCGAGCCTAGCGTGGAGCATACGTCCGGCACGGTGAATTGCAACGCCGGGTACGAGTTCTGGTTGGCCGAGCAGGCCAAACTCCGCAGCCCGAATCTTAAGCTCTATGGGCTGGCCTGGGCTGCGCCTGGGTGGATCGATCACGGCAACTTCTGGTCCCAGGAAACAGTCGACTACCTGATGACCTGGATGAGCTGCGCAAAGTCGCACGGTCTGACGATCGATTATCTCGGCGGATGGAATGAGAGGGGGTTCAACAAGACCTGGTACGAGAGCCTGCATACCGCGCTTCCCGCGAAGCACTATGCGACCCAGGTCGTTGGGGATGATTCTGGTTGGCGCGTAGCCGACGATATGGTCAAGGATACCGCCTTCGCTAACTCCATCGACATCATCGGCGTGCATTACTCGTGCGAAGGTGGCGATGGAGGGAACGCGGACGCCTGCCACTCCACCAAAAACGGTATCGGTACGAAAAAGCCGCTCTGGGATAGCGAAAGCGGTTCGCAGGACGATAACAGTGGTGCTGGGCCTCTGATCCGGGCGATTACTCGTGGCTACATAGACGCGCAGATGACCGGGTTTCTAAACTGGCCACTGCTCGCGGCGATCACGTCCAATCTGCCTTATCCGACGACCGGGTTGATGGTCGCCTCGCAACCCTGGTCAGGAAATTACAGCGTGGGGAAGAGTCTCTGGGCTACGGCTCAGGTCACTCAGTTCAGCCAGCCAGGTTGGCTATTTCTGAAGAGCGCTAGCGGATATCTCGGCGATGATCGTATCGACGGCAGCTATACCACTTTGCGGTCGCCAGATGGTGCCGACTACAGCACGATTGTGGAGACAACGACGGCAAACTCCCCCTCGATGGTGACGTTCAGCCTTAGGGGCGATCTGTCAAAGAAACCGGTGCACGTCTGGGCCACAAACCTCGAAGTTACATCTGACGAGGATCTCTTCGTTCATGTACTCGACTTGAACTCGGACGGCTCGGGTCATTACCACTTCACTCTTCATCCCGGTTACGTTTATACGTTCAGCACAGTGGCCAAAGCCGGCAAGGGAGAGGCGACAGCTCCGCCGCCCAGTCCGCTAGGTCTGCCGTACCACGATAATTTTGATGAGTACAAGGTCGGCCAACAGACGCGATACGCCTCCGACATGCAGGGGTCCTTCGAGATTCAGCCGTGTGCCGCAGGAAGAGCGGGCAAATGCCTGCAGCAGATGGCGGCGACGAAGCCTATTGAATGGCAGGACGACAGTGACGCGTTCACGCTCCTCGGTGATCCGTCATGGACGAACTACATGGTGAGTGTGGATGCGGAACTCACCAAGCCCGGAACGCTTGAACTGATTGGTCGCGCCGGCATCCAGAAGCGGCCACAATCACATCAGCAGGGCTATTACTTTCGAGTGTCGGACACAGGCGAATGGACTCTGTTCAGAAGCAATTCCGACGGCAAGCACACCGTTCTGAGCCAGGGATCGGTCACCTCCCTCGGCGCGCCGGTTCGTGGCATCGGCTCGGTCTCACATTTCACAACGATCAGATTTTGGCATCCCTGGACGGAAAGCGGGTCACCGCGCTCACAGACAGTTCCTACGGCGCGGGGCAGATCGGGATAGGACTGGTCGGCTATGACATGGATCAGTTTGACAATCTTTCAATAACGCGCACTCCGGAACACGAAAGTGTAGAACAACCGTGAAGCGAATTGTGAGCCCCTTGGTCATTTACAGACGCAAGCCGTAATCAACCAGTCAAGACCTGCAACATACCATTAGTGACGAAGAGGACAGATGCGAGTACAGATAGGACGAGTACAGATTCTCACCGTGATGTTTGCGCTGTTCTTGTTCTGTGCTGTGACCCACGCGCAAAGTGTTGCTGCGACCCCACCAATGGGTTGGAATAGCTGGAATTTTTTCAATGGCCGGGTTACCGAAAAGGACATTCGCGACACAGCGGACTTACTGGTTTCAACCGGCATGCGAGACGCCGGTTATGTGTACGTAAATATCGACGACACGTGGGAAGGCGAGCGGGACGCCGAAGGACGGATTCACTCAAATAGCAAGTTCCCGGATATAAAGGCCCTTTCCGACTATGTCCATAGTAAAGGACTCAAGCTCGGCATCTATTCCTCACCTGGGCCTACAACCTGCGCCCGGTACGCCGGTAGTTTGGGCCACGAGGAGCAAGACGCCCAGACGTACGCCGACTGGGGCATCGACTATTTAAAGTATGATCTTTGTAGTTTCATTCCCATAATGCGCCAGGAGGCACCGAATGACGAGGCCGGGCAGATGAAGCTTATGCGGGAGGCCTATGAAAAGATGCACCAGGCTCTGCTCAAGACCCGCCGCCCTATTGTTTACAGCCTCTGCGAATACGGCTGGAACTCCGTCTGGCAGTGGGGCCCCAGTGTCGGCGCAAACCTGTGGCGAACCACCGGCGACATTCAGGCGAACTTCGACCGGATTATGCTTATTGGCCGGGCCCAGGCGGGACTGGCGAAGTATGCCGCGCCTGGACACTGGAACGATCCGGACATGCTTGAGGTGGGTAACGGGAAGCTGACCAAAGGGGAGAATCAGGCCCACATTACGATGTGGTCCATCCTTGCCGCACCATTGATTGCCGGCAACAACCTCAGTCAGATGGCTCCGGAGGTCAGGGCAATCCTCACCAACAAGGAAGTGATCGCGATCGATCAAGACGCACTTGGCCGGCAGGGGGACCGAGTCTATGCCGAAGGCGCCATGGAGATCTGGACGAAGCCGCTCACTAACGGCCGCAAAGCGATTGGCATCTTCAATTTCGGCGAGACGGAAGGCGAGGTCTCGCTGCACATGAAGGACCTTGGGCTTAAAGGACAGGTGACGGCCCATGACGTCTGGGCGGGAAAGGACCTCGGCAGGATAGGCGAGGGCTGGAAGACCATGGTCCCGAATCGCGATGTCGTTCTGCTGATCGTTCAGTAGGCCTGGTTCGCAACGCCGTGGTGGTTCTGATGGGAGCTTCAATATGCCCACGATCCAAACCTCAATCTTCATTGAAACGGTTCAGATTGGAGTCAACGTATGAAGTCAGTGCTGTCTCGTGCGGCCGTGCTCTTGACCTTAGGCCTATACGCCCATGCTCAGAAGCCCCTCACCTCCTACGTCAATCCGTTCTTGGGGACCGCCCCTCTGACGAATCCAGCCGATATCGGCTTTATCCC
>JAABUY010005480.1_pt1 | contig 12763 bp, 10 predicted proteins | sample 5560271 | NCBI WGS metagenome assembly JAABUY01 (sample SAMN10711886, study PRJNA513374) | rock metagenome | isolation source: Antarctica rocks | place: Antarctica: Victoria Land, University Valley
TTACAGCTTCAACGGCACGGTGACGGTGACGAACAGCACTTTCTCCGGCAACAGCGCGCCCTATGGCGGCGGCATTTACAATTTCGGCACGGTGACGGTGACAAACAGCACTCTTTCCGGCAACAGCGCGACAAGCAGCGGCGGCGTCCTCCTCAACAACGGCGGCACGGTGAGGGTGACAAACAGCACCCTCTCCGGCAACAGCGCGTCCGGCAACGGCGGCGGCATCTTCAACGCTGGCACGCTGACGGTGACGAACACCATCGTCGCGGGCAATACCGCTCCCACCGGCCCCGACATCAACGGTGCGGTCGTCAGCCACGGCCACAACCTGATCGGCACCACGAGCGGCACATTGGGCATCACGAGTGGCATGAACGGCGACCTCGCCAACCCGACCCCACTCCTCAGTGCCCTCGGCAGTTACGGTGGCCTGACGCAGACCGTCGCCCTCCTGCCCGGCTCCCCCGCCATTGACGCGGGCGACGATTCCGTCTGCAACCAGATGACGGGCGCGGCTCCGGTCAATACGCAGGATCAGCGGGGCATCACCCGCCCGGTGGGTGCGCACTGCGACATCGGCGCATTCGAATCGCAGGGCTTCACCCTCACGAGGACGAGCGGCGACAGCCAGCGCGCGCCGGTCACTACCGCCTTCGCGCCCCTCGTCGTCACCGTCGCATCGAGCGCGGCGGGTGCGGCGGACAACGAGCCGGTCAATGGCGGCGTCGTCACCTTCGCCGGCCCCGGCTCTGGCGCGGACATCACCCCCGACCCGCAGACCGCGACGATTGGCACGACGACCAGCGGGCAGGCGAGCATCACGCCGACGGCAAACGGCACGCCCGGCGCGTATACCGTCAAAGCGACTGCGACGGGGACGACCCCGGCGTTTGTGTCCTTCTCCCTGCTCAACATCGGCCCGGCGACGCAGTTGGTCTTCACCCCGCAGCCAACGAACCCCGCTGTGGCAGGCACGCCGTTCCCCATTAAGGTCACCGCCGAGGATGTCAACGGCAACCCGGACACGACCTACGCCGGGACAATCACCCTCGCTCCCTCCATCGCCGACCCCGGCGCGACCGGCCTCGGCCCCGTCACCCCGACCAACGGCGTCGTGACCTTCTCCGTCACGCTGACGAAGGCGACCACCGGCCAAACGCTCGTCGCGACCGCCAGCGTCAACGGCAATACCATCACCGGCACGAGCGCTGCCTTCGCCGTCACCGCTGCCGCCCCGGCGACGATCACCGGCGCGCCGCCGAGTGAGAGCGCGGCGGTGACCACCACCTTCAGCGCGCTGACTGCCACCGTCAAGGATACGTACGGTAATCCCGTTCCGGGTATCACTGTCACGCTCGCCGCCACGCCCGCCGGGAACGGCGCGACCCTCGGTGGCGGAACGCTCAGTCAGACGACAGATGTGAACGGCGTCGCCACCTTCGCGGACCTGACAGCGAACACGAAGGCGGGCACGCACACCGTCGCCACGACCGCGCCGAGTGTCACCACGCCCGCGTCATTCACCCTCACCAACACGGCAGGTGCGCCGGGGAACATCACGGCGATGGCGGGGACACCGCAGAGCGCGCCGGTGACGACGACCTTCCCGGTCACCCTCGCGGTGCTGGTCGCCGATCTGAATGGGAACGCCGTGCCGCAGGTCACGGTGACCTTCACCGCCCCGGCGAGCGGGGCGAGCGGCACGTTCGCGGGGGGTGGGACGAACGTGACGATCCCGACCAGCGCCCAGGGTGTCGCCAGCGCGCCCGCCTTGACCGCCAATGACACGACGGGCGGGTACAGCGTGACGGCGACGGTCAGTGGAGTGGGGACGGCGGCGCGGTTCAGTCTGACAAACACGGCGGCGGCGCTGCGGAGCATCGCGTTCAGCATCCCGGCGAGCGTCGGCAGCCCGCCGAGTGTGAAGGTGGGGCAGACGGTGGCGTTCACGGCGATGGGGACGTATGCCGATGGCTCGACGCAGGAACTGAGCAGTCAGGTGCAGTGGTCGTCGGATACACCGGGGGTGGTGACGGTGGACGCGGCGGGGAAGGTGACGGGGGAGAGTCCGGGAACGGGGACGATCACGGCGACGCTGAATGGGGTGGCGCAGCGGGTGGTGGTGACGGTAGCGGGGCCGACGCCGGTGGGGATCACGGTGCCGCCGGTGCCGGCAGCGCGACCGGGGGGAGCGGTGAGTGCGCCGGGATCAGCTCCCGCACCGGCACCCGCGCCACGCTCATCCGGTGGAGCGGCAGCGCCCGGCGCAGCGACGAGCGGGCCATCACCCGCACCGATCCCGGTGGGGCGGTAGCGGGGCTTTCCCAACCCCCAACCCCCTTCTCGCCGAGGGAAGGGGGAACAGTCTTCTTGCGGATCGCGGTAGGCGGTACGGGGCGTGAGATGAGAGTGCGTTTTACTCTTCTTCCGCGTCATCCTCATCCCAGAGGTCAGTCTCGACATCCGGCTCGTCAATCAGTTCGTCGGCGGCGGAGCCGACCCAGGTGAGGGTGTGAGCGCCGATCGTGACGGGGCTGCCGTCGCGGGCGCCGAGCCGTTCCAGTTGCCGGGAGATACCCGTCCGGTCGAGGACGCGTTGGAGGCGGGAGATGGCTTCCTCGATGTTGAAGTTTGTCATCGCCACGACGCGCTCGATCTGCGTGCCGCGCACGACGAATGATCCATCGTGGAGGCGGGCGGCGTGCCAGCGGCGTTCTTCGTCGGAGGAGACGATGCGCTCGGTCGGCAACTCCTTCACGGGCGGCGGCAGTTCCGCGAGAATGGCGGCGACGCGATTGATGATCGGGCGCAACCCCTCGCCCGTCGCGGCGGAGCAGGGGAAGACCTCGTACCCATCTCCGGTCAGCATGTCGCGCGCCGCCGGAAAGCGGTCGCGCGCTTCCTGTGTGTCCATCTTATTGAAGGCGACAATCTGCGGGCGGGCAGCGAGATCAGGTTGGTACGCCTTCAACTCCGCATTGATCGTGCGGAAGTCGTCGAGCGGATCGCGCATCTCCATCCCCGAGCCGTCCAGCACATGAATGAGTACGCGCGTCCGCTCGACGTGGCGGAGGAAGTCGTGGCCGAGGCCGCGCCCATCCGCTGCGCCCTCGATCAGGCCGGGGATGTCCGCCAGCACAAAGGTCGGGCCGCGTTCGCCGTCCGGCGCGACGACGCCGAGGTTCGGTTCGAGCGTCGTGAAGGGGTAGTCGCCGATCTTCGGTGTCGCCCGGGTGATCGCGGTCAGGAAGGTGGACTTACCCGCGTTTGGGAAGCCGACGAGGCCGGCGTCGGCGATCAGCCGCAGTTCGAGCGTGATCCAGCGTGCATCGCCCGGCGCGCCGAGTTCGGCCATCCGCGGGGCCTGATGCGTGCTCGTCATGTAGTGCGTATTGCCGAGGCCACCTCGCCCGCCGTGTGCGACGATCGCGACTTCGTCCGGATCGGTGAGGTCCACGATCAGGTCGCCCGTCTCGGCATCCCGGACCGTCGTACCAGGCGGGACGGCAATCCGCTTGTCCGCACCGCGTGCCCCTTTGCGCCGCTTGGATGCGCCCTGGACGCCGGGCCGCGCCTTGAAGTGCGAGGCGAACTGGAAGGGAAGCAGGCTGTTGAGGTGCGGGTTGACGGCAAGAATGACATCACCGCCGCGCCCACCGTCGCCGCCGTCCGGCCCGCCGCGCGGCTCGAATTTCTCCCGCCGGAAGGCCGCTGAGCCGTTGCCCCCCTTGCCCGCTTCCACATAGATCTTTGCCCGGTCTATCAGCATTACCCTGTTACTCCTTTTCCGCCCGCCGTGCGCGGTGGCCTACAATGGTATCACAGTAGGTTGGCATCCATCGTGCGCCTCTCCAGGTGCAATTGGCGATCCAATGCTTTCCACGTTGACGCCCCCCAGCGTGCGTGGCATAGTCGTTTGCACGACGGGAGAGCAGAATAATTGGGAAAGAAAAGCGAGGCGGGCGATGCTCTGGAATCCTGAGGCGGAGACGATGGATCGCGACCGGCTCCGCGATCTGCAAGCGGTGCGGCTGCGGGAAAAGGTGGCGTACGTCGCGGCGCGCGTGCCGTTCTATCGGGAGCGGTTCGCCGCGCACGGCATCGTACCGGACGCAGTGCATTCCCTCGACGATCTCGCGCGCCTGCCGTTCACGACGAAGAGCGATCTCCGGGACAATTACCCCTTTGGTCTCTTCGCTGTGCCACAGTCTGAGGTCGTGCGTATTCATGCATCGTCCGGAACGAAAGGGAAATTAACGGTCGTCGGTTACACGCGGCATGATCTCGGCATCTGGGCGGAGGTCTGCGCGCGGGCGCTCGCGCTTGGCGGGGGCAAGCCCGGCGATGTCGTCCATAACGCGTATGGCTATGGTCTCTTTACGGGTGGCCTCGGCATGCACGACGGCGGCGAACTAATGGGCGCGACGGTCGTGCCGATCAGTGGCGGCAACACGCCCCGGCAGGTAATGCTCCTCAAGGACTTCGGCGCGCGAATGCTCTGCTGCACACCCTCATACGCACTCACCATCGCGGACGAAATGGAACGGCAGAGGATCAATCCACAGGAACTGCCGCTCTCCTTCGCGATCCTTGGCGCGGAGCCGTGGACGGATGAGATGCGCCGCGAGATCGAGTGGCGACTGGCAATCACGGCGGTGGACATCTACGGTCTTTCAGAGATTATCGGGCCGGGTGTCGCCTGTGAGTGCATCGAGGCGCAACACGGCCTCCACATCGCGGAAGACCACTTCCTGCCGGAGATCATCAACCCGGAAACGGGCGCGGCCCTCCCGCCCGGCGAGCAAGGCGAACTCGTGCTTACCTGCCTGACGAAAGAAGCGTTTCCGCTCATCCGCTACCGCACTGGCGACATTACCGCACTGATTCCGGGCGCCTGCGCCTGCGGGCGGACGAGCATGCGGATGGCGCGGCTACGCGGTCGGCATGACGACATGCTGATCGTGCGCGGCGTCAATGTTTATCCATCGGAGGTCGAGGCGGTGATGCTCGGCATGGGCGGCATCGCGCCCTTTTACCAGATCATCCTCGACCGCGAGGGACCGCTGGACACGATGGACGTGATGGCGGAGGTGACGCCCTCCTTTCACGGCATCGCAGGCTGGTCGCTCGACCCGAATCATCCCGCCGTGCGCGTGTTGCACGAGCGGCTTGTTGACGCACTGAAAAGCCGCCTCGGCCTCACCTGCCGCGTTACGCTCGTCGAACCGGGCGCTATGGAACGCATTGAGGTCGGCAAAGCCGTCCGTGTCGTGGACCGGCGGTAACGGGGCCGAGTTCGGAGTTCGGAGTTCGAGAGTCGGAGCGGATTACTCCTATCTTCTTCGAACCTCGAACCTCGACCTTCTCACTCCCTGACGCCGATCAGAATGCGCTCGGATCGCGTGATCCCGCCGCAGGTGATCGCCACCGTGCCGATACCGCGCGCGGTATTCGTGGCGACATACCATGTCCAGGTCGCTTTCCCATGTGCGTCGGTCATCTTCGGGCCGAGACCCGGCAGATGCGCCATCCGGCTATCCGGCGTCGTATACGCAATAGTGCAGCGTATGTTCGGTGCCGCCGCGACGGTAGCCGATGCGTTCCCTCCGGGCTCCGTCCCCGTGATGGAAGATAGCACGATATCCCCCGCTGTGATCGTCACCGAGACGACTGGCAGCGGTGTCGCTGACTGCCCGCACGACGCAAGCAGCACGATTGCCGGAAGCCAGAACCAGCGTCGCACCCTGGCCCTACGGTAAGTAACTGAACGGGTTGCATGATCGCCCGTTATCAATCACCATGAAGTGGACGTGTGGGCCGGTACTATTACCGGTGCTGCCCTCCGCACCGATGGACTGCCCCTTCGCGACCCGTTGCCCGACACTGACAGCGATGCTCTGCATATGCCCGTAGACGGTGACAAAGCCATTGCCGTGATCAATATAGACCGCGTTGCCGAGGCCGTCGGAGGTCCACGCAGCGTAGACGACCCACCCGGCCTGTGCGGCAGCGAGGGGCGTGCCGGCGTTTGTGGCGATGTCAATGCCGTTGTGAACGCTGGTGAAGGTCGAAGTGATCGTGCCTGCCTCCGGCCAAGTAAGGCCGGGATTGCGGCCGCTACAACTGAATGACTGTGCTGGATAGTAGATCGCCGGATACGCGCCGGGAAAACCCGCAGCAGGCTGTGGTGCGGTAGCTGGGCGCGCGGCTGGTTGTGGGGCTGGTTGCGGAGCCTGTTGTGGTGCGGGAGCGGGAGCGGGAGCCGGAGCGGGAGCCGGTGCCGGGGCGCGAGATTGCGCGGGCGCTGGGACAGGCGCGGGCGCTGGGCCGGGCGCAACGACAGCAGGTCCAGAGACAGCAGCGGGTATGGGCGCGCTGACCGGCGCGGGGGCGCGGGTCTCAGGGTTATCAATCTGGACATTCTGCGGGATGATGACCGGTGGTGGCTCGACATACGGGATGCCGCCGGGAATAACGATCTCCTGCCCCTGCACGAGCCGACCGCCATGTGTGAGGCCGTTTGGGGCAAAAGAGAAGATCGCATCCCGCAGTTGCGTAACGCGCTGATCGCCTGGCGGGTCTTTACACGGAATAGCGGTGCAGGCGAAGTTTTTGGCGACCTGTGTAATTGCATCATCCACATTCCGCTGCGTGTCCATCGCCTCGGTGATGTGGATGACGCCGTCCGTCGGCGGGATGGCGATAACCTGATCCGGTTTGAGGACCCAATTGTCCGGCAGGCTGTTCGCCCAGACAACGGTCGTCGGTTTGGTCAGGCCGTACAACTGCGTGATTTTCCAGAGCGAATCGCCCTGCCGCACCTGATAAAAGACCGTGCGATCCCGCGCGGGGAGATTCTCCGTCGGGATGAGTAGATATGACCCGGCGACGAGGTCGCTCGTCGTCTGCACATTGTTGCCGGGATAGTTGGTGATCTGCTCCGGCTTCACCTGATAGGCGCGGGCGACTCCTTCCAACGTGTCGGACTCCTTGACGCGGTGCAGCATCGTTCCCTTTGGGGGTACCTTGATCGTGATGCCGACCGGCAGCGTCGTCATAGGGTCACTCATAGTGTTCGCCCACATCAAGGCGGTCGTGCTAACCCCCTTCTGCGTGGCAATGTCGTTGAGCGTCTGATCCCGTAGCGCGCGCACGACATCAATCCGTTGTGGCTTGGCGGTCAGGGCGGTCGCCGGGCGCGCGAGATAATTGGTCGTTGTCAGATCAGTATGGTTGGCGGGGACACTGATGACCGTTTGCCCGCCGGGAACATTGACCGCGACAGTCACGCCGTCTGCTGGTTGGTTGGTTGCTGAGATGTCTATCGTTTCCGTCGCGCCGCTCGGCGCAACGACGTGCTGATCCGCGCCCCAGAATCCATGTCCGATCAGGACGACGCCGACGATCCCGAAGACGACGACTGCGGGCAGCAGTCGTACAAACATCATCCCGCCAGCGAACATACCGCCTGCTGGCGCGCTCGGCACGCGTGCGGCATGGAGATAGCGGCTGTGTGGCTTCGAAGTCTGTGGCACCTGTCGTTCCACGGTGGCAGAGAGTCCCTTCTTCTGTAGCTGGGTGCCCTTTGGGCAGCTTTAGCCTGCGTCCCTGTCTCGTCGAACGCAGGTTGAATCTGCCCAAAGGGCGCCCGGCTCCTACGCTCTACGCGAATGCCCGCCAGCCGATATAGCCGCTGGAACCTTCGTAGGTGGTTCGTACAACGCCATTGGCGAGTGCGGAGATCATCGTGCCGTCGCCCATCGCGACGCCGACATGCCCCGCATAGTTCCAGGATTGGTCAAAGAAGACGAGGCTGCCTGCCGGTGCGAGCCCGCGATAGATTGGCCCGGCATAGGCGTCAGCCAGCGCGGTTGCGAAGCGATAATGCGGGATGCCTGCGCCATCCGCGACATCGCCGACGAACTTCTCACACCAGAAGGCCCAGGGAAGACCACTCGGTTGGCGGTACGCGCCAAGGTAGCGTTGCGCGACACGGACAATCGAATTACCCCCTCCGACGTTCGGTACGGAGCGGGCGGTCGTCGTGGTCGTCGTCGTTGAGCGTGTCGGTGGCACTGTAAAGGAGATGTCATCCGCAGTGCCAGTACGCGTGTTCGGATTGTCCAGCGCGACGTTCTGCGGAATTATCACCGGAGGCGGCTCGATATAGGGAATACCGCCGGGGATGACGATCTCCTGGCCGGGTACCAATTTGCCGCCGTGCGTCAGGTGATTGCCACCGAAGGCGAAGACCTTGCTTGCAATGTCGTTGACGCGCTGATTGCTCGGTGGGTCTTTGCATGGAGTAGCGGCGCAGGCGAAGTTTTTGGCAATCTGCGTGACTGCGTCATCAATATTCCGCTGCGTATCCACCGACTCGACGACATGGATGATGCCATCCATCGGCGGGACGGCGATAACCTGGCCGGGGAAGATGAGGTCGCTCGGGAGGTTGTTCGCCCAGCGCAGGGTCATCCGGCTATCGAGCGTGTAGATCGCGGAGATGCGGGTGAGCGAGTCGCCCTCCTGGACTTGATAAAAAACGGTGTGATCCCGTGTCGGTAGGTTTGTCGTCGGGATGATGAGGTGAGCGCCCGGTACGAGATCGGACGATGCGAGGACGTTGTTGCCGGGGTATGCGGTGATGTCCGGTACCTGTACCTGGTAGGCGCGGGCGATGCTTTCCAGCGTATCCATCTCTTTGACGCGATGGAGCATCGTGCCGGAAGGCGGCACGCGGATCGTTTGGCCGGCCGGGAGGGTCCCGGTTGGATCGGTGATGCCATTCGCCCACATGAGGGCGGCGGCGGATGAGTTCATCCGGTTGGCAATCGTTTCGAGCGTATCGCCATGCCGCGCGGGGACAATGCCAACACGTTGCGGGATCGTCGTAATGATCGTTCCCGGACGCGGGAGATAGCCGACAAAGGTCGAATCGTTCGTGGAAGTGGCAAGCGAGGTTGTCGTAGTGCCACCCGGTACCGTGACGGTAACGCTGACACCGGTGCCGGGCTTGGTATCAGTGACCACTGTGCCGTCCGGGAGCGTGCGATTACCTTGCACGACGCCTGCCGACGCCGGAAGGCCAGTGGTGGGATCGAGGAGCGGGGGGGGGGGCCAGAAACCGCCGCCGAGCAGCACGACTGCCGTGACAGTGACAAGGAAAATCGGTGGAATGAGCCGGTTCATAGACAAAGAAAGAAACGAGAGCCCGTGACCGGCAGAACGCGCGCCGGATGGTGCGTCCGCATACAGATAGCGCCGATGGGCGCGCTTCCCGAGCTCCGGAAGATTGCCTTCCCTCACGTTTGCGTTTCCTCCCCGTTTGCCCGTGTATACGCCTGTCTTCCCAACTGGACGCATTCTCGGCGGACAGCGGACATGCTGTGTGGAACTGTCCGTTTCCGCCGCTAGGGCTTCCTGCTCTCCTGAGCCGCATACTTATGTCACGTATCCTACCCAGTACATCCTGGTCTGTCAATTCCTATACCTGATCGGCAGGTGCTATAACTGCTTTGGAGGGCGCGGGTCGGACGACCCGCGGCGGTTGGGTTTTCAGCACGGCGGGCGTTGACGTGGGCGGCGGTGGCGGCTGCGTTGCGGCCGGTTGGGGTGGTGTCGTCGGTAAAGGTGGGGGCAATGTTGGCAGTGTTGGACCGGTCGGCGCCGGAGCGTCTGTCGGTGCGGGCTGGGGTAGGACAGGTCGTGGCACAAAGGGAGAAAGAGGCGTCGGTAACGGTGGATTGTTACTCACGACAGGTGCGGGCTGAGGCGGCTGGGGTAGGGCGGGTCGCGGCACAGAGGGAGACAGGGGTGTCGGTGACGGCAATGTGGTGGCGGTCGGCTCGGATGCCGGTGGTACGGATGTGCTTGTCTCGACGGGTACTGCTGCTGGCGGCGGTAGGATAGCCGGAATCGCGGGCGCAGGCACACCCGGTGCGGCGACCGCGCCCACGTCCCCTGATGGCGTTAGGACGACCGGAATCGCGCGCGCCGGTGCAGTCGGTGTTACAACTGCACCCGCAGCCATCGTCGGCGGTAGGATGACCGGGATGGTCAACGGCGCTTGCGTGCGCACGGCGAGCGTCGGCAATGCGACTGCCGCTGTCGCGATTGCCGCCGTTGCGACCGACGCTGTCCCGACCGGGGCGACCGCAGATGGCGCACGCGCGGTTGTCACGGGACTGGCGATGATGGGCACAATGGTCGGTGCGGCGGTGAGCGCGACTGCACGCGTCGGCATGCTCGTCGCCTCTACTGTTGGTTGCACCGCAATGGCGGCGGCCGTCGGCGTCACAACAGACGACCCGCCTCGTCCGAAGATGAGATACCCCGCAATGGCGAGAATCGCAACGCCGAGCATCGCCGCGACCCCGATCAAGAACGCGAGCAATTCCTTGTTGCGGCTGACTGTGCCTGCTATTGGTGGAGCGACCACGGGGGGGGGAAGGATACTGACCGGTATATGATACGAGCGCGCTGTTTGCAGCCGGTGGTAGGGTCTGGTTCTCCCAATACGCTGCCCATGCGGGTTCATCTACCTGCGTGGCCGGATTGGCGGCGTGCTGCCCCTCCGGCCAGATCCAGGGCAGCGGGTCGCTTTCAACAACGGCGGGAGGTGTAGGTTCCGGCGGTGCGCCGTCGCCTCCGTGCCCCTCTGGACCACGTACGCCCCGGTGATCCATCCAATACCTCCCCATCTTCCTCGCGCGGCGATGCGCGCCCACTGCCTTTGGTTCTGGCTACTGGCGGCTAATAAGCGTCCCGATCCGGTCAATCGTGCGTTCGGTGGCGTCGGTTGCTCCGTCGGCGAGAGAGCGGAGCGCGGCGACACCTTCCGTGACGGCCGCGCGGGCATGTGCTTGCGTTGCGATGGGAAGCCAATCAAATGTTTCCCGCGCGATCTGGCGCGGCGAGCGGAGCACGCGGTGAATGAGCGAGGGCATCGGCGCGCTATCCGTGCGTGACGACGCGCGTGCGCCGGATAACCCGCTCATGCTGCGGCGGCTGGATCTTCGTCGTCACGGTGCAGTCGCCATGAATCTGCGTCTGGCAGGAGAGGCGATCCGCGCCGAATTTGATCTGCTTAAGTTCCGTCTTCGTGCGCGGCGACGCGGCACGCTCCGGTGAGACTTCCATCCGGCAGGTGCCGCAGAGACCCCGCCCCCGGCAGTTCGTCACCTTGTCCACGCCCTGATAGACCTCGATACCATTGTCAAGCGCCACCTGCCGGAGGTTCGCGCCATCGGGCACATCGACGGAGAGATGTTCCCGCTTGAACCGAATTACTGGCATCCCATCGCTCTCCTCTTCCACGTTACCACGCCACTGTGTAATGGGCAGCATCCGCTGCGGCGTCCGTCATCGCACGCTATGGATAGGATACCACACCGGGACGCATCACTGGGTGATGACAAAGCAGCGTTGCCGACGCAATGAAACAACCCGGCATCACATTGCAAGACGGAGATGCGGAAAAGACAATTTGTGACTATGATTGTGTCTGCTCGCGCGCCGATGTGACCGCGCGGAGAGATGCGAAGAAGGGATGTGATGCAAAGGCATAACGTGTATTGTCGGAGATCGTTCCGCATGGGTATCGTCGCACTCTTTGCGCTGCCGCTTTTGCTTGCGGCGTGCGGTGGCAGCACGAAGGCAACGGATACGCCCGCACCGACCAAAGCGGCCACGTCGGTAGCCGCTGGGATGACGGCCCCCGCACCGACACGGCAGCGGCAGGTTCACCGAGCGGGTCGGGCGCGGCGGTGAGTCGGACGGCGGCAGCCGCGACCGCGCCGGTTGTCGCCGCACGCGGCACCGCGCCAACGAAGCGGGACGGCGGCGGGACGCTCACAGTCCTCTCGTGGCAGGTGCCGACGCTGCTCAATATTCATCTGTCACAGGGCGGCAATAACTCCGAGGCGGCGCGCGTCATCAAGGAGCTGCTGGCTGTCATCTCCGGCGGCGCGGCAGTACCCGATGTGCCGATCCTCGCGGCAGAAATCCCCTCCGCCGCCAACGGCCAGCTTGCAGCGGACGGCAAGCGCGTGACGTGGAAACTGCGCGATGGCCTGAAGTGGTCCGATGGCACGCCCGTCACCTCAGCGGACTTCGCAGCGACGTGGCGATACGCGATCAAACCGGAGAACAGCACGTCAACCGTCGCGGACTACAGCGCCATCGCCGGCGTGGACACGCCGGACGCAACGATGATCGTCATTACCTTCAAGCAGCCGACCGCGACATGGTACCTCTCCGGCATCACCGCGCTCCTGCAGAAAGCCCAGATCGCCGCATGCACGGACCCGAAGAGTTGCCCGATCAACACCAATCCGATTGGTACCGGGCCGTTCAAAGTGAAATCCTTCACGCCCGGCGATACCGTCCAGTACGTCATCAATGACAACTACCGCGAGGCGACCGCGTCCTTCTTCGACGTGGTGGACTGGAAGGATGGCGGCGACGCGGCGACGACGGCGAAGGCTGTCCAGTCTGGCGAGATTGACTGGGCATGGAATCTGCAAGTTGCGCCCGATGTCCTCAAGCAGGTGACAGACGCAGGAAAGACGCTCGACGTTACCTTCGGCTTCGGCGTAGAGAAGATTCAACTTAACTTCTCCGACCCGAACAAGGGGTAGTACCACACTAAACCGTGGTCAGGCAGCATGGGCTATCTCCCGGAACCAGTTTGGTGGTCGCCCCCGCCGTTTGACGACGGGTAAGGGCACGGGAAAGGTCAGCAGTTCATGCACCGTCCAGC
>JAABUY010005482.1_pt1 | contig 12757 bp, 15 predicted proteins | sample 5560271 | NCBI WGS metagenome assembly JAABUY01 (sample SAMN10711886, study PRJNA513374) | rock metagenome | isolation source: Antarctica rocks | place: Antarctica: Victoria Land, University Valley
CCCCCCCCTTCGCGTTAATATTCACCCCCTTCTCTAATAGCAGCCGCACCACCACCTCGTGGCCGCGATACGATGCCTCATACAGCGCGCTGCCGAAACTTCCGCCCTGGGCGTTAACGTCCGCCTCCCGTCCAGTCAGCTCTTGGATAACAGCTATAAATCCTCCAATAGAGGCTAATTGTAGAGGCGTGGTTCCTTTACAATTTGTTTGTTCAACATATACGGAAGCTACTTTCCACCAATCTGATATAACAGCATGAAATCCAAACGCAGATATTGATAAGATGCTTCGAGAAGACGGTGATAGCTCTTTATATATTCGGTATAATGGTATGCTAAAATAAGAAGATCGAACGCTGGCAAAATGTTTTTCTATGCTCGAATACCAATTCTGATAGGCAGGGCTACTTTCGTTTAATGAGCCAAGAAATTTCTTAAGCCGTGAAACCAGATGACTGTCAATATCGCTTTCTCCGTATTCTTGAACATGTGTTGCCCAGTGAAATCTTGCGTATGTAAGAAGACAGCTAGCATCGGAAGAAAAACCTTCATCGATGTCGTCTATATCTTGAAGCTGATAGATCGGATGATTTAGTAAGGTCAGGCAAACCTTTGCTATAAGAGCATTTGATTTAGCATAGCCCCAATGGTGGTTTTCGAAATATTCTTGAACAGAAAGATGGGAGAATTTGCAGATCTTCAGCTGCTGATCGACCACGAGTAAATTACAACAGGCTCCAAGGACGGTGTCGATGTCGATATCAATATTATCTACATCTTCAGTCTCGGGATCTTGGCAAGCTGCAGCAACTAGCTCGTCTGGTGATAATGGATCGCGGGAATACATGATCCACTGAAAAGCTCGATTGGCAATGTCACAGGAACTGCCCTTTTGGTCCTGTATTTGGCTGTAGATCTCGTCGTATGCCTTGTTAAGTGTATCTGGTAGCTTCCCTAATCTCTCTCGAATATCACGTTCGCGAGAAAGCTCAAAGAGTTGGGCAAGCTGTAAGGTCACCCATTGAAACCTGCGACAATGTCAGCTAATGGTATGCCCTGTAGGAAGCAATCACTGTCAACGCACATTCCCTCGCTTTTATCTATAAGAGTCTCGTGTATTTCTGCTTTGAGAGCTGGGCTGATATGCCTCTGCCAGTGCTGCGGACTTCTACCGAGCCTTTCACTTACGACCCTTTCAATATCTTTTCGATTATCTGTTGCTTTGATCTCCAAGTTTGGTCCAACTCCAAACCGATATTTGATATCTTCGTCCGGGCGACTAGATATGAACATCTTTAGTAAACCAGGGGATTTGTCAACAAGTTCATCCAGCGTGTGTAGAAGTTTGACCCGCGTTTGTCTGTCGCACTCATCTAGCGCGTCCACAGCTATTGTGACCTGAGGATAGATTTTAACCAGTTCCTCGAGAAGAGACAGGCTCTGGTCGTATTTAAGCCTCCCGGAGGCAAATCCAGTTCCTCGTTCCTTATCATAAATTTGATAGATCAGACCTTGAATAGGACGATCGTCTCTGGGTCGGGTCGATAACTGTCGGACGAGACTGGCTAAGATATACTCCGGGTCACGGTGGTCGTCCTGGTTGCGGTCACAATAGAAATACGCAAAAGCTTCGTCGTTGTCATCTATTGCAAAAGTCGTGAGCAGTTTATCAACAACTGTCGAGACAAGTTTAGTTTTCCCGGCCCCGGCTAGTTGACCTGTAGCACTTCTAAATTTACGTTATTAGAAACTTACGAATTCCGTGTAGCCATAATATCGACGAAGAACTTGAGCTGCGCCATTTAAGGTACTGTTCATGGTTAAGCAGCCACTCGCCTGTCCCTTTTGTCCATTCTTGGCGAGCTGTGAGATGGTTTTCTTTGTACGGAATGGTTGAGATCCACCTTAGGATCTCGGGTCGAGCTTCAACATCTAGGTTCTGGCACAACTTATCAACCTTGGAATCGACTCGCAAGATAGGATTCTGAAGGTCTGTAAGAAGCTTTTTTAATTTTCTCCCGCGTTCGTCAGCGTGCACACCCTCGCAATTACGGGCTTCGAGATCAACTTTTCTCTCTAATGTCTCGCATTCCGTGATAAAAGTCAAGGAGCCCTCAGGGTTTAGAATACCGTGGAAAAATCGAGAGCTATGACTTCTTTCGTAAAAGCTGCAAGCGGCGGCAAGAAAGCCTAGTATAGCAGCGTATAAAACCACTAAAGCTGATCTTAAATTTGCTATAGAATCCTTGTCCATCTCTTGATCCGTATGCTCACTCTGGAGATAAAGAAGCTCGTAGATTCTGCATCGTTTGATGAGGTAGGTCGCCTTTTCAAGGCCAATCAGCAAAGCTCCTGCTTGTTGGCTCTCTACGACAGCCACCTATTATAAATTAGTATACTATTGTATCAGGAAGACGACAGCTTACCTGTAGGAGGAATCTCACACCCGCCCATGGTAATGCAGCGTGGACTGGATCAAAATTAACTGCAATATCACCCACTCCTTTGAACATGTTGATCCAATGAACAATTTTGGCTGCAACATCGCGGAGAACGATGTTCTTGCCTCCCACTCTCAGAACCCATCCATGCTTTTCGAGCTCTTTTTGCCTTTGTATGGCAGCATCGAGTAGAGATTGAGGGGAGATCAACTCTGTTGAGTTTTTTTGAATTATCACCCTAGCTACCTCTTACTGTATGTATGTATGTGCCAATATGTACTTCTGTTTAGATGCAAACACCACCTAATTTAAAGTATATTAAGGTTTAGTAAAAGTGATGCTGCCCGCAATGTGCGCTGATAAGTCGCGCCCCCAAGACCTTCTGAAGGTTTCCCGAGCAGGGTTCATGGTACTATCGATCAGCATAAGAAACGTCAGAGCAATGCTCGAAAGGCTGCTGCTGCCGTCACACGTCACAGACGGCCCGCGTTCCAGGTTCATCGGGACCCTTCTGCTCAATCTCCTCCTTCTGCTCGCCCCCCTCCTTTGCTGGTCGGTCCCTTCTGGGGATACCGCCCACCATTGGTAGAGGCTTTCCGAGCATGGCTCATGAATACTGGTCGACACCTTCTGGGGATACTGCCTACCATTGGTAGAGGTTTCCCGAGCATGGCTCATGAGCGCTGGTCGAGACATTGGCTGCCATTGGTAGGGGTTTCCCGAGCATTTCAATATTGACTGCTATGTCAGATTTTGATAATTTTCGATTATTTTTGAAGATCTGAATTCAGCTGATTCAGAGCTTCAAGTATGTCTTAGAAAGTTTTATCACATAGTGAATGTATGAAGTGCAGTATTGATCGAGAAATTGCTGCTATGCGGGGAATCCGACCGCTCAGCGCCTTGAAATATCCCCAACCTCAATTACTAGATCAAATCTTTAGATTTTTCCGATATTTCTGAAGCATTGAATTCGGCTGCTTCAGAGCTACAATCATGCCTTTCAAAGTATGTGAGGTAGTCAGCGCGCATATGTTGATCCGGGCGGGGAAAGGGTTACTACTATGTAGTGTAGGTGGGCGGTCACTCAGCGCAGTGAATCTCCCCAACCTCATTTGCTAGGTCAAATCTGAAGCTTTTTCAATTATTTTTGAAGCATTGAACTCGACTGATTTAGCGCTACAATTATGTCTGAGGTAGTCAGCGCATCGAGGTTGATCCGGGCGGGGGAAGGTGATGATGAATTCACGCATTTCACTAGAAAACCAAAGAAATTCGACATGACGGCTAGCATACAAATAGAAAGCTCAGTGATCAAGCCGAAACGAAGCCTTCACATGGGGAGCAATCTTCACGAAAGCGAGGCAAGTGTACTCAGCAGTGGTGAGATCAGGTATTGCATTCGGAGCATCAGTCTGACATCAACGCGGCAAAGAAGGGGAACTGTCAGGCAAGGAACGCAGACTAGGAACACTACAATATCAGGCCCTACGCCATGTTGCAGAAGCGTTCAAAAGAGTAAGCATCGAAACGCTGAAGGCAGAAACGTACACAAGCCCGCTACATGTTCACCTAAACATGCTACAGAATAAAGCCACACTACGCAGCCGAGTCGACGGCAGAACGCAAGAGACTAGGCGAGCATGCGAACTCATACGCGCCCGTCTGACGGGGAATTAACCGCCCCATTCCTCGCTCTTCTGCCACCAAGAAAGTAGTGCTCCTGAACGCTTCTATTCGAGAGGGCGCAAAAATGCAGCCTAGACGCAGACGATTCGGCCCCCCTACGACGGCCCCAACAAGTGATAGCATCGCAATAGCGCAATACCGCAAAGGCCAATGGGATCAACGATGGGAAAAATTACAAGAAACGCGTTGCAGACGTCAATGCAACCCCGGCACAAAGGTCCCACCTATCCAACAAGACGGTAAAGATGCGCGATGGCCTTCAGAAAGCTGAAAGCACCCTCGCAACCCACATCAGGACCGAACGCATAGGTCTGAACGCCTACCTGCACTCGAGGAACGTTCCGGGCACGGATAGCCCACGGTGCGACTGCGGATGGAGCCATCAGACAGCCAAGCATGTTCTCATGCACTGCCAGAACTGGACGCACCTTCGATCGAGAATGCTACGCGACGCCGGCACCCCGGATTACCGGATAATCGCCACGACCACGAAGGGTCTCAGGGCAGCAGCGAGGATGATGATGGAAACGGAGCTCTTGGAGCAATTTAGAGTGGCTAGAACACTCATTCTCTAACGTGCGGTCAACGCGAACAAATTTGGTACATAGTCTCAATCTTACCGTTTCGGCTACGCGAAGCAGCCGTATAGATAGCGAGCGGTTTTCTACATCAGAGGGTTTTGTTCACTCGACACACATAGCATAGAGTCCCCTGGGTCGGCCTAACCGATGTCACAAGGGTGTATGAATTTATTATTATTATTAATAAAGGGAACCGCTACCCGTACACCCCCCCTGGCTTACATGTACACCCCCTTTGCTTACACGTACACCCCCTCGGGGAAACCTGAAATTTCCATTGCGCGTCACTCAGCTACACACCAAATTTAGTAGGCAATTCAAGGGTTTACATATGATTCTGAGTAACCTCTCCACAGTAATTTTGCAATGTTTAAAGAGCTTCAATATCGCTGTTTCAGCACCTCCTTCGCTACATATGAAACGCTGCAAATAGGCCTGCATCTGTTTGGATGGAAGGGGGTGTGGCAGCACGTCCACCTCGCTGCCCTCTACCTCGCTGCCCTTCACCTCTTGCCCATGTGAGACCTCGACCCCGGCTTTGGTAAGAGAACTTATTGATCCCCGAACCTCCTCTGTCATGGCTAGCCTTCGAAGAGCTGAATGAGCTGAAGCGAGTGTAGAAGTATGATTGTGACCCCCGTTTCACATGACTTCAAGATATTAACCACCCCCCTTGTTCCGTTTGCCGACGGCGCTGAAAGGACACTCCATGAGCCGTGTGCCACTGTGGAGACGTCTTCCAAAGCTCGCTGAGTTTAGACTTGCTTTTCCCCCACGATCGCACCGTATATAGACGATCCGATCAACAACTTTCTTAGACTTCTTGGAGCGTGCATCTGGCCCAGCGTGTTTATTGAGCCCTTCAATCAGGAGTTTCGCATCCTCCCCCGAAACGGGAGGTGGAGCCAAAGACATGGGGCCGGCGGAGGCGGTGCTGACAGGTGGGGCGCCGGTGAGGGTGGTCATGACAATGGCGATGGCGATGACGATGAGTGTCAGAAGGAAGTCTGATGTGTGGGTTTACTAGGCTAGATTAACCGAATTTAAGGCTGTGGGGAAGGTCATGAAGAGGTTACTCAGAATTAATGTAAACACTTGAATTGCCTATTAAATTTGGTGTGTAACTGAGTGATGCGCAATGGAAATTTCAAGTTTCCCAGGGGGGGTGTACATGTAAGCAAAGGGGGGTGTACATACGTGCAAGCAAAAGGGGTGTACCGGTAGGTGCTCCCAAAGGAAACCATATATTTCCGTTAAGGTACTCTAGAACGAAGGAACTACCTACGGAAGGTGACTTCCGCGCCCAATAAGCGAGATTGCCAACCACACAGGGGTAAAAGTACTGTTCCCTTTTTCCAACAAAAGCTGTCAACAATTTCTGAAGCATTAATGGGAAAGTATATCTCGTGACCAGGAGCTCGGCTTGAGGCTGTCTCTACCACAAGGCTGCTGTACAACCGAGCCAGTTCCAACCCCTTCAAGGCTGCGACGATTACGCAGATAACCAAGTGCTTCGCCGCACCTTAGTGTTGGTAAAAAGGTACATTTGAAGTGTACGGAGGCGCGCTTTTGTTTGCTTGCGGTGGTACACTCGACCTTGAACCGGCGTGTAGTCTCTTTTGACCGACAGAACTCGTATTTTTACCGTCTCTATCACACTTCAACCAAATTTTATCCTTGATTCCCCGCTTGTTTTTGCTCGAGCGTTTGATATTGAGCAGCGCGTAACCGTGAGCTTCAGCCCAAGTATTGGCGACGGCGATGAGCTCCTCGTGGTTCACATAGAGCTCACCCACTGGAGGGGGTGCAAGGTCCATGGCGGCGATGAGGTAGGGTGGGTGGTGGGTAGGTGAAGTGGTTGGTTGATGAAGAAGAACGTGTGCGCGTTGTTATGATTATTGAGCCGCTAACCCTAGCTGGGTAGCCGCTAGACCTATTGGGAGGGTGTATGTGTAGTAAACGGGGGGTGTTTATGTAGTAAGTGGGGGGCGTCAATGTAGTAAAAAGGGGTGTATGTTTAGTGGGACCCTTAATAATTAGCTCTACCATAATATATGAGTTCAAATATTGAAGTTCCCCAGCTTAATTTGGGGTTCAATGGTTGGATGCAGGTTGGGGGGGTGATTAGGTTGGGGACCTTACGCGAAGACTTAGTGCGGGGTACCAGGGACCCTCGGACGTGGTTGAATCACGACGTGACAACAGAAGAGAGTTCTTGAAAGGGAAATACAGTAATGAACTAAGCTTGTTTAGCCAATGCCCGCCGACAGGACTCGCCATCATCTGCAGCCTACCAAATCGAGTTCATCGTGTAGCAGCCATCACATGCATCAGATCATCAAGGGACTGTGAAAGTCACCAGGAGGTGATATAAGTCAAATAAACCATAAACGATCCCCGTATCTCTTAAGGTAGCGGCTATGGCACATTGACTTATGTCACCTCTTGATAAATTCTTACAATACTTAGGAAATTTCTAAACCTTCAATATCCACTCGTGCCACTCAATGATTCTCTCTATCCTGTTGTGCTTAGCAGGCGGATGCTCATATGTATACTTGCGCATGTATCGTGCTTCAAAAAAGGTTGAAAACATTATCCCAAAACCTTTCCTGTATCGGAATCCAGCAGAAAATAGAGATATTATAAGCGGCAAAGGTGTCCTTGAAGAGACCTATTTAGGCCCAGCTGCAACACTTCTACAGTCACGAGCCGTTCCGAACGAGAGGCTAATTCAAGCTTTTGGTATCGATAATGCCTTCACGACTACTGACGAAGCTTATCACAAAGAGTTTCGAAGGCACGCTATATCTCTTCTTCAGAGAGATGGTGTGGGTTGGCAGCATCTCAGGGATGTGGTACAGAAGCTTGTACGTCAAGGAATTGAGACAGGGGATAACAGTGATGGAATCCTTCTGATGACCCTGGTGCAGAAGGTGGTCTTGAAGATGTCCATTCATACTATGTTTGGTTTATCTATCGATAAGCTCGACGACGCTACTATTCAGCTGATAGCGGATAAGATCAGTACGCTCTGGATGGGGTCGAAAAACCCGGACGCAGCGAAGATTCTTGTCTCCAATCAACACGTCCTGAAAGAAGCACTGAGAAAGATTTTCCCCGATATGGAGGGTACGGCGCGCAGCAATCCACTCAACCTCATCCTTCCAGCGTACGAAACCCTTTGGCGTGTCGTCCTACGGTGCTTTGTGGAAGTAATGTTTCGCAGCGGAAAGCAAGGTCCGAAATGGCGCCGCGTCCTAGTCGCCTTCCTATCCAATCCCACCGGACTCACCTTCGATGGAACATCAGATGCGGATGGGGGTATATCAGTCGAAAAAATTACGGCAGAAGCTCTCCGCTTATACCCTCCTACACGGCGCATCTACCGCCAAATCACACGGGGGTTTACAATTGAGCCGGAGATTGTTGCTGCGGATATTGAGTACGTGCAGCGGGATTCACGGTTCTGGGGTGCAGATTGCCTGCAATTTAATCCTTCGCGATGGGAAAAGGTTGCTGGGAAGAGCTGCGATGCGTACATGCCGTTTGGGTGGAAGCCTTTTGTTTGTCCTGCGGAAAAAGAGTTCGGACCAAGGATGATCGGGATCCTGGTCGCGGCTTTGGTGTCGGGCTTTGAGGAAGGATGGACTTGGAAGGCAATGCGGCGGGAAGATGTGATTGACGGTGATGAGCCGTTAAATTTGGAGAGAGAGAGCTATAAGACGTTGAAGATTTGCAAAAAATCTGTGAGTATGATGGAGACATGAAGAGAAAGGGTAGTAGAATATGAAGATAAGAAAATCAATGATAACGAAACAGCAATCGCAGGATATGGAGGAGGTAACAATAGAGTAACGACATGTAGATTGAAGCTGGGTAACTTGCTGTGAGTCACTAATGCAACGATTCAACCACGTAATACACGGAAAGGAAACGTTTGCATGAAGCAAACGAGATCCCTTTCAAACTGAGGTTACTATCGCGCGTGAAAACATTCTGCACCTCACGATGTTTGGTTGCTGGATATCTTAGCACATATGGATGGTGTGATCTGCAAACCGACCCAAAAGCCCCAATTCACTTCGTGGATGGAGTTGAATCACACAGTGTGGAGACAACTTATACGGACGTCCAATATCTACTGAGCGCTTATGCAGACCAGATTCTGATACTGTTTCGATCAGTGTGATGTGATGGCTCCACTATACGCTGCAATATTCGAGTTACGCAGCGTCAATCACAATACCCATGAAGTAGATGATTGGTTCGATCTCGTCTGACCCAGTTCCAGCACTTCTAGCCTGAAAATGCAGATTGCTAATCGAGCCAGTGGCTCTCTTACCATCAGCTTCCATTATGCCTCATATGCGTTCTGCAGCACAGGCTCTGCAAGACCGCTGCTTCAACACAAATTCATGTCTTCAAAGCTGGCACATCTATACGCCGGATCATCTTCACCCCGTTCAGAATAATCCACCCCTGCAGAATAACCTCCAATCGCAAATCGAGCTAACCGTATCCATCACATGCTGCAGAATGTACAGCGAACGAATTGCTCATGAGACTCTTTGTTTGTTAGAAATCTGTTTCAACCCTCTCAAGACCCAGTGAATACTACCCTCTTGTCTGAGAGTAGAAATACTTGTCAATCTCGTCCGCTGGTCATGCCGAATCTCTACCCCTTCTTCCTTCCCCTTACTTTGCGATTTGTGCTGCCTTTCGAAAGTCGTGAATGGATTTACATCGCTTTCCGAATCGGTAGCTTCCTGTACGTACGAAATCATAATAGATGCCGGAAGTGGAAATTGTGAAGGATATTAGAAATCAAGGACAGCTGCCGCAATGTAATCGTAGGATGTGAGTGGAAGGACAGAGAAACAGTAAAGTGTATTGGCTAGAGTCATAGTTTAGGAAAAGGTGGAGACTAATGCAACGAGCCACAAATCGAAAATTGGAGGTAGCACAGAGAAACGCCTTCCATAAAGTACTGAAGATTCTTGGCCAATGAACTCATCCTCGCACAGTGCAGGATAGAGCATTTCACCAGATCCGTATCTCTGGTTCTGGGAGAGGTCTTAGCAAGCCAGGGTCAAAATCTTCCACCGGACCTAATCACAAGGCTACCTTCAGTTACACAGCGTCGGCGCAGATGCTTGTTTAATGGACCCTTCTCTTGAATTATTCCAAAGAACTATGTCTCGGGCAAGTCCAGAAGTAGAATTGAGCCAAAGAGAGCGCGGCTTTCTATGGATTTTGTTATCAAAAGATCTTGTCTTATCTCCCCAACTTCTGCTTCACCATAGTCATTATGCAATTGTGTTGTCCAGTCTCGGACCTTTAGCGGATGTCGATTCCACTACAGCCTATGTTCTTTAAGTGAAGGGAATCTTCTCCTATTCAACGTTAGCAAAGCACTGGCCTTAGAAGAGTCTATTACGCTACCAAAACACGACCAACTACAGTACTATTTCCGGTCACTGCCTCCCGTCCGCTTCGCCGTAAGGCTTGCAGCTATTCCTTTCCCCAGGTGTTGTTAACACCTTGACGATATGCCTGACCGTAACGCGTAAGTGCAGAGTCCCTTGGTTAGATCTCCAGACGAACACAATTTGACTAACCAGGCATATTTAGCAAGAAGCCTTGTTTCGATTTTGCTCGCGGCGAATGTACACGCGGCAATAGATGCAAATACAGCCATGAACCGACCTTCAAAGCATCGCCGGGACTCTGCCCCTTCTACCTGACACCTAAAGGATGCTTCAGAGGAAAGCAATGCAAATTCTTGCATGAAACGGGCATGGGAAAAAATAGTACCAATGTACTACCACAGGCCATCCCTAGGCCTCGGGAACGGTCCGGTATCGAGTCTAGCTTTCGCGAATGGACTTACCTCATGCCGAAACGCAATACCTACTCGCGGTCCCTAGGCATAGATACTGGGTAGTTCTTCCAAATGGGATGGGATCTCATGAACCAAGAACATACCGAAACGCGTCAGCAAATCATCACGAAGCTGGCAACGGAAGAGGGGATTGCGATGATCAAGGCCCTGGCAGATCTGGCAGTTGATTGTCCAATAGAAGAGATGACGATTCGTATTTTCAAAGAGAGAACTCTTCCATTCTTCCAAACCATTTCCCACCCGGATGTCTTGTCGTCTCTGATTTTGGAGACTTCACTCGACACGATCTGCACATTTCTCTTTGGCCCGAATGGCCGTCGTGCAGTTGATCTTTTCAAAGTCACAGCAGCTGCTCTCACTGCTCTTGCTTTAGAGGAATCCCTCAAAGATGATGAGTTGTCTCCGATTGCGTTGACGGCGAGTTCGGCCGTGCTGCAGCGGATCGTGGACTTGAATCAAAGCGCCCAGGTCATCGCGGATTTCACGCCGATTGCGGACACTATCTCGGCCTGTATTCCGGACCACTTGCCTCTGTATTCCGCGCGGCGAAGCCTTGCCAGAATTCGACATCGTCTTGGTCTTGGTACTTCGATGGCATCGTCCGAAAATCGATCAAACAAGCTACGGAACCATCGAGCTGTCTTCGAGTTGGGCCAGGACCTGCCCGGCATGTTATCCGAAAATGGCCCACGACATGATAACGATCATGAGAACATTCGCGACATTAAGATCCTGCCAACCGCTGAAGAGATTCAGTCCCATCGGCTAGAGTATCTACCTTCAAATGATCCCACCAGAAACCATCTTCCCGGTCTGGAAGGTTTACTCGACAGGCAATTTCGGCTTCTCCGAGAAGACACAATTGGCCAACTCAGAGATGCGGTCCATTTAGAACTTGAGAGACTCATTGATCCCTCGACTGTCCAGTCAAAACCAAACAATGGCGCCCGAAACATCACTTACCATAAAGTTCATCTACTGCGATTGGCATTCGACAGAAGAAAAGGTCTTCAGATTGTAGCAGAGTTCGAACAGCCTTCTGCACTTCGTAAAAAGGGTGCTGCACAGCGAGAGGAATGGTGGAAAAGCAGCAAACAGCAGCAAATTGATTCGTTGCTCTGCCTTGTCTCTTCTACAAGTCACACCATGTTCTTCTCTGTGTGCGACCCAGTTCCGACGCCTCCGCCCAAGAAGCGAAATAATACAGAAGAAGGATTTGCAACTCCTTCGACCGGCCTCAACACAGACCCTGGAAGAGCGGTCGAACAACCAAGTCTTTTTAAGCACGCAGATCGAGCAACTGTGATGCTCAGCATGGTGGAAGACAATATGGACGACGTCACCTGGACCAGCAACCACCTCGGAAAAGCTGGCAATCTAAGACAATCTCTTGTTGAGTTTCCCGGAATTCTGTTGCCTTCTTTTCGACCAACGCTGCAGGCGCTCCAGCAGATGAGCCGCACTCTCGATCTTCCTTTTTCCGAATTTATTGCTCCAGTGACGCAAGATCCGGGGGTTGCGGATATCCCACCCCCCGCTTACTCACGGGGACGCGGCTTCGCCTTCAGTCTGGACCCTTTAACTGGAGGAGAACCTCTGAAACTTAAGCCTGGAAAGCAGTTCGACTACCAGATGCTACGTAGCAAATTCATACTTGATGACGCGCAGCAGATCTCCACTGTTAATGCTCTGAGCCGCTGCCTTGCGCTCATCCAAGGACCGCCAGGTACCGGGAAAAGCTACACAGGCGTAGCAGTCATCAAGACTTTATTGAAAAATCGTAAGGCAGCTAATCTTGGTCCTATTGTTTGTGTATGCTATACGAACCACGCACTCGATCAACTTCTCGAGCATCTAGTAAAGGACGGGGTTGAGCAGCTGATCCGTTTAGGCTCGCGGTCTAAATCCGAACTTCTCCAAGACTTGAATCTCCGCCATGTTTCCCAGCAAGTCGGGCAGACTAAAACCGAAGGTTACGAGAAGTGGCAACTCCATACGAAATTGGACAGCGAGCTGTCGACACCAAGAGCACGACCCGGGTTGAAGTGATCAGTAAATTCTTTCAAGAGACGCAGCTATTCCGGGCTATCGTTGGAGACTCTCTTTGACCCTGCATCCTCCACTCAAAGCCTCGATTCGTT
>JAABUY010005483.1_pt1 | contig 12757 bp, 17 predicted proteins | sample 5560271 | NCBI WGS metagenome assembly JAABUY01 (sample SAMN10711886, study PRJNA513374) | rock metagenome | isolation source: Antarctica rocks | place: Antarctica: Victoria Land, University Valley
GCGCTGCGCGCGGCCGCGCTGCGCGCGCTGGCGGCGTCGGTGCTGGCGCCGGCCGCGCACCGGCCGCCGTTCCTGCCGCTCGCGCTGAGCCTCTTCCGGCAGGTGGGCGCACCGGGGCGGTCATGGCATGCGCGCCGATGGGTCTGGGTCAGGGATAGGGCAGGCGTGCGTGCGTAGGCTGGGCGCACCCAGCCCGCCCCGCGTGGGCGGGCTGGGTGTGCGTGGGCGGGCTGGGCGCCCATGCACTGCATCCCACAGCCGAGTGCCTAGGCTCGCTGTAGCTGTTCCCTGCACAGGAGCGCCCATGATGAGCCCAGGGCCACTGCTGAAGTTATCTAGAACGCGGGTCTCACAGCCTGTGCCATGGGTGGTTAAGCATCCCTGAGTCTATGAAAGAGCCACGCGCTCTTGAACAGGGTCGAGGGCGTAGCATGCGCGCTGTGCATGCTCTGCCTACATTGCGCTTTACGGCAGTGCTGCACGCATGCTATTGAGCAGCTTGGATGGGAATGTCTGCTTGCCTAGCGCTAACGCCGCTCCTTGCGCGCAGGGCGCACAGGCGGCCGCGCCGGAGGTCGCCACAGAGAGCGCGCGTGCCCTGGCAGCCTGCGAGGCGCTGCTGCACCCGCGCGCCCCGCCTGCGCCCGTGCCGCTGCCGCCGGCGGCCGCGCCCGCGGCCGCGCGCGGCCTCGACGGGGCCGCAGCGAGCGGCCTGGCACAGGACGCTCTGGGGACCAGCGCAGGGTTTGGCCGCGCCGCAGGCGGCAGCGCGGTGCCGGCCTACCTGGGCGTGCCGCGCATGTGGTCTGCGGTGGCGGCATGGGAGGGTATGACGCCCTTGCCAGACCCTGGCATGGCGGAGGCACCGCCGGGCGGCCCCGAGTCGGGCGCTGTGCCCGCGGAAGCGGGGCGCGCGGCTGCGGAGGCCGCGGGCACCATGGATATTGATGAGGCCGGGTCGCGCGAGGAGCCTGAGCAGCCCGCGCCTGGCGCCGCCGCGCCGCCGGCAGCGCCCCCGCCTGTACAGCCGCCCGCGGCCGTGATCGCTCAGGCAGCAGGCGCGAGGCGCGCGTCTGAGGCGGCGGCGGACTACCTGTCGCTGGACGTGCCGCTCGGCGTGGCTGACCCCGCTGCTACCCTAACCCCGCAGGCGGACGCCGCAGCGGGCGGCCGTGCGGCACCCGGCGCCGGCTCGGCCCCTGCGGAGCCGGCGCCCGCCGGCGCGCCCGCGCAGCGGCCGGATGCCGCGCACGCGCGACCTGGCCTGAGCGCAGCGCCCGACACAGCGCTGCCTCCCGCTGCGCCCGGCGCCGCGCGGGCTACTGGCAAAAAGGCGCAGCCGGGGGTATGGCCAGGGCCCGGGCGCAGCGGCATCGTGGAGCTTAGCGCACCTACGGCCAAGCCTGCCGCGCCTAGCTTGGGGCTGGGCTTGGGAGCGGGCGAGAGCGAGGACAGCGAGGGCTCGCTGCCGGCTATTGACTCGGGACTCAGCAGCAGCGACGAGGAGAGCGGCATTGAGGAGTAGATGGGGCTCAGGTCATGGGGCATTCAGACAGCTCAGCTATGAATTTGTGTGCATGAACTTGGTCCTTGATACTCGAAGTTGTGGACACGAGAGGCAGTGCAGCTTAGGTGGAAGCTGGTGTCAAGTGCTCTCACGTGCGGCCATGCAAACACATGAAGTTGCAGACTTTGCCATGATCATGTCAAGTTTCATAAAACACCTTGGTATCCCACACAGAATATAAGGTAAGTATAAGGTGGTGCCCTGCACCGCTACAAACCTGCCAGCGGCAGTGAGGATGCGTGGCGAGATAGGCTGCTGCTGCCCAGGCAGCCAGGGCAGGGCACACGTCATGTTCCAGGTTCAATGTGGCCTGTTTAGCACAAGGCTGTCGCTGTCCGCCTCGCAGTGTCCTCCGGCAGCACCCTGCCCGCCCCTATCATCGACCGGCATCAGAGCGCGGGCCGCCTGAAGGGCCGCGGGCGGATGCCCATGTCGCGGTATCGCTGCGCCTCGCCGGGCGGCGGGTTGCGCCGCGGCCGCTCCAGTAGCGGCTTGACCAGGCGCGTCACGCGCTTCTTGGCGCCCTCCACCACCTCGATCTGCGCGCACAGGGCGCCAGGCTCTGCATCATCCAGACCCGCGCCGCCACCGGCCAGCCACCCGCGTATCACTCGAACCCGTGCATCTCTCAAACCTAAATGCCCATCCTCTGAGTCTGCCAGGCTACTGTTCCTCCAGGCGCTCAGCAGGGCCTAGAGGCCCTGGCGCATGAAAGGGGTTTGCGGCCACCATACGTGCCGCAGCCGCCTCTCTGAGCATAACCTGCAAGGGCGCAGGCATGCCGCAAGAGTGCTGCACTATACACACGCAGGCATGGGAGGCGGCGCCCCGCATGACCCCGAGCACGCGCGAGCGCATCTTGCGGCGTGGCGCACCCACACGTGGCTGCGGTACTTTGTGCGCATGCCGTAGCGGCCTCGGCCATGGATCCACGGCCGCTTTGTGTGGGAGCCCTGGCCCACCTCCGCACGCTCTGCGCGCGCGCGCGGAGCAATTTGTACAGTGTGTTCTGCCGATGCGCGGTTGGACACATCATGCCTGGCGCGCCGCATGCCCTACGCTGGCTGCGTCAGCAAAGTGTGACCCCGTGCACAACATGAGCAGTGCTGCCACGACTGTCTGTACCGTAGCAAAGCTGTTCGTGCTCTGCAAGCTGTGTGCGGCCCTCACGCTGCAACATGGCCGGAATCTGTCCGGGGAGCGCGTCGTCCAAAGACCTCATCAGCCGCATAAAATGATCAAGCACGACGTGGCCCAAGGTAGCAGAGCTACACCAGAAGGTACACGATCATACCTATCACCAGCCGAGAGGGGTCCAGCCCAAAGTTGTGCACCGCGTTGGCGCGCGCCGAGTGGATGACCTGCCGGTGCACAACGTGTGACTTTGCTGCAGGTTACATGACCAAGTCGAGGACAGGCGCCCAGAAATTCGTTCCCCTTTGCATGTGTGAAAGCATCCTGCTACAAAGCAGTCTACCACAACACAGCGAACTGCGTCCGCAAGCGCAACCAGCGGTGACAAAGCCGTCACTATGAAGCGAGAGTGGGTGAGCGGGGGGCCAGCAGGCGCGCGCCTGCGCCAGGATCTTTGCGCCCTTGTTGACGCGGATCGTGCACTGGATCATCGCGTCCTCCACGTGCAGCCGTCGCACCATCTTCGCCCACAGGCCCAGCTTCTTGGGCGACATGTGGATGTTGCGCAGGATCGCCAGCCCCTTGCGCTCCTCCCCTGGCTTGCCCTTGCCGGCCCTGCGCGGTCGGGGAGGCGCTGAGAGCGCCCGTCCAGAGGCGGGGCAGTAACAAATAGCAAGGCGCCGCACGAGCAAGGGCTGGCTCGACGAAACCTCTACCACTGCTGAGTGCAGAAAGGGTGGGCTGAGGGGCACGCATCCTGCCGTGCCAGGGCGCTGGGCCGCACCTGTCGGGCTCGGGCGCGGCTTCGGGCACCTCCGCGGGCGTCTGCCACAGTGGGTTGATGCCCGCCGCCCCAGCGTCGCCGGCGCCGGCACCGGCGCCCGGCGACACCGGGCTGCTGGTCAGCGGGTTGGCGGCCGCCGGCACCTCTTTACGCGGCTCCTTGCGCGGGCCCCAGATGGTCTGCACGGTCCGGCCATACCGTTAGAATGTCCTCCGGCCATACTGTAAGAGTATTACCGGAACTACAAGGGGCACATGATATGACTGAAGACGCAGCAGGTGGACGCACCCGCATTGCCTGCCACTGCGTGCTTGCGCTGCCGGCGAGTGGCGCGTGCGACCACTCTGCCGGAGCGCAGCACGGCCGGGCCGCAGCCTGCAGGCCCGGGGTGAGGGGAGCTGCTTCAGCAGCGCTGCCGGGGCCCTGCAGTGCGCGCACCAGCCTGCACAGCGCCTGGCCGGTTAGCCGGCGCTGCATTGAGGCCCGTCGGCCGCAGCCAAGAGCCCGGCGCTTAGTTCCTGGAGCAAGCGGCCTGTAGCAACGGCCTGTGCAAGCGAGTGATGAAGAGGTCACTGAACAATTGATTGTCCCGTATGTGCTTTGTGGAAGCAGGAAGACTGCAAGGTGCCTATCAGATGCAATAGCGCAAAGCTATATAACTCTCCCTTCCTGCTTTGCCACACCGGCCTTGGCAGTCTGGCTGAGTGGGTGCCAAGCAGGGCTTCTAGGGAATGGGAGGTGCGCACGTGCGGCGCTCGCTGATGAGGGAAGAGCGGTGACTGCGCTGCCCCGTTGCTAAACAAGTGAGCCAGGCTCTTGCTACAGGAGGTCGAGCCACTTGCGGGTTGTGCCGCAATAGCGTCAGCACACTAAAGCACTGTCCGCTTGCAGCTGGTCCTGTTGTCACGGCCGTCCTGGTTGCTACGTGAGTGGCACTACAGCTTGTCTGAGCGGCTGGCGGGAAGATGCAGCTCGGCGGTGCGCCTCCAGGTCGTGGAGTATTTGCACTCTGTTTCTTGTTGTCGAGGCAGCAACGCTTCAACAGCCACGGCGCTGCAGGCGGCGGCGATGGTCGCCGCACGGGCCGCACGCGCAAGGTGGCGCAGCGCATGGCGGTCGTCAGCGACGCCGAGCGCAGCCAGGCGGCCACCGCGCGCCTGGCCGCGCTGGAGGACGACGACTTTGCGGCAGTGGCCGACGCCGGCGCCGACAACAGCGACGATGAGTTCGTCGTCGACGGGGGCTCGGACGACGGTGCGCAGCTCCGTGTCTCTGCACGCTCACCGTGTTGTGGACGTCTGCCGTCCTCAGGGTGCACGAAGCCAGCAGCACATCTCATATGCTGCTCCGTCTTGCACGCCAAGCCAGCATGGAGCGGCGGGGCGCAGAGGCCGAGCCAGGCGAGCCCGGCGCGCGCAAGCGGCGCAAGAGCCGCGGCGGGGGCGCCGGCGGCAGCGGCGGGCGCGGGCCCAAGCGCAAGACGCGCGCGATGCTGGAGGCCGAGCGGCGCGGGCCGCGCACGTTCGCCGGGCTGCTCGAGGAGGCCGAGGCCGCGGCGCTTGAGCCGGGGGGCCCGCCTGCGCCGGCCTACCTGGCTGCCGCAGTGGGGCCGCAGGTGTGAGCGGATGTGCACTTATGCCCAGCCTGACCGCAAGCAGGGCGGGGGACCGCCACCTATGCCTGCTGATGATGACGGCGGCCCATGGCGCGCAGGTGGGCGCGTCGCCGCGGCGCTGGTGCAGCGTGTGCGGCTTTGCGGCGCCGTACCGGTGCGTGCGCTGCGGATCGCGCTTCTGCACGCGCAAGTGCTACGGCGTGCACACCGAGACGCGGTGCCTGAAGTTTGTGGGGTGAGAGATTGACCGCGAGTCGCTGAGAGCGCCTTGGTAGTAAGAGAGTGTGCGCCCAGCTGCGTGCGGCCGCGGCGGCATGTTTTTGCGCGCTGCTTGGCCTGGTCCCCAGCAGGAGTTGTCATTGTAAGGCACACCGCACGGCGTGGGCAGTGTTACTTGAGCCATGATGCGCAAGGCTCGACATGTATGGCTGCACGCGTGTTGTGCCTGAGAGTGTGCTTGTTTGCGAGCGAGACGTGTGCGTGTACAGCTTGTGTATGGCAACACGATATATGTGTGCCTGTGCTTCAGTTCGCCAATGTGTTGGTTCCTGTCACTATCAGGGCATGAGGTTGTTGTTTGTCATGTTTGTTGCGTGGGTGCTTTATGCTCTGGTTTGCCGCCAGCAAGTATGGACTGCAGGACTGCACAAAATATGCCTGGTACGTCACTTATTAGTGGATGTGCTCAAGTCTGTTTCGGATGCTCTCCTTTGCGCTGTGCGTTTAAGTGATAAAGGCATGACCGTCTAGGAACAAAGCAAAGTCAGAACTGGTGAATTTTCGCATTGAATCTCAGTTTTTATTGTTTGCACGCCTCATTCAGCTACACCTTTGCAGCTGCATATCAACAGCATGGCTGCTCACAGCACACATTGTGCCTACCAGTACAGCAGCTGTTTACCAGTGCTACACACCCCAACCCTCCTTGCATGTACACCACGCCAGCGCCTGCCCCCTCCAAGCACCGACATCACGCAGCCACGAACTTCTTTGCAGCCTGGATGAGCATCGCATCGGCCGGCCCGGTCTTCTTCAGCGAGGGCCGCGCCATGCACGCCTGCGCGCCACAGCGCCGAACGCTGGCGCCCGACGCTTCCCCGATGCACCTCTGCTTCTTACACGCGCCGCGCCGCCCGAGCTGCTCAAGCAGGAGCGTATCGGCTTGCAGAGGCGCGTCTGTGGGGAGCGCATCAAGTCGCCGATGTGAACAGGTGTGTTTGCAGCTTGCGTGCACACATGCATGTCCTGCCGCCCGCCTGCGGACAGAAGGCCGCACAAGCGCACATGCCTGAGGGGTCCTACAGGAGTTGCTCTGCATGCATCCTGTCTTGTGCTTCCATGCGTTGTGCTTCCGATACCCACCCTGCTCGTCCTAGCTAAATAGCATGAATTCTCTGGCCTGTTCAGCGCATGAGACAACATGACCGTGGGCCACACCTCGAGCCAGGCGCTGAGGCGATTCAGGCCGCGCTCGCGCGCAACCGCGGCTGCGTCGAAGCCGCGGTAGTGCGGCTGCACGACCAGCATCCGCAGCAAGAACGGCGACGCGGCCGTCTCTGCGAAGCTGTACCGGCCGCCCAGCAGGTAGGCGCCGCCCTCCTCGCTGCCGTGCCGGCGCAGGAACGCGTCCAGCGTCTGCCGACCCGCAGCCGCCCCACCATCGCACCAGCGCCGCCCCACCCGTGCCCCTCGTGCGTACGCTGCCCGCGGGTCAGGGCCGCAAGCCAGGGTCGCATGCAGTAGCAGCACAAGGGGCGGCAGCGGTACCCCAACCCTAGCCCTAAACCACATAGCACACGGGCGGGGGCGCGCCGTGAGGCCGGCCGTCAAGGACGCCTCGGTCTGGGCAATCGCCTCGGGCGTGCCCGCGCGCAGCAGCCCGTACACGTGCGGGAAAACCTTAGCGCTGAAGACCTCCGCAAACAGCAGCACCTGCCGGGCCGGCACACCGTGGGCGACAGGGCCTGGCCGGGCGCCGCGCTGCTGCCAGGTCTGGCTGGAGCTGGCCGCAGGCGCGCCCTGCGACTGGCGTCGGGTCGTGCGGCAGTGTCACACACGTCCGCGTCGACTACGCCTAGTCAACCAGTGCCCTCGACATGGACCGCGCCTTGGCGCGCTGCACAGCGTCGTCGGGCAGCAGGCGCGTGGGCTCCGCGCCGTACTTGTCGTCCAAGTACTGCACTGCTCGCGCGCGCGCACAGCAGGCAGCCTCCTGTGAGCTTCACCTCGACACAATTGTGTACAAACGTCCCTGCCGGATACAAGATGCGGGGCGAAACAGAGCCTTGTCACTAAAGCAGAAAGTGTGGCAAGGGGGCTGCACCTGTGACGTTGCTCTCCACCAATGTGAAGCCGTCCCTGTCGACAATGATTGGCACCTTGGCCGGCGCTGGGTGACGCGGCACAGCAACGTTCACAACCACAGAGGCAGGTTTACTTTAGTCAGAGCAACATAGAGCGTTCACAGGGGTTGGCCTGGTCAAGAACGCTGGCGAGCAATGTATTATGTAAAGTACTGCAGAGAGCTTGCGCACCCTCTGGGTCCGGCCAGACCTGGTGGTACAGGTCCTGAAAGTCTTGCGGCTTGTTGCTCAAGTCCACCTTGCGCGTCTCATACTCCAGCTCCAGTTCCTCGAGCGCGAGCCAGGTTCGATGAGCGAAGGGGCAGCAGCTAGGGGCAGAAGGTTGCTTAGTGCCAGTCTGTGGCTGCCGCGTGCAGGTTCAGGGACCGGCGCGGCCAGCGCACCTGGTGGAGTCGTAGAACAGGATCTTCTTCTGCATTCGCAGGGGCTCCATGCCAGGCCACCAGTGCTGCTGGCGATGATAGCTGACTGTGCGCCAATCGATGTCCAGCTAGAGCGTGTAGGATGTTAGACGAATTACTGCTAATAGAGCATTTCCTTGATTTGGCAAACATACCCTCTTGTTAGGTTTAATAACGCCACAGCGTGCACGCTAGCGTGTTTGTGCAGAGGCAAACTTGTTTTGAACAGCAAAGCACACTTCGGATTAGTGCGTGTGAAGCGAATTCCTATGGCAAGTATGTCTGCGCTGCGCCCTGATGCACGCTTGTGCGCAGGTCCGGCACACCGCAGCACGGTGAACCTTGTGCGCTGTGCGCCGGCAGCCGTTGCAAGGCCCCGCGCGCGCGTCGCTCGGCACGCCAGCGCAAGCGCGGACGCGTATCCCACAAGCACCACCAGCACGTATAGCGCGGCGGAGCAGCCCGGCCGGGTGGGCACAGTCAGTACCAGCACAGCCGGCACTGCCGCCGTGGGCGCAAGCACTGTGCCACGCGGCCCGCGCGCGAGCGGGGAGGCAATTCTGGAGGATGCATGCAGTTTCCTTAGCGCGGAGCTGCGCCAGCTTTTCACGACCGGGGTGCGTACGTCCTCCTGTCAACAAACGCCTTGTCTTGCTTGTCGATCTGCAGACCATAGGCACCCAGCAGTACAGGCATAGGTGTATCAGGAGCCTGGCCCCATGTCAGTGCAAGCCAAGCCGCCTTGCGACGTCTATGTTGTGGTTGTATGCAGCAGCGCGCTTGCTTTGCTGCCACGTGCGCAGACATACCGGCTGAGAACAAGTGTCGCATCCTGCTTCAACTGTGCTTTGGGCTCCACCAGTCAGCTTGTGCCGCTCCTGCAAAGACGCCTGCACGACCAACAGCAGTGTGTGAGCTAGACTGAGAAACGCGTCGAGAGAGCTCGCGAGCGAGAGTTATTGACAGAGGCGCGAAGGAACAGCAACGCGCGGACGGCGCGGTTGGGCCCAGGCAAGCGCGTCTGCTGCGCGCGTGCAGGGCCTGACCCGCGAGCGCTACCTGCCCAGCTTCACGTTCCAGGACCCATCGCGCGCGTCGGCAGCCTGGACGCGTTTGCGCTCAACCTGCGGCTGCTGCGCACCGTGTTCGACGTGGGCTTCGACCTGCACAGCTGCCGGCCGTCCGGCCCCACCGAGGTGGTGACGCGGTGTGTCCCCATGTCACAATGGAACTTAGGTGACAAGCAAGTTGATGAGTGTCTGAGTGGCGGTGGTCCCAGGCTTGTAGCGCCGCCTTGCAGGCAAGCTCGTGGTCGCAAAAAGACCGTGAGGCATGCATGGCGTCATGCAGCAAGCACCTGTGTGTGGATGCTCCTCGTGAGGCGTGGGGAAGGGGACCAAGCGAACGCAACCTGAGAGTTTCAGGGGTGGCGTGAGTGCGTGCCTGGGTGGGCGTTGCTCTTACTAAGCAGGGCCGTCAGCAAAATGCAGCAGAGGTAACCGTCTCTGCGCATCGCGTGCAGCACGGTAAAGAGCTTGATCAAGGAAAGACACCTTTGTCTGCTTGTGGCCGCGCTGCGCAGGTGGACGATGCGGCTGCAGCAGAAGCTGCTGCCCTGGCGCCCGCCGCTGGTGTTCACGGGCCGCTCGTTCTACACCGTGGACGCCCTGACCGGGCGCCTGGCCACGCAGAGCGACGTGTGGGACGCCGTCGAGGACAACAAGTTCCTGTCGGTGCGCGCGCAGCTGCTAAAACGTGCATTCACGTCCTGGTTCTGGCACATGTGACGGAGGTGATGTCCTGTCTGCATAGCACTGAGGGCGATCGAGGAGGTTTGCAGTTGAGGCGGTCGAGGAGGGTTTTGCAGCCAAGTGCAAAGCCGCGTACGTGCAAGCAGTCTGCCACAGCAGGTGCTCTCTGCAGGCGTGCGGACAGAGCGCGCCAGCGAGCTTCCCAGTGCTAGCAGGCTGGACGCTGTTGTCTCACACAGACGCCCCGTGTGGCCGTGACCGTTGTGTGCCTGTCCGTCAGGTGGAGGGCGTCGCGCACGTGCTGCGCCAGGCGACCACCGCGCAGACGACGCCGTCGCTGGACTCGCCGGCGTATGCGGTGCTGCGCGCCGCGCGCGAGTATGAGGTCCGTCGCTACGCGCCGTACGCCGTGGCCGAGGTCGGCATGCCCGCCGGCGGGCCCGCCTCGGGTGCGCCCGGCGCAGCGCGGCCGCGGCGCGCAGAGGCGCAGACCTGTGACTGGATGTGATGCGGATGCTGGTGCTCTGGGCGCAACGCTGCTCTTGAGCTGGGCATGAGATGTATTTGGGCTGGGCGTGAGAATGCTCTGGGCTGGGCGTGAGAATGCTCTGGGCTGGGCGTGAGAATGCTCTGGACTGGGCGCGGTGCTGAAAACGCTGGGCAGGGAGCCCCGGAAGGCGCTGCCGCGCCCGCGGCCGGAGGCGCGCGGGGCCGCGCAGGCACCGGCTTCAACGAGCTGGCGGGCTACATCTTCGGCGGCAACACGGGCGGCCAGAAGATGGAGATGACGACGCCGGTCATCACCACGGCCGGCCAGCCGGGCGCCGCGATGCGCTTCCCCATGGAGCGCAAGTTCGGCGCCGACGCCGCGCTGCTGCCCACGCCCAACGACTCGCGGTGCGGCGCGCCGCGCGCGCGCGCCTGCCCGCCGCGCTGCTCTGCTCACAGGGGCGCGGGGTGTGACCACTGGGCGGCCCGAATGGCAGGCAGTGGGTGCGCAGGGTGGAGGCGGTGACCTAGTTGCAGAGGTGAGTGTCTATGCTGGTGATGGCGGTGGCCTCAGAAGCTGATCTGAAAGTGCTAAAGGGCGGGCCGGCCAGGGTGGTGATGCGGGTGGAGGAGGGCGGCGTGGTGGCCGCCGCCTCCTTCAGCGGCCTGCCGCTCGACTTCCAGGCGCGCCGGCCGCCCGCGCCATTCTGCTGTGCTCTGGACAGGCTGCACCGTCTGCCTAGCTTCCTGGAAGAGCGTGGACGAGCGCTCTGCGTGTGAAAACTGGCAGGGTGCTCGCAGCGCAGCAATGGTTTGCTTGCATGCAAGGGTTGCGTCCAAGCAACCCTCGCCTGGAGCCTGCGAGGCCCTCTGTTGGGCCGAGCCCGTATGCTGCAGAGCAACGGTGCGGATGAGTATGCACATGGCGTGCTCAGCGCCAACAGACCTCATTTTTAGGGGGTTAGGGTATAAGACCCCAGCCTGCATCAGCGGGGCGCGACGGGCGCGCAGGTGGTGGAGGCCGAGCGGCGGCTGCGCGGCGCGCTGCTGCTGGACGGCCTGCAGCCTGGGGAGGGCTACGCGCTCGCGCGCTACAACGACCCCTTCACGCTGCCCTTCCTGCGGCGCAATGAGGTCCTCATCAGCCTCAGGGATTTCGAGCTGGAGGAGGCGTGATCCGCGCGCATGATGCGCCGTGCGCGCTGCGGCGCATGCAAGCGTGGCACCGCATCAGAGTTGTGGAGCAGCAGAAGTGTGACCCTCATGTACCATGCTTGGCTGGATGCTGTGAAGGCAGTGTTTCCTACTATGGGCTTTGTATCCTCTCTGCTGTGTGCCTGGCCTGTGGGCATGTCTGCGCCTGTACTCTGCCTGTCTGCTGCCTTGTATGGTCTCACCTCTAAAAAGTAGCGGACGCTCGAGTAGTTTAGTTACCATGCCTTCAAGTGCAGCGTTTACCTTGCTTCCAAGGGCAACCGATACAGCTTGTACTGCCAGGAGCCAACACCTCGCGACTGCAGCTTGTTGCACAGCTGTTACAAGAACTCGCCCTTGAGCTGGTGAGCACGGTGGAGCACTGTGTGCACGTCCACGGACGGGTACCGCTGCAGCAGCTTCAGGTTGTGCGCAAAGTCGCCCTGCAGCAATATATGTGAAGTCAGTACGAAGTAATGCTACTGCAGATAGATCCAGATCTGAAGCTTTGCAGGGAGAAGGACTGGAAGGCAGACATTGACCGATCAGCAACATGCTAAGCCTCCATGTTATTACGCCATGCTGGATGGACCCTGCACGGCATGGCGAACCCTGTTGGGGCACTGCGGTGCGCGCGCCTGCAGCAGCTCCTCGCGCACGTTGAGCAGCATGGCCGTGCACACGCGCAGCAGGCAGTCGGTGCGCCCGCCTGCGTCCGCGAACAGCGTGTCCCAGAGCCGCACCTGCCGCTCACCGCACCCGCGCTCACTGCCTGCCGTCACATGTGGCACCTCTGAGGCCGGGAGTGGTAGGGTGGCGCTGTCGGCCTCCACGGCGCTCTCGGACAGCACGCACGCCGTCTGCCACAGCCGGTCGCCACATGGCAGGCTATGCGCTTGGCGCTGGCCAGGCTGACGCAGCTCGGGCGCGGGTGCTCTAGGCCAGCGCGTGAGTGCCGGCGAGGGCGCCCTGGCAGGCTGCGCCAAGGGCGAGCCGGGCTGCAAGGCGCGGGCGCGCGCACGGGCCCCGGGGCAAGCGCACTGCGTCCGAGCAGGAGATAGTGTGAGGGTACAGGGCATGCAGGCCCCGGGGCGGGCGCGCGCACGGCGTCCGGGAAGGGGAACTCCTGCGTCAGCAGCAGCGTGATCCAGCGGAACGCGTAGAACTGCGGGTTCACCTGCACAGCGCCCGCCCTACGGTTTAGGGGTGGGGTATGAACCCGACCTATTTTCTACCCCTCCACCCTGCCTGTCGCGCCGCTTCGCTGCCGGAGCCCCAAAATTTCGCCCTTCGAACAGCTCCTCCCACACCCGTCCGCTCGCTGCAGCGGCTTGGCGCGCCCGCACGTCACTCAGCAGCACACGCCGGGCGCCGCCGGGCACTGCACGTGCACTGCTGCGCGCCAGGCGGCGCGCGCTCAAAGGGGGCGGGCACGCATGCGAGCAGGGCCACGCCTTGT
>JAABUY010005487.1_pt1 | contig 12754 bp, 18 predicted proteins | sample 5560271 | NCBI WGS metagenome assembly JAABUY01 (sample SAMN10711886, study PRJNA513374) | rock metagenome | isolation source: Antarctica rocks | place: Antarctica: Victoria Land, University Valley
CTCCCCTCCCTTCCCGGCTGGTTGTTCAGCTACTTGTAACTTTGCTTGCCTGAATTTCAGGCATGCAGCATGCAACGCATTGCCTGGTGATGGTTCCTGTGTGCAACTTGAAGCTACAGTTGCCATACTTCACCCCTGTTGAATGTACACTGGTGCTTCTGCATACATGTGCTCTCCTTCTCGTCATTCTGCTTAACAGAGCTCTGCGATGCACAGCCAGGTTCGTCAAGCTTTGCCACGGCTGCTATTGCAGTACCAATCAACGCACAAGAAACAGCAACACCAGAACATAAACAAGAGGAAGTAACGCCAGAAAATAGCAAGACAAGTAAATTCATGCGGTTACAGAACTCTTGGAGGCATCATGCTCAATAGACAGACTCTGACTCTGCTCACATGGTTGCAGAAGCCTTTGAGCGAGTCCATACGCTTCTTGGCAGTATTGTGGGGTCAGCCCACTGAAAAGGACAAGGAGGCCTTGGGCTGCCCAGTTCTGTCCTTCAACGAAGTCACTGAAAAGGGTCGTCAGAACTTGACTGGTTTCGAGGCAAACCCTGTGCGAATTTCAGGATCTGATTTGGCAACCCTGGTGTACACCTCTGGCACAACAGGAAAGCCTAAGGTAACAGCATACTGCCATGGCAGATTCCTTTGTTGCAGCGCACAAATTCTGGACCATGTACCTGCCATGCATGTTTCAGTGTGTGTGTTGCGCTACTGTACAACCATACTGCCATACATGAATCCAGCATGCCCTAGAGCAAGTCTTTGGTGAGCTGACTGTCAAAACAAGACCTCATACACAAAGACACTCAGGACTGCACGTAATTGACCCTAGGGGAAGGTACTTGTTGAATGAGTAACTGAATGATTGCGTGAGTGAGTGCACAATGGAGTGAATCGTGAATGAACAAATGATTGAACCTGCACCGGAGCTGGCAAATCTAGACCGCGTAAAGTAAAAGCGAGACAGAATTCAGCTGGTGGTGTTGGTGGCTGCAGGGCGTGATGCTGAGCCACAGCAACCTGTTGTACCAGCTGAACAACCTGAAGCACTTCCTACAGCCGTCACCAGGAGAGAGCTCCCTCAGTTTGCTCCCCCCCTGGCACATCTATGAGCGCTCCTGTGGCTACTTCATTTACTCCTGCGGTATGAAGCAGGTCTACACCAGCATCCGCCGCTTCAGAGAGGATTTGACCAAGTTCCCCCCTCAGTTCTTTGTGTGTGTGCCTCTGGTCATTGACACCCTCCAGACAAAGGTAGGCACAACTGATCTTCACACTTCTGCCACAGGAAATGAAACATCAAGAAGGGGTGCTCGAGGAATTGCTCAGACCAGGGTATCTTTTGGTGTCTATACCATGCAACATTCCTTTGTTATTTGCTATGCTTTTCAATCACAAAGAGGTAAAAGCTATAGCCAAGCTTTGGAAGGCCAGACTGTGTTGAGTTTGTTTGATCTGTCTGTGCACCTGTCTGTGCCTGTTTATGGCGGCATTAGTGCCTTTGCACCTTCTTCTGGCCCTTATCACTGCCTGTCATGTCACCTTGCCTTTACTCAAGAGAGATGTGGCTTTTGCTGCAACATTCTTATTCACCTGACTTGACCGTGATACTAGCTCAACGTACAGTAGCTATTGCCAAACCTCACCATAGGACTGCTGAGTCATGGAAACAATCCACCTGACTCACCAACAGAGTGAGTCAGGTGGATTGTTTCCATTAGCGCACATTAAACTTTATAAATAGCCACACATGCATATGGTCGTATCAACATCATTTCACAGTAACATGCACAGGCATGTAGTGAAATAGTACTTGACAGCAACAACAGTAACAGTACACTGATGGTACAGGTTAAGGCAGCCATCAAGCGGGGCTCTAATGCCAAGCGCACCATTGCCGCATTCTTCTTCGCCCTGAGTGGGATCTTCATCAGAGCCAGGAGGGTGAAGAACGGGGTGGACCTCAAGTGGGCTGTGAAGCCTCGCCCCATCACCGCCCTTGTCTGGGCTCTGCTCACAGTAGCCCTACTGGCACCATTCCACAGGTGACTGCTGTTTCTGCATTGTCAGTAGAGCATGTCAGTAGAGCATGGCTTGAGCACTATAGTAAGCTATAACTATTACTATTACTATTTTTATCACTATTATTATTATCATTATTGTTACTGGAGCATGGTTTGAGCAATGTAGTGAGCCCCAGGTTGCAAATTTTGCAGGACGAGTCCTGCACCCTTAAGCTGTCAGCAGTGTTTGTGTCAGGCACGCGCAGGAGTACATCAAGATTACAATAATATTGTGATGTTGCATCACAGCATTCTACCTTTGCTGTGAGTGAAGGTCACCCAGCAAAGCTTGCTGAGGCTGACATTATACAATGCACACACAGGCTGTGCCTGTTAGCTTTGGTCTGAGATCTGCCTTATGGCAGGCTAGCTGGCTGGCTAGTCATAGTCATGACCTGCTTAACAGTCATACCACGCTGCATGTCATACACAGCCTGCAGCTTCTGCATGTTTGTCAACTTGTTCAAAGGCTTGTTGTATGCACAAGGCGTCAGCACCAGCCTGGTGTCTGACCAATGCAGCAAGCTAGCTTTTGCATCATGCATGCGCTCTCAGCATTCTTGGCCTTGTAGGCTTGCAAAGAATGGGCCTGGTCCATGCGGCAAGTTAGCTTTGTCATACTAGATGCCATGAACAGTCTTTGCTCTGTAGGCTTGCAAAGAAGCTTGTGTACGGCAAGATCAGAGGGGCACTTGGGGTGAGCAAGTGTGTGGTGAGCGGGGGCGGTTCCCTGCAGCCCCATCTGGATGAGTTCTATGAAGTCTTGGACCTTACTGTCCTCAATGGTTGGGGACTGTCCGAGGTGAGCAGCCTCACCTATTGGCCTTGCCTCCATTGTTATACTATTACCACCATTACCTATTACTAGTACTATAAAATTGGTGTCCTGGGGACCAATGGAAGGCCAACAGACGACATCTGAGAGGAAACACAAAAACATGAACATATAAACTCATTCATCACTACAGCAAGCTGTTATTGTGTTCGTCAATAGAGCATCCACAGTTGCAGGGGGTACGGATGGGAGGTGTAGCACTGGGGCGCAGTCTACATAGCCTCACCATGATCTCAAGTTCCTGTATCACCCATGCGTGTTTCCCTTGTTCCCCTGCAACCAGGTCCCTGCAGCAAGACTGTCGCATGCTCCCCATCTGACCAGCCCAGCGCCCCATGTCAAGTTTTGCGTGCATAGAAAGAAGCTTATTTTCTAAAGGACAATCCAGCTTTACTTCAAAGACTTTAGGTTTGGACTCTATGTTTGAAAAAGTAACCAAGAAAGGGACGCAACAGAATTTCTTGACTTGAAACTCTCAGCCTTCTGGTGAGTGAGCACTTCCGCTCTGGCTATATCACATCGGCACCAGCACCCAGGAGTCATCAGCAAAGTGGGATCGACTTCACAAGACACAATAAGGAAACGCCAAACTACATCTGCAAGATGCCAATACCAGGAGGCGGCTTCAAAAGTGGTGGTTTTTGGTGTGAAATGGTGGATAGTCAAACAATGACATATCCTGCTTTGTGGCTGCAGACATCCCCGGTGCTGGCCTGCAGAGCCTACACCGATGGCCAGCTGGGTGTGCGTGGCAGTGTAGGTACGTGTTCCTTGCTCATTACTCAGACCTCTGTCTTGTCACCCTACGCGTCTCATTCATCAGTAACCCTCATTAGTAATCATCATTAGTAACGTCAGGGTGACAAGGTATGTGAGGTTGACAGCATCATTGCTCGTTGCTCTAGCCTCTGACTTGTCACCCTGCTTCATGTGCAAAGCCCTGAGCTGTAAACTCTCCAGACAGGCCAGGTCACGGAGGTACTGATGTTACACTGACCGGGTGTTACAGTGACCTGATGTTACAGGGACCTGATGTTTGCTGCAGTCAAGCAGCGTGCAGCATCATTGTACCTGCCCTCATATACCGCTTGTGTGCAACATCTTACTCTGCAACTTCAAAGCGCTGCTGATTGCGTCCTCATCTTGTCGGTCTGTTTATGCAGCAATCTTTCCGGTCATTTGGCGTACATCCTTTGCATCCTGTTTGTCTTTGCACACTCCTATTCTACGGTCAGTTATGCTTCCAAGTATGCCAGCGATGCCCTGAGGCATGCCACTCTTGCTTTTCTGCAGGCAGGCCAATCCCTGGGACCAAACTAAGGGTGGTTGACCCTGAGACCTATCAAGATGTCGCAGATGGGCAGCAAGGGGTCATCCTAGCGCAGGGCCCCGGGGTCATGAAGGGCTACTACAATGACCCCCAGGGCACCCAGAAAGCCCTGAAGCAGGGCAGCTGGTTTGACACTGGAGATCTGGGCTGGCGAGCACCAGGTCTGCCTACACATGTATTCCTGTGTGATCAGACTATTGTGGGGCCTGCTGTCATGTGACTGTCCACCTGTGCATGAGTCTGTCTACTGATTGTTTGTCTGCTTTGTGTGTATATCCCTTGGATGGTCTGTTCAACCGTCTGTTTGTCTGTCTGCCTACTTGCCTGCCTGTCTGTCTGTCTGTCTGTATGTGCTTCTGTCTGTCTGTCTGTGCGTCTGTCTGTGTGCCTACCTGCTTGTTGCTCTGTTTGGCTGCCTCCTGTATCAACAGCAGACTGCGCCTTTGACAAACACTATGCTCGCTGCGCTTTTGATGCGAGGCATCAACCCATCAGTTTCCTGTGTCACCATGCCATGAGGGTACATTCAGCATGCGCTTGGTGTCATGCAGAGGGAGTGCCTGGAAGCAACATGGCCGGCGTGATGGTGCTGACAGGCAGGGCCAAAGATACAATTGTGCTGAGCAGCGGTGAGAACATTGAGCCCAGCTCAATAGAGGACGCTGCAGTGTGCAGCCCCCTCATCAAGTTCTGTGTGCTGTTGGGACAAGACCGCCGGTCCCTGGGAGCACTAGTGGTCCCTGATCCCGAGGCCTGGGAAGAGCTGGAAAAGGAGAAAGGTGAGTTTGTTGTAGACAGTAGATACAGTCAGGGCACTTGCACCATGACTTGCCCTTTGCGCTACATGATTGACGCCGATGCTCCTCGTGTGCTGGGCTGCAGCATTTTCTCAGGCGTGTGTGTGTTGTGACAAAGTGTGCAAGTGTGTTGGGACCAGAGGACCATATGCCGCAGGTTTACTCATGCATGGCAACTAGCAATACAGTGCTGATACTCATGCATGTTGAGTAGCAATACAATGCTGATAACTGCCAGGCTTTGGCAGGACCATAGCCAAGCTGGCTTAATTGCATTCATGCCACAACCTCCTTGCAAGTATGGGGTGCTGGTATTGTTTCATATGGCGTGTTTGATCTCTTTCCTGTCAGCCTGCTTTAAATGACAAGTCATGTGGTGTGATGGATTCCTCTGTTGCATCAGGCCAAATGACGGACGCTGAGAGGCACAGCATCATCAAAGCTGAGCTGGACAAGGTTTCCTCGGCCCGACCGCCACATGAGCGCATAGCAGCCTTTGCAATCCTCAAGGAGCCCTTCAGTCCAGAAAACGGCACGTTGACTAGAACTATGAAGCCTCGCAAAGCTGTCATTATGCAACAGTATGCTGACGAGGTGGAAGCATTGAAGAAGCAGCTCAGATAACATCATGCATGTGCAGTCACAATGCATGGTAATCGCTGGTCTACAACACGCTTTTGTGTGATGGTTCAGGTCCTTTTCTGCCTGTTTTTCAGTGAGGCTATCAATGCAAGTATAGCGCTGATGTGCAGTTCATTCATTGGTACATCAAGCCGTGTGGTCTGACAGGATCACATGAAGTGTTTAGCCTAGTTCTGTGTGTAGGATTGTCTGACACATGACAGCGCATCACAGATGCGTCATTAGCATTTTAGTTTTGCTAGGCTGTCAGCTTCTGATACCGTTTCATAGCAGCATTTGTTGTGCCAGTTGCCCCAATGCAGGGGGCTTCAAAACCTGCTGCAGCCATGTGGTGTTAGCATACCATGTATCATGACTCACATCACAATTGTTTGCATCAGACGCAGGTGTCTTAAGGTAGTATGTTTGTACGGGTTAGGATGTATTTGTGTAGGCACCTGATACGCTGATACGCGGATGGGTAGGAAAATATTATGTGTTGTTGCTGCTCATCAGACTAGCTAATGTGTTGTAATGTATGGTCTCACCTGTTCTAAAGCACCAAGCTTCCCAGATGCATGAGAATGCGCATTGTGCCTGGTGTTTGCCACAGCATCAATGCCACAGCATCAATGCCACAGCATCAATGCCACAGCATCAATATTGTCATTCTCATTCGTTTGGTCTAGTCAACTGCACAGGACTGCGTACAGTGGTCGTCAACTACCACTACAATCTGTATCCAAAACCAGTCCTTGCTTAGTAGAACAATTCGTGTGCGTCGACAGCTAAATCTGACTGGCGGTACGGACAGGTAGGCCTAGTACACCATCGAACGCGTGTGTGGGTGGGACCAGTGCCGCAGATATCGTCCGTAGCGCTAGCTGCAGAGCTTTGACCCTGACTGTGCGTTGACCTAGGCAGCAGGAGGGAAAGTTTGCTGCACAGCAGCAAGCAAAAGCCATAGGCAAAGAGGGCAGTGCTGTCTGTCAAAGCAGGCCAGCTTTCTTAGTTTGTGAAGCACAGCAGTGTGCTGTTAGCCAGAGCATTTTCACAGAGGACAAGAAGTTTGCTGGTTGCACAAGCTTTGCTGTCAATTGAAGCAAAGCTTGTGCAACCAGCAAGCCCCTGTTTTCAGTGCAATCACTTGCAGGTGCCAGAAAATTTGCCAGAGTGGTTACTATTTGACTTAAACGGCAGACAAAGACAATCCACACCTCCGCTTACCTGCGCCTTCGGCTGCGCCGAGGCAAATACATCCCTCGCTGACAGCTAAGCTCTAAAGCTATTCCTTTCAAACTTGATCACGTAATTCTCAGTGATGAGCTGACTCATGATACCATGGCAGTTGGGGATGCAGCGAAATGCTGCAATGTACAGCAATGCACATGTTTGGATGCAGACTTTTGACTGCTGCTGTACAGTCACTATACTGCACTGATGCAGTTTCAAATTTGCCTTCTACCAACACATGGTTGACACACAGAGCAGCAAGCCCTTTCACAGGCAAAAGGAAGATTTGCAGCCGAATGTGAGACCCACAAACAATTATGCCTTGATCAAAATACACAAGAAAGGTACAGACTGATGCTACAATTCAAGGAAGCCTGCAAGGTGTATTCCTTCCTGCTGCAAAACCTTAAGACGCTCTAGCATAGCTAGAATGGGTGTTTTCTTGCCCTGAATACCCTGTGAGATGTTATGCTGTGGCAGTGCTGCCGATTGCTGCTGCCTGTTTTTTGTGTGCCAGGGTTGCACAGCATTTGGAGCTGGAGTAAGGGCCAAGGCTGTTGAGTCCCTGAGCCTGCTATCAGAGGCTTGATTGGCAGCATGATTGCTGATGCTTAGCTGCAGGTGCACACTGGTTGTCATTACTGTGCTTACAGCCCTTCAGGCGCAAACTCTTAGATATGGTCAGTGATGACAGGCTGGACCAGTGCAGTGCATGTGTGCTGAGTTTATGTACCTGTCTTCACAAACAGTTGGCTGGCAAGGCTTGCAGGCAGCTTGCAGCGCCCAGCACAGAGACACTCATTGCTGCTAACAAACAGTGCTGCTGATCTGATAAATGACAGCACGCTGTACTGTGAGGAGTACCAACTAGCAAGACCGTTACCTCTAGCTCTTTTGCAGGTCCAGCTGCAGCAGTGCTCAGCTCACGCAGCCTTGCAAAGGCCTCTTTGACTGCCTCTGGTCCCTTCAATGGCTTTGCTATGGGAGTGGGTGCAAGCAGGCTGGCAGAGACCTGCTCTATTGGGACACCCCCCACAACTGCTGCTTGCAGCGCTTGCTGCTGCAGTTGAGCCAGCAGAGGATGGTGCTCAGTGTGAGACAGCGAGTCTGCAGCTGCTGCAGTGGTGCTAGCATTGCTTGAGTCAGCTAGCCTGTCTAGCTGAGCAGCACCTACAATCGTGTATGACAAGTAACATTACGTCACAACAAGAGAATGCTCAATGGAGAAAAGGTTCTGAGCTGCGGTGGTTTGATTCCATGCCGATGGGTGCTGAGATGTCAGTTTGTTTGTCATTGTCAGCGTCGTGTTGCGACTTGCGCATTTAAGCAGAGCAATGCCATGCACTGCACCATAGCATCTAGCTGATCTTGAGCGCATCACTAATGACAGCACAGCATCTCAGCTGCATGCCAACGCACGTAAGTCTTGACACCAGTTTGCCTCAAAACAGATGTCTGTTGTCATGCAACTGAGCAACCTGAGCTATCACTAGTGATGCAGCAAATTGCATTGCTCTGCTTGAATGTGCTCACAATACGCTCAAAACTTTGTACATGTCATCATAAACAACATATATTTCTTGGAAAGTTGTCGGGCATTTCTTGTACTAGGTGAAACAAAAACGTAAAACAAGCAAGCCTTACCGGTGACGGGTGTAGAAGCACGCAAGTCCTGCAGTGGTGAATTGCTGACTGGGCCCTTCTTGGTTGACAATGGGCTTGAAGCCGGCAGGCCACCAAAAATACCTGCAGGATGCTTTGGTACCTTACATTTGCAGGTGCAAAGGCATGCATGCATGCTGTGATGCAAGGCAATGTTTATGCAGTCTTTTGGTGCTTGCAATGACGCACGGATCTTGGTAGACTGCACGCTTTGACATGTTTGCAAGTGTCATTGGCAGTGAGTGACATCCTGCATGTACAGGTATGGGTAGTGCTTACACTTGTCACTGTTGTCGATATCCTCTTTGCAGTAAGATGTTATGCAGTGGTGCAGTGTGTCTTGGGACTACATCAGCAGCCATAGAATGCCTCAAATGCTATAAGACTCAGGGACATGCAGCAGATGCCTGATTTGTCAGGGCTTATTTGTGATAACAAGACAAAAAAAGAGTCTCACGTCGCCCAAGCTCTTGCTTTTCTGGACTATCGATGGATGATGTCATGGGCTGCCATCGCAAGCCTGAAGCTGCTCCTCTTCCGTCTGCATGGCATCGCAATCTTCTTGTCGCACAGACCTCTAGTTTAGCAAGCATGCAACCAACAACCATCACCCAAGATTACAAAGGCTATCCAGGACAGACATCTGTCTTAGCAGCGTGATGATAAACATGCTCTTTGCACATGGCAAGCAATGATGTTGCATAGCACCTGGCGTGAGCCTTGCAGTTTTGTGCCGCGCCAGTCTCTGCAGTGCTTGAGAGGGCAATGCAGCACTAGAAGAGGCTGACTGCTCAGTTTGAGGCCTGGCGTCTGTTTCTGGAGGTCCAAAATGCAACTGCTGCATTGAAGACGCATCCATGGGCGAGGGTGCAGAAGGCTGAGGCAAACTGAGGGCAACATCAAGTGGTCCATAAGACGCATTGTTGGCTTTATCAGCCATGCCCTCCTGGTCATTGAAAGACGTCTGTGCATGATGATCAGCATGGAGGGGAACAGGCTGCTGAGATGGAAAGCTTGCATGAGTGCTTTCAGTGAGATCAGATGCTACCGTCCTGGAGGATGCTGATGCCAGTGACTGATGTGCTGTGCTGAGAGCAAGACGGCTAGGTAGCTGGGCAAAGCCTCTTGGCAAGCTTGCTGTTTGGGCAGGAGATAAGGATCTTGATGTATGAGAAGCAGCAGCAGAAGTGAACCCTGCTCTGCCAGCTATTGAAGGTGCTGCTGTTTGTTGAGATGCAAGTGGACCTGCAAGAAGGGCACATCATACATGTCATTGCTGTGTAGCAGAGGCAAGGGGTTGGTGGCAAGGTACACAGCACAAGGAAAGCTGCAGATTGCAAGCATAAGCTGTGCCAGTCGCAAAAATTTGGAGTGTTGCCAGCTGCTCACCAGCGGAAGCTGTGACAGCATTGAGTGTCTTAGGATCAGCAATGTACAATGATGATTGAGGTGGTTGTGCCAGAGAACTGCTGCTTGCTGAAGGTTCACCCAGGCTGGAGTCAGGTGATCTCTTGTGCGCACTGTGGGAGTGGCGATGCTGACTGACGTGCGGCGTGAAAGAAAGCTTGCCAACAAACCTGTCTTTGCTATCGGAATCTTTGGCAGGCCCGGCAGGCCCGACAACTCCTCTGCGCGCTGACAGCGGGGTGTAAGGGGCAGCATCCATTGGTGAAGCTTTGCTGAAACTGGTGGTCTTCGAACTTGTCGCTGGCTTCCCCTTTTTGATCACAGATTTCAGAACATGGGCGGGTGAGGTCTGCATGGGACTGGCACTGTCCGAGAGCTGGCCTGGACTGTTGGCCCATGGGGTCAGTGCTGGAAAAGGCACTCCTCCGTTTTTGGTGCTCTGAAATGGACTGCGCCATGCCATATCCAAGACAAGCTAACGTGGCCGGTGTCGAGTGCTCGTTTAGAAAGGGCTGACTTTGTGAGCGCAGCATGAACGAAGCATGGGCGTCATGTGTTTGGCTTCAGAAACTAGACTGGTCCTCTTCGGTCAGGGTAAAATTGTCTGCCCGCAAGCTAAGAAGCAGCAACAGGGCGGGCCTGCTGAGGCTCACAATGTCACCCACCGCCAATGGTTCCTTCAGGTGTGTAGTCGCAACTTCGAATGCGCATACCCAGAAGGATACAGAACCTACGTATATGTCATGGTCACCACGTTGCAAGCTGGCGCTGTGCGGACGTTGTTGGCCTTGTTGGACATTGCTGTGCATGACAGATAGGATACGCAAAGCTTGGAACGAACTAATTGATCACAAGTCAGTTTCTGTCAGTCAGTGATCCAGCAAGCTTAGCTGTGCGGTGACTTACAGGCATGGCGGGATGTCGTTGGCAGACCTTTCGAACGAGCTATTGGCCAACATTCTTTCGCACGTAGAGGCAAACATGGATAAGTCTAGTTATGCAACCCCGTCCTCTGTGCGCCAACCATTCTTTCCCGTCGTTGGTAATCAGTTGGCTACATTCTATGCAGCACGACAGGTAAAGGCACAGACACCCTGCTGACACAGACCATTCCTGAGGTATATTGCTTTGGATTGCCAGCTTTGTTCACTGACTAATAACTCTTGCTGCTGTGCTTTGGCAGGTTTGCAGGAAGTTCAAGCAAGTGTTTGAGCAGTACCCAGAACTATCACGATGGATGGTTCTTCCAGAGACCTTTGCAGCTTCCTCCCTGCCCAGTGTGCGAAAATGGCTACATCTCTTTGGTTCAGCAGTCCAAGGGGTGTCCTGCAAGTCCACCGGAGCAGCCGAGGATGTGCTCACGCCATTGAGCTGGCCAGGCTCTCATGTCCACACAATACACATTTATTCTGCCAGTCCATCCATGCTGCATGTGCTATCGGTCATGACTTCCCTCACAACCTGTGACTTGCTCAATGATTTCAGCTGTCCATGTGATCTTACTCCAATGCAAGCTCTTCCCAATCTGAACAGTCTGTACCTGCAAGATTGCACTTTCCTGAACATTCATACACTCGCACACTTGACAGAGCTTAGACTGTCCAGGGTACACGTGCAAACTTCCGCAGCTTGGGCATGCTGCACATCCCTCAAGCAAGCGCACTGGCATGAGTCATACGTGGAAGGTCTTCACCCTCAGGGCCTGGTCACTTGCTCAAACCTGCAGAATGTGAGCATGTTCAGCTCGGCAGTCACTGCCATAGACCGTTCTGAGAAATTGGACTTGGCCACATTGTCGCCATGCATTCCCAAAAGTATATCTAGACTGACAAACCTCTATCACCTCCAGATTGGGATAAACAGGCCAGAGGGGGCAGAGCTGCAAGTGTCACAAGTTTACCAGCTTGGCTCCCTTTCACATTTCAGTTACCTAGGCTCTTCTGCCCTTCACCTGGAGCTTGGACTCAGCCAGCTGACAAATCTAGTGTGTTTGTCTCTCAGTTCTAATCTCAGGAGCAGCCTCGTACATATCAGCTTTGCTGCAATGGACTGGCAGAAACTGTACTCACTAGAATTGCTCATGCTACATGGATGCAAGCTTAGCTTTGGTGCCAGCATACTCACTATTGTTGAGCACCAGCGTATGCATACCATTGTAGTTGATGGGTGCATCCCAGCAAATCAACACACAAGCAAATTTTATGCAGACCTGGTGTATACTTTAGCTTTGCGTAGGCCTGACATTCAATTTTCTACAGTCATGCTTGACACCTAGAGCCGTGACAGCAGCACTCTGCTGCTTAACGCCTCTGGTTATTTTTTTGTTTTTCTGGCATGTGAGTCTGCCTGGAGCAGAATTAGGCCAGAAGTTGCTGCGCAGCTTTCTACTTGTCAAGAAGATGCTGTCCTGCAGGAGAAATTATGCGTGAGGACAACCGCAAAACTGGAGAATCAGACGTGAGTCTGTTTGCATAAACAGCTGGCAAGATGTCACTTGTAATTTGCAGAACATTTGCAACTTTCTGTCCAAGTGTGTACATGTTACACCGGATTTGCTTCACCGGCGCTTCAAGTCCACACCATTTGTGTGCTAATGTGTCAACATTGAACAAATTCACTTGACGGTAGTACATGTCACAGTGTGTCAGCACATTTGAATATTGCCAAGATGGCAAAAGCCACAGGAACGGGTTTGTTGACCAGACATTCAAGACTTGTCGTGTTGTGCCAGTGCCTCTAAATGTCAGCACATGCTCTGAGACGATGATTGTGACTGCTGCGTGACAACTCTATTGCAGAC
>JAABUY010005489.1_pt1 | contig 12750 bp, 10 predicted proteins | sample 5560271 | NCBI WGS metagenome assembly JAABUY01 (sample SAMN10711886, study PRJNA513374) | rock metagenome | isolation source: Antarctica rocks | place: Antarctica: Victoria Land, University Valley
ATCCCCCTTTGATTTCTTCTGTATTCTTAATATCCTAGTTATAGCTACCTCTATTGATCAAACATTCTATCCAGCTACGCACTACCTCGCTGCAGTGTGGTTAGATTCTAGGCACGGTCCCAACACATTCTGAGTCTTCACTGTTATATATTGTCAGAATCATGTCTAGATGATACAATCAATGAAGATCAGAGTTGATAGTGCTTGATCTTTAAAGATAATTATAACTGAATATTAAGAATACAGAAAAAGATTGATACAAAAGCTTCTATTTATGTAATGTTCAGAGACTGCGCTAGACTCGAAAAAGATGTATTTGTGACATAAAAAGAATGTGATGTAGATGAACAAGATGTTGATGAAAGAAAAAAAGTGTTGAGAAAGAAAAAGAATGTTGAGTCATATCTAAGTCATATCTGAGTCAAACCTGACTAGCTCGCTGATTAGTTCTAATTATTACGCAGAAAACTCGCTAGCGTTCACTGCGAATTGATTAGAACTTCAGTCTTGTTCAGTCTTGATACGCTCATAACATTATTTCTTTCTTCGAACATTCATGTTTGCATGAATGTAGTTCATTTGCTCGCTTTTGTTGATAGTTATTTTGATATTTAGCGCGATTTGTTTGAATATAGCTTATGAAATTTGTTCAAAACTTTCTCTGAGTTATCGAATTTCTCTTTATCGACATAGTATCATTTGTTGTCTCTATCTAGATTTATTCATTTGACTTTGTACTGTATTCAATCTCAATAACATCTGAAGTTCAATATATCATTTATCTTTCAATGTTCATTGTCTTTGATAATGATTGATCTGAGTGATTCTGAATGCTGTTCTGATAAGAAATCTTCTGAATATAATTGCAGTAGCTTCGAGCTGAACATTGAATGCAGATGCTTCATGCTGACTGATAAATAAAGATGATAGAAGATATTCACTTTGACAGTGATTTGATAAAGATCTAGCTGTTTGTCTTTCAAATTTTTGCAGAGTCTCGTTGTCTTGACGTTTCTGAAAGATAGTCAAACTCAGTCATCTACTTCATAGATTATGTTTCATCTATGTTTTTTGATCTGAACTTTCATGATCAGCTTCGTCTTTTTCAATTGTTAACGATCAAAGTTCAATAATTCTTTCATTCAAATGACAATATCATCTGCTTTTCTAACTTCAAGTCATTCATGAGTTATTTCATAGTCAGTCATATCTGAATCAAAACTTATTCGAGAGTAAAATTCTTTATTGAAGTAGAAGAGAATCATTGAAGTGATCGAGAAGATATTGAAATTGTTGCTGAATTTCATCATAGATATTCATTTGACTCAGTTGTTCTGCATGTAATTGCAGTAGATTCTAAGTTCGCGTTCAACGTCTTGATTGACTCGTTTTGATTGATCGTTGATCTCAGAATGATAGACTGTGAATAAACTAGCTGTGATTCTCAGTCACTTGCAAAGACTTTTTCACATAGTCAATATGAATTGAGAGTCTCTGTTTGAAACAATAGAATTGAGTAAATTATGCAGTCGATAAACGTTTCATAGCATGATTCAAACCGTTTCTTTGACTGAGATGTCATCATCTTCTCAATGACAGAAAACATAGTGATGTTCTTTGATGATATGACATATGATTGTGCAAATGACGTTATAGCTTTCTGACAAAAGTAGTTCAGTGATGAAGTTCATAGCTATATCTTTTCAGCGTTTCTGTGAAATCGAAAGAGAATGATGAAGTTCATTGATGTTATTTCTAGAGACTTTGCTTCGCTGACAAGCATGACAGTTTTGAATGTATCATTGAATAGTAGCTCGATGATCTGATCAATAGTAGAAACGCTGAACTAAATTAATGATTCATTTATTATTGAAGTGAAAGATTGAAGATTGATCATGCACTTCTTGTAGTAATTTCGTGTGCATGTTCTCAGAGATTCACAGTAAATCTTTTCTAAATAAAACGTCGTCAATGATTTTGTAGTTCTTCAGTTTAGTGATATGAAATTTGAGCTTCTTTTCGTTCATAGCTTGTCTATATTCGCTGCAGAGTTCATCTGTTTGATTGATCATTCATACTCATTGATAGAGATTTGCTTTCGATTTAATAAATAGAACATCAATTCTATTAAAGATCAGAATAGTCTGAAAATAATCTTCAAGATGCTGAGCTGATTCAAAGATGTTCGCTAGAGACATTCTGATTAAAGCATTGACTTTAGTATTCATTTTGCCTGATCTAAAGATGATTTGAAAGTTGAACTTCAATAAAATGTTCAGATAGTTGACTTGTCATCGACTCAACTGTTTGTTTTTCATGAAGATCTTCAAAGTCTGATGATCAATGAACATCTGAATGAATAGTTCAGTGCATTTCAGCTTGAGTCATCAATGTTCAAAGCATCGAATAATGACTAGCAATTTCTTGTCATAAATATGATAATTGATTTCAGCGAAAATCATGCTTTTGCTGTAGAAGATCATCGAATGAAGAACTTTCTCATCATCATACTGAGATAGTATTTCATCTTTTACATAGTTTGAAGCATTTGTCTTCAGAATAGCTTGTCATTTGAGATTGAAGTGATGAAGTACTGAGATCAAGCTGACTTGTTTCTTTAGATTGTCAAAGACTTGAACACAGATCTCGTTTCAAACAAAAGATGTATTCTTTCTAGTCAGCTGAGTGAATGATTTTACTAGCTTCGAGAAGTTCTTAATGAAACGACGATAGAAGTTAACAAATCTCACGAAGCTTTGAATTTCTTTTAGATTGATCGAAGTGATTCAGCTGACTATAACTGTCACTTTACTAAAGTTCATATGAAGATCTAGTTCTGATACAATGACTTCTAGAAAGATAGTCTCTTCTACATTGAATTTGCACTTTCGAATATTCATTTGCAGTTCAGCTTCGCGTAGTTGACTCAATACTAGTTTGACGTGATCTTTATGTTTCTTTCTCATTTTGCTATAGATGAGAATGTCATCTAGATAAACTTGACAAAAGTCGTTCAGAAAGTCTCATAAAACATTATTCATATATTGCTGAAAGAAGATCAATTCATTAGTCAGTTCAAATGATAGCATCTTGTATTTATATGCTTTTAAAGCAGTGATAAATGTGATGTAATTCTCGTTATTGAGATGCATTCAAAGTTTGTTGAACGCTGATATGATGTTCAATCTAGTCAGATGCTTGCAACTCATTATTTTATCAATGATCTCATCTATCAACGATAGAGAATATCTATTTCTTTTGAAAATGACATTTAGCTTTTGATAGTTCACGCAGAATCGAAAATCTTTATTTGCTTTGAGAGTGAATAGAACGAAGAAGAAATAGAGAGTCTGACTAGAAGTGATGAATTTCTTTGACAGATTCTCGTTTAAGTACTTCTTTACTTTCAGAAGTTTGACAGAGAACATTTGATAAACTCGACAGCGAAAGAGCGTTGAATCATTGATGAGCTCAATTTTATGATCATAGAAGCAATGAGAGAGTAGTTTATTTGATTGAACTCGATCAAAAACATCTAGAAACTCATGATATTTTGATGACAGCTTTGCTTTAATATCTTTCAAATTCTGAGCAGTTTTATTGATTGAAGAGATGTTTAGAGTGTTCAAATCGCACTGAGTATTGTACGCGATTTTTCTATTGATGTTCATCATGAATAAAGCAAAGACTTCAATCTTGTTCTTCTTTAAATGATTCAACAATGTTTTGAACGAAGCTGCGTTTATGCTTTGAATCGAGAATGACTCTTTTCGAACGAGTCGTTTGAGCATCATAGAGATCTTAGTCTGAGTGATTGAAGAAGACGAAGTTGATTGCAATTAACTTGAGTGCTTTGAATTGAAAGAAATCGAAAAAATCGAAATAGAAGTATTCAATTGATCTGAAAAAACAATGATGTCATTTTGCATATTCAATAATATTTCGTTTTTGTTCATTCAGAACTTACTCAATATGACTTCATGATAATCAATATCAGCTATCAGCATTGATACAGTCAATTTCTTATGACTTTCAATGATGAGATTGAATAGAATTTTATGAGTGATGATCTTCTTAAATATCTTTTCGTCATAATCTCTTATTAGCTTCTCTTTTGTCAGTGATATAGATTGAATTTTCAGTTTCTCGCATACTTTATCGACTAGATTAAAATGTATGATTGTGTAGACAATTAAATCATTGTTTATTAGAAAATGAAGATTGAAAGATTGATTCTGAGAGATGAGATGAGCATCAATTAGAAACGACTTTTCAAAGTAATTTTCTTTCGATAGAATTTCGTTTAGTTTGCACAAAGATATAATCTCTATCTTTTCAATGACTTTTGAAGAGATGACTAGTTTTTTGAATCGAAATTCGAATCGAAATCGAAGCGATCATATTCATTGTTCACGACATTGATTCTAGTAGATCAATCGAGACACTTTTTAGAGCTATGATCTGATTTATGACATATGAAACAGCTTTCAACTAGAATGTCTGCTTCTTTGACGCTAGTTAAAATCGCGTCGCGCGACTTTAGCTGATCAGACTTCAAGTGATCAACTGATTAAATGACAACAGTCACTCTATGAAAGATAGTCTTAAAAAGATGATTGACGCATTTGATCTTGTTCTTGATCTCTCGAATGACTCGCTGATCATTATTCAAATGAATCAGATAGAAATAAATTTCTTTTAGAGAATCAGATTGAACTAGTTGATCTACTCAAACGAATCAAAGACGAGAATGTATTTTATCTTTCAGATCAGCGATCAGTTGCTTCTCGTGATAGTCTAGATAGAAAGATAGACGTTGAAACTGAGTATAGAATTCATTGAATTTCTTGAATTCTTGAATCAAGTTGTAGTATTTTCTACAAAAGTTGACTTTCTTATTTGAATCATCGAACAACTGAGTTAACTCTTTCAAAAGATCGTCGATGATCTTATAAAGATTGACACTGTCACGTTCGCGTCTAGCTTGAGTAATCTCAACTGCGTCATTGAATAATCTAGAATATATATAGCTCAATTTGACTCATTCATTAGAAAAGAGATCAATGTTGATCTCTAGTTTATTCTGAATTTTTTCGTATCAGTTCTTTCAAGTAGAGTTCTTTTCATCAGTAAATAGCGAAGAATCAGGTATTTTTTGAGATCTAGAATGCTCAGAGTAGATGAAATCAGAAGAAGTGTTTTCTTTAACTTGAAGTCTAGTCTTTAACTTTTTGATTTCGTCTTCTTGTTGTTTATTTAACTCGTAGAGTCGATCTGTTTCTTCGTCAAGAGCTAGACTTCGAGTCTTTCAGATTTCATAAAACACGAAGAATATTATTGTTTCAGTGAATGATTCATCATCTTCATGAATGAATGATGCAGCACTTGATGATTTCGTTCGTGATTTCAATGAATCAGCATCAGAGATTTGAGAGAAACGATTTCGAATTTTTTTGAAATGCTCTTCAGTAAATGAATGACTAGACATGATGAGATTTGTTTGAAAGAAGATCGAATGAATGACGATGTTCGATGATTGAAAAAGAAAGATGTATAGAATAATGTTTAATCTTCAACAAAGAAGATGAAATTTGTTTGTTGATTTGATTGATTCTTTAGCAAACAACGAAGATTCTTTATTGTTGAATCTATCGATCGATTGAATTCTTGAGCAATTTACGAAGATTCTTTATCGTGATTCTCGTAATCGAGTAAACTTTACATACTTAATGAGTGATAAGTAGTCTAGCAATTCAAACAGTCTCGTCGTTGATTCTATTCAACTCTTTAGTGTTGTTCTATCTTTCAATTATCGTCGATCATCAGATAAATGAATTTCTTTAAACTTGTTCTGTCTAGATGAGTATGTTGAATGAGTAATGAAATCAGTATCGTGTGATTAATGAATTCTTAATATAATGTCAGAATCATGTCTAAATGATACAATCAATGAAGATCAGAATTGATAGTGCTTGATCTTTAAAAATAGCTATAACTGAATATTAAGAATACAGAAGAAGATTGATACAAAAACTTCTATTTATGTAATGTTCAGAAACTGCATTAGACTTGAAAGAAATGTGTTTGTAATACGAAAAGAATGTGATGTAAATAAACAAGATGTTGATGAAAGAAAAGAGTGTTGAGAAAGAAAAAGAGTGTTGAGTCATATCTGAGTCATGTCTGAGTTATATCTGAGTCAAACCTGACTAGCTCGCTGATTAGCTCTAATCATTACGCAGAGAACTCGCTAGCGTTTACTGCAAATTGATTAAAACTTCAGTCTTGTTCAGTCTTGATACGCTCGTAATAGTTAATCATCTTGAACAACATGAAAAGACTATCACTTATGACTTACGTTGCATAGATTCAAGGATCGAGATGCTGATATATGATAGACAGAATCATTGAATGTGTATAATGAAGTTGACATTGAAGCTTAAAATCTTTGAAGATGATGATGTAATCAGAGATGTTGAAGATGATGATGACGACGAAGTGAACGACATTAAAGTTGATAACAAGATGAAAGATGACAACTGCGTCTAGATCACACAGTCTCATACATGTGCATCAAGAATGTGCAGTATGTTACTAGTCTATCAGTCTGTATTATAAATAGTTGTACTCACTCTTTCTTCTTTGACATTCATTGATATATTCATCAAAACTTATTGAGATCATGAGAAAATTTATAGAATCAACACTAAGCTCTGTGATTCTTGATGATGTTGCAGACATTGCTTCGATGATGCAACAAATCTTCAACGACACATGCAACATTGTTTGAGCATAATCACAGATTCTCATTTTCAATCTTTCAAATAGATTCAATCGAATAGCTCATTAAAGAAATCATGACTATCTAATTGACATTGTGTCTAAATGTGTGTAGACTGACAAAGATTCAAAGAAGCAGACGCAGTATCATTTCATAAATTAATAACAATGTTCATCAATATTGATCTCAGTTACGATCGTTCTGCATCTATGAAACGCAGCAGAGTATAGAAAAATTCACTCATTGATGTAATGAAAGTGTCTGTCAAACATCAGCGATCTCACAACTCGAAATCATGATGCTCTGAATGAGCGAGTAACATTCATTTCGCTTCTATCACATCACTACTAACAATCATGAAAAGAGATAGATGAAAAACTACAAGTAAGAAAAGTGCATTTTTCTCAAAAATCATGAGCGTTGAAGTTCAAGTCATCTACATGAAAATTGATACTTGAAAAGTCTTCTTATACTTGTCAGATGTTCACACATTGCAAATGATGCAAACATGAACGCAATCGATGAAGATCTGAAGTACAAGAATGTAAGAATGTTTTCTCAAAGAAGAGAAAAAGTGTCGTTGACACATGCAAAGAATGCATGATACTTCATTTATATCATTTTTTGACTCAAATGTTGACTTGACTTCTAATGTTCAAAACTTGATTATCAGCTCGCTTATTTATAAATTTGCATCAACACAGATAACTCACGTTCTGTGATGACAACTCACTAAAAGTTCATCATCATGAATGCAAAAGCTACAATTTGCAAGATTTAAACTTATGAAAATCATTTGCGAAGATTCTAACTTGAAGAGCGTACTAGTTACAATTATTGCAGCTGATTATCAACAAGATCAACGATGCAATTGCTTGATTGAATGAGACACAGATGCACTTTGCATCGTTGCAATCACAATAGTTGAGTTTTATGATCTTCAAGTGATTATCATTAAGATATTAAATACAATCAAGAGTGTTAAACTTGATGACTTTCATACATCTTGAAGACTACATGTTTCATGACATCAGAGCAAACATCATCAGTTCAATGAATCTGTCTTGCAGTTTAATTAATTTGTCTTGCAGTTCAATAAATCATACATCAGTTAAACTTGCAAAAATGACAGATTGACTCTCAAATCTCATCTCATTCGAAGCTATGACTTGAACTCAATCATTAAAGTTGCACGTCAGAAGATGAAATGCTTTTTTTGTTTATTATTATATATATAGCTAGAATCATGATTATATACAGCTCATCGAGATATACAAGACGTTATCACTTGTATCTGAATAGCTGTCTTGCTTTGCTCATCATCAACAGAGAGTCTTATCGATCGATCTTGCGCTTCGTTATCAATCATGCATCAAGTTCACTAATGTGATAAATCGACTCAATGAGATCATTCTGATCGCGTCTCTCAATATCTTCATGATTGCACATGTTTAAATCTTGCAAGAATGTTTTCTTCATATTTCTTGTATGAGATGAGATATGTGAGTCAGAATTATCACATTCTAACAAAGTTGCAAAGTATCTGTCTGTGAAAGAGATCATCTTCTGCAAGATCTTGAAGCTACTTTTGTCATAAGTTGTAGAAAGTCTGAGTATTCTTGTCTCTTCAAAGATAGCAGATAAATACTTGATATGATTGAAGATTTTGAATGTTCATGTCATGCTGATTAATGAACTTTGACATCACGCTCAACATCATTAATTCATGAACATGAGAAAAACTTTCTATCATTGAATACACTGCGTTTGTTCAAGAACTTGCAAATCGCAATATCAAATTCTTAACAGTGATTACGTTGAATGAAAAGAGAAAATTTGCAAGACAATAACATTATACAATCACAAGAGCGAGATCTTTCTATCTGCTTTTCGTATAAAGCACACGACTCATTTTCTTCACTGCAAAATGCAATGCTCACAATCTCTTCATATATACTGAGTGTTTCTTGATCTTCGATCTTGCAAATCAACAAAGATTCTCAATTTCAAAGATTACATTCAATGTGTTTTTGCAATTCAAGTACGATGACAGTTTAATTAATTGAGTTAGTCTTTGACATTCTATCAATGTGTTCAAAAAGTAGCAGTGTATCTGCTTTGAAATCAGTCAAGCACACGCAGTTGATTTAACTCGAGATCAAAGATCATGAAATGTTAGTTCACAGAATCTTTCTAGCAGCTGTGTCAGACTACTGCAAAGCTCAGTTCTCAAATGAGTGAGATTATCTACTTGCACATCAAGCAAAAACATGAGTCAAACAGATGACATTCACGACGCGTTCGCAAATGATTGATTTTGCTTACATCGATATAGTCAACTGATCTCAGATTCATGATTTTGAAAATAATGATGAAATCGCGAAACAGCTAAATGAGTTATTGAATCTGCTGCAAACAACAAATATGTGATTACTTGAGATCTTGCACACTATGACTAAGAACAAGATCATCGAAAATGCAACAACTTAAATCAGATCAAATGATGTGAAATTAATTCAAGATATTGCAAAGAATGTTAACGCGTCAAGTTTAATCAGTCATTGCAATGCATTTATAGCGAATAATTCGAGCTTTGTGAAGACTGCAAGAAGTCAAAAGTAGCAATGAGAATGATGAAATCAATAGAAGAAGAGTTTAAGCTGTTGTTAATATAATGTCGAAGAATAAAAGAACGAGTCATCATTGAAAATCTAGAGTGAGTACAACGATGACAGTCATTGTAGCGACGCTTCATACTATAATCTGTCTATAAATAAGTCTCTGTAGATATATATAATATACATAGATAGAAGAATCAATATATGCGACATAAGCAACGAAAGCGAGATTCATTTCAATGCATATGAACAAACGCAGATTATATTGAAATGCAGTTCAGAGCATATGAATGAACGCAGATTTTATCGACAAAAGCAGAATTCAATCAGACGAGCTCAGCTTAAATCTCGATTTTATTCAGCTTTAAGCGACAAATGTTTCTTTTGCTAAATTCTAAAATTTAGTTCACTTTACAAACTGCAAATGTCATTTAAGTACTTTTTTACTTTCAGAAGTTTGACAAAGAACATTTGATAAACTCGACAGCAAGAAAGCATTGAATCATTGATGAGCTCAATTTTATGATTGTAGAAGCGACGAGAAGATAGTTTATTCAATTGAGCTCGATCAAAAACATCTAGAAACTCATGATATTTTGATGACAGCTTCGCTTTAATATCTTTCAAATTCTGAGTCGTTTCATTGATTGAAGAGACGTTTAAAACGTTTAAATTGCACTGAGTATTATACGCGATTTTTCTATTGATGTTCATCATAAATAGAGCAAAGACTTCGATCTTGTTCTTCTTTGAACAATTCAACAGTGTTTTGAACAAAGCTGTGTTTATGCTTTGAATCAAGAATGACTCTTTTTGAATGAGTCATTTGAGCATCATAGAGATCTTAGTCTGAGTGATTGAAGAAGACGAAGTTGATCGCGATCAACTTGAGTGCTTTGAATTGAGAAAGATCGAAAAAATCGAAATAGAAGTATTCAATTGATTCAAAAAAACAATGACGTCGTTTTGCATATTCAGTAATATTTCGTTTTTATTCATTCAGAGCTTACTTAATATGACTTCATGATGATTGATATCAATTATCAACATTGATACAGTCAATTTCTTATGACTTTCGATGATGAGATTGAGTAAAATTTTATGAGTGATGATCTTCTTAAATATCTTCTCATCATAATCTCTTATTAGCTTCTTTTTTGTCAGTGATATGAGTTGAATTTTCAGTTTCTCGCATACTTTATTAACTAGATTAGAATGTATGATTATGTAGATGACTGAATCACTGTCTATTAAAGAACAAAGATTGAAAGATCGATTCTGAGAGATAAGATGAACATCAATTAGAAACGACTTTTCAAAGTAATTTTCTTTCAATAGAATTTCATCTAGTTTGCATAAAGATATAATCTTTATCTTTTTGATGACTTTTGAAGAGATGACTAGTTTTTTGAATCGAAATTCGAATTCAAATCGAAGTGATCATATTCATTGTTCACTGCATTAATTTTAGTAGATCAATTGAGACACTCTTTAGAACTATGATCTGATTTATGATATATGAAACAGCTTTTGACTAAAATGTCTGCTTCTTTGACGTTAGTTAAAATCGCGTCGTGCAACTTTAGCTGATCAGACTTCGAATGATCAACTGATTAAGTGATAACAGTTGCTTTATGAAAGATAGTCTTAGAAAGATCATTGACGCGTTTGATCTTGTTCTTGATTTCTCGAATGACTCGCTGATCATTATTCAAATGAATCAGAAAGAAACGAATTTTCTTTAGAAAATCAGATTGAACTAGTTAATCTACTCAAATGAATTGAAGACGAGAGTGAATTTTATCTCTCAGATCAGCAATCAATTGCTTCTTGTGATAGTTTAAATAGAAAGATAAACGTTGAAACTGAGTATAAAATTCATTGAATTTCTTGAATTCTTGAATCAAGTTGTAGTATTTTCTACGAAAGTTGACTTTCTTATTCAAGTCATTGAACAACTGAGCTAACTCTTTCAAAAGATCATAGATGATCTTATAGAGATTGACACAGTTATGTTTGCGTCTAGCTTGAATGATCTCAGCTGCATCATTGAATAATCTAGAATGTACATAACTCAATTTGAATCATTCATTAAAAAAGAGATCGACGTTGATCTCTAGTTTATTCTGAATTTTTTCATATCAGTTCTCTCAAGTAAAGTTCTTTTCATCAGTAAACAGTGAAAAGTCAGATATTTTTTGAGATCTAGAACGCTCAGAGTAGATGAAATCAGAAGAAGTGTTTTCTTTAACTTGAAGTTTAGTCTTCAATTCTTTGATTTCGTCTTCTTGTTGTTTATTTAACTCGTAGAGTTGATCTGTTTCTTCATCAAGAACTAGACTTCAAGTCTTTTAAATTTCGTAAAACATGAAAAGTATTATCATTTCAGCGAATAATTCATCATCTTCATGAATGAATGATGCAGCACTTGATGATTTCGTTCGTGATTTCGATGAATCAGCATCAAAGATTTGAAAGAAATGATTTTGAAATTCTTTGAAATGCTCTTCAGTAAATGAATGACTAAACATGACGAGATTTGTTTGAAAGAGAATCAAACAAATGATGATGCTTGATGATTGAAGAAGAAAGACGTATAGAATGATGTTTAATCTTCAACAAAGAAGATGAGATTTGTTTGTTGATTTGATTGATTCTCTAGCAAACAACGAAGATTCTTTATTGTTGAATCTATCGATTGATTTGATTCTTGAGCAATTTACGAAGATTCTTTATCGTGATTCTCGTAATCGAGTAAACTTTACATACTTAATGAGTGATAAGTAGTCTAGCAATTCAAACAGTCTCGTCGTTGATTCTATTCAACTCTTTAGTGTTGTTCTATCTTTCAATTATCGTCGATCATCAGATAAATGAATTTCTTTAAACTTGTTCTGTCTAGATGAGTATGTTGAATGAGTAATGAAATCAGTATCGTGTGATTAATGAATTCTTAATATAATGTCAGAATCATGTCTAAATGATACAATCAATGAAGATCAGAATTGATAGTGCTTGATCTTTAAAAATAGCTATAACTGAATATTAAGAATACAGAAGAAGATTGATACAAAAACTTCTATTTATGTAATGTTCAGAAACTGCATTAGACTTGAAAGAAATGTGTTTGTAATACGAAAAGAATGTGATGTAAATAAACAAAATGTTGATGAAAGAAAAGAGTGTTGAGAAAGAAAAAGAATGCTGAGTCATATTTGAGTCATATTGTTACGAGCGTACCAAGGCTGTACAAGGCTGAAGCCCTAATCAATTCGCAGTGAACGCTAGCGAGTTCCCTGCGTAATGATTAGGGCTAACCAGCGAGCTAGCCAGGTTTGGCCCAGATATGGC
>JAABUY010005490.1_pt1 | contig 12748 bp, 17 predicted proteins | sample 5560271 | NCBI WGS metagenome assembly JAABUY01 (sample SAMN10711886, study PRJNA513374) | rock metagenome | isolation source: Antarctica rocks | place: Antarctica: Victoria Land, University Valley
GCAGCGTGCGCCAGGCAAACGCATGACCACGTCAGCGCTGCCGGCCCATGCCGCCCACCCAGCAGAGGTGACGGGTTGGCCCTGTTTGCAGTCACCAGCAGCGCACTCCCATGAGCTCGGCCACCACGTTTCAGGCCGCGCCCCGGGCGCCTGGCCAGCTGAGCGGCCGCACAGCGCACGCCGCTCAGCGGCAGCGGCCCGTCCGGCGATTTGGCAGGGGCAGGGGTCAGCATCTCCGGGAGATCGGCGCGCTTTGAATATGGCCAGGAGGGACCGCGTGCCGCGCACCAGGCAGTTGGCCAGCTCCATGGCCGCGCCGCGCACGCCGGAAGGCAGCGGCGCCAGGCCGGCCGCGCCCGCGTCCAGGAACAGCAGCTCCTCCAGCCGGTCGTCCAGCACGGCCGCCTTGGCCGCCACGTACGCGCCCGCCAGCCGGCCCTCCACCTGTGTGCAATGCCATGAGCTCAGGTTTACGTTCATCAGCACGGCCGCTTTGGACCGCCACGTACGCGTCCGCCAGCCGGCCCTCCACCTGCCGCCGCCGAGCGCCGCAGCCGTCAGCAGCCAGGCAGTGCCGGGGTAGGTATAGGGTCAGGTCAGGTATGCAGCGCGCGGCGGGGCAGGGTGGGGACTGCGCACCTCCTGCAGGTCCGCAGCGCACTCCTCCGCCATGGTGGCGCACTCCTGTGCAGCGCCGTCCGCCTCCAGCAGCGCGCCAAACCTGCCCCGCTCGCCGCGGCGTCAGGCGCCGGCAGAGGGCTCGCACTGCTGGCAGCCGCGGCGCCGTCACGCACAGGCTCAGTGCTGCCGCGTGCATCCCAGGGCATCACGCTGTCGCTGGGTGCTGCCGCCGCCCCTTGCCGCCGTCAGCCACCCGCGCTGTGCGAGGGCGTTGCTTGGCCGCTGTGTCAGGACAGGCGCATGGGTCAGGTGAGGCGGCCGCGTGGTCACAGCTTGCACCTGTCCGACTGCAAGCACTGCGCCGCTGTCCTCGCGCGTCAGCACGCAGGGCAGCCGGTCGGGCGCAGCAAGCCCGCGGGGCAACCGCGTGCCCACGTCTGCCCGAAAGCAGCCTCAGCAGCTTCGCGCAGCGGGCTCTCGGCAGCCAGGCGCGCACTGTGCACCGTGCTCCCACTGGGAACACTGTCACGCGACAGTAGGCCGCGCAAGTCCTGTGGCCTGCGTCGACCAGGACGCGTCACTGCACTGCATCACGGAGCTGCCGCGACGCCCCGCGGCAGGCGCGGCGCACCGCGTCAGCAGGCCCGGCAGGACGGCGCCGCGCACGTGCGCGCAGTTGGACAGCAGCACGAGCAGCTTGCGGTCGGGCGTGGCGCCGTCGGCGCCGCCGCCGTTCGCGAGCGCGCGCAGCGCGCCGCCGCCGCCGCCGGCGCTGATGCTGTCGGCCAGCTGGTCGACCGCCGCGGCGAACAGCGTGAACGACTCGAACAGCGCCGCGCGCAGCGCGAGCGCGACGGGGCCTGCGCGCGCGCGCCGGCGCTGGCTTCTGGCACCCGCGCTGCCGATGTGCACCACTCCCAGCGCTAACATTCAATTACAACACCGCTAACGAAGAACTTGGGTTCACAGCCTCAAACCCAGCACCCAGCTCAACTCAAACCTGTTGCACTGTCCCGTTCTGCATCTCAGGATGCTGACCCTGTGCCCCTGGGTTTATCCCATCAGCACCACAGGCGCCGGCGCGCGCCCGTAATGTCGATCGGCGCGCCGCCAGGCGCGTCCGAGCGCGCAGCCTCGGCCGCCAGCGCCTCCACCAGCTCCAGGCCGCCCGCCAGCGCGCTCCGCAGCCGCGCGGGCGCGCCGCTCATTGGGTTGCCTGTCGGGGTCAGGGTCAGGGTCAGGTCCAGGGTCTCAATCGGCGTTGGCTTGACGCCGGCCCAACCCCCAGCTTGATACTCTGCTCGTGGCCTGTCCTATTGCGCGCAGGACCGCCTTTCAGAGGCGGGGCCAAGTTGTGTAGGAGCGCAGCGCCACCTCACTCGTTCAGCAGGAGAGCGCAGGCCCATGCCCACGGATGGTGCATCAGCGAAGCAGCCTGCCTGAAGGCCTGAGCCGGCTGGCAGGCCGGCCAGCGAGCATGCCGCAGAGCATGCCCAGCCAACATGCTGAGGTGTGCGGCTGCAGCTCGGTCTGTCTTCGCGCGGCATGCGCGCATGTCATTTCTTTTCTGGCCCGCAGGCGCGGCGCGGCGCGGCGCGGGCGCGCGCCCGCTTTGAGCGAGGCCGGCAGGACGACCCAGTCCTCCTCGTCGCCGAGCGCGGACACCAGGCGCGTGCGCTCGTCCGCCAGCTGCTGCACCGCCAGCGCGGCCGCCGCCTCCAGCACCTGCGCTACCCTAACCTGTCAGGGTCGGCGCGGGCCGGTGGCTGGGCTGTGGGCGGCCATTGGTCCCGTGTGTGGCTCGTGGTCGGCCAGGGTTACGTCAAGTAGACTGCCGGCATAGGTTGCGGCTCTGTATCGTGCTCGCCACACGCGCATAACGGCATTCTGCGCATGCGCATGAGGTACACATTCACGGAGCGCGCCCTCATGCACCGCTGAAAGGCAATCAGCTCGCTCGCCCAGAAGCCTGGCTCAGCCTGGGAAGGCAGCTCTGCCTTGCCGCAGCGCGCCTTGCGCAGGGCAGCAGTCGTGGCCGGCGGCCCGGCCGCGGAGCGCAGTGCGAGCAGGCCTGACGTGGCGCGCCGCACGGCGCCCAACAGCGCGGCGCGGCCGCCACCCGCGCTCGCAATCTCGTGCAGCGCCTCCACCACGCTCGCGCTGCGCGGGCGTACCCTATAGGGTTGAGATTTGCATCCTTGAATCCTAGGTGTCATAGTTGGGGTACACTGCAGCACCTCCACGCGCTTGCGCAGCAGTAGGGGTGCACGAGCGCGAGCTGGCGGCCTGTAACAACGTGTCTGGCGCTAACACACTCATAAAATATGCCAGCACAGTGTGTCGTGCAGCGTTCTCCACCACGCTCGCGCCGGAAGGATTGCCAAGAAACCTCCCTCACAATTGACCATCACTGTCGGGCTCCAGTCCAGTGGCTCAACATGCTGGCAAGCAGCCCCTCGCACTGCATGGTTTAGGCGCGCGCCAACGACGTACACAATCATAAAAGCAATCTTGCGCACAGGCGGCCTCCGCGTGCACGCAAACCTCAGTGTGCGCCGGTCAACGCACGCAGCGCGCTGCTGCCCGCTTCGCCACACGGGGAGGCGCGGGCGCCGGCGCCGCGCCGCAGCACAGCCGGGGCCCACCTGTACTGCTCCAGGATGATGTCGACGAGCTGCCCAGCGTCGTCAGCGCCCGCCTCGATGACCTCGCGCGCGTACGCAGAGATGTCCATCAGCATGGCCAGCTTATCCTGCGCGCCAGGACCCAGCCTGAGCGCTACAGCCTCTTGCGAGCGTGGCCTGCATTGCCCCAGCAAGCCCAAACACCTTCGAAGTTAACCAGCAGCACTTGTGGCACTTCGATCGTCGTCACGGGCCGCCGCAGCCAGTCCAAGGCATCCGAGGCACAGAGTCCTGGCGCTGCACGCCGGCCGAGTGATAGGGTGCGGGGCTGGGGCGGGCGGCGGGCGCGGGCGCGCACGTGCAGCACGTGCCAGAGGTCGGGCAGGTGGCGCATGACGATGCCGGTCAGCTTGGACACGTAGCCCTCCCACAGCACCTCCATGTTCTTGCCCGGCGCGGCCGCGGGCGGCGGCATGCTGCTCGCCGCCGGCTTCATCGCCAGGCTTGCCGCCGTGCCCTGCGGCGCGGCGGGCACGGTCGCGCCCGCGCCGCCGCTGCTGGGCCCGTTGCGGGCGCGGGCGGGCGTGCAACGCGCGCGGGACGGCCCCGTGCGCAGCGCCCCGCGGCCCAGTCTGTGCCGCCGCGGTGCGCGGCCAGGCCGGCAAGTTGTGCTTAAGGCTTGCACGGCGGCGCGAAGGCTTGCAACGGGGCGCCGTCCTTCCCGGAGGCCTGCCATGCCGCCGGCGCGGCCGCTAGCGGCTCGGGCAGCGGCCGGCCCTGGCCGGGCGGAGCCGGGCGCGCGCCAGGCGGGCGCCTGCGGCCCCGCCCGCCCAGATCCGGGCGGCTGCGGATTGCTTGGCCGGGCCGGGGTGCCGGTCGGGTTTGCGCACCAGGTCCGCCGCCAGCGAGGGCGCGGGCGGGAAGGCGGCCGCCATGTCCTCCAGGCGCTGCAGCGCGGCCACGTGCTCCTCGGCCGCCGCGTCCATCAGCGCGTGCAGGTTCTGGTCCTGCGCGCGCGCCGGGGCGCTGTCGCGCTGCCTCTCACACCACCACTCGCACGCGCGGGCACCCCCACAGAGCTTCTATGCCTGGCTGTCTTGCGGCAGGAGACTGGCGGATCGGCAGACACAGAGTCGCGCCTGGCCCAGGCGTGCGCGCAAACTGCCCTGACCCTACTCCTTCGCCCAAAACCTGGCCCAGGCATGCGCGCACACCGCAGCTGAGCATATTTGTGACAGCGTGGCTGCAGCGGGGGCGCGCGCGCGCGCGCGCGGCGCGCCTGCGCGTCCAGGTAGAGGCCGAGCGGGTCGGCGTCGGCGACGCAGCGCGCGCCGTCGGCCTGCAGCGTCAGCAGGTGCTTCACCGCCTCAATCGCCTCGCTCGGGCTGGTGGCCGCGTCGCGCAGCGCGCCCGACAGCCGCGCCGCCATCTCGTCCACCACCTGCGCGCGCGCGCGGCCGGCCCGCTATGGTCCCAGAGCGGCCAGCCGCGAAGCAGCCTCGCAGGGCGACACCGCCATCCAAATAGAGGCGCGCGACGCGCCAACACCCAGCGCAACAGGCTCGGGCGCTGTCGCGCCTTTTCCACCTCCAGGAACAGGTTGTGCCACACGCCCTCCTTGGTCTGCGCTGCCACGTCCGCCATCAGCGCGCGCGCCTTGCGGTACTCGCTGATGACCTGCGCGCGCGCGCGCAGAACGCTTGGTGCGTGCCGTTGTCTGCTGGCATGGTCATCAGGTGCAGGTTGTCCCGTTCATTCCCAAGCGCTGCTGCAACTCCCGCTGCTGCTGGTACCCAGGGACGCACCCATCGTTGAGCGGCCTGCTGCCAACCTGCGCTCCGGGACACACCCCGCACTGCCCGACCACGCCACCAGCGTCTCCACCCCGACCCGCCTTTCCTGCTGCAGGACTTCCTCACTGGGAGCGCGCATACACCTGCGCCTAGGGTTAGGGTGGGGCCGGCCACCTGCTCGTACAGGCCGCCCTCGGTGGCCTGGCGGATGCGCGTGGGCAGCCGGAACAGGTTCTCGTAGCGCTTGAGCAGCGCGAGCACGCCGCGGATGCGGTCGCTGGCGGACGCGCGCTCCAGCAGCGCGCCGAACGTGTGCCGCGCCTCCTTCTGCACCTGCGCCGCGGCGGGGAATACCCCGTGGTCGTGCCGCAAGCGCTGCTTGGCTGCTAGCCGCATTGGGCCGCCTTACCCTACCCCAAGCCTCGCGCGCGGCGCTGGCCGCCATTGTGCGCGCTGCTTGACCCGCACCCAGCGTAGCTCCAGCCTCATGGCGTGCGGCAGCGCGTGGCGCACAGGCGCGGTGCGCGGCGGTGCTGCGCGGCGCACGTCTGCGCAGGCTGCAAACTGCCGAGGGGGGCGTACCAGACAGCCTGCAATCCTAGAGCTCCCGGGCAAGCGCTGGCGCGCGCCAGGCTGGCACAGTGCCGCAGGGCCCGCAGGACCTCAGTGGCACCTCAACCCACGATGATTCCAATGGCGGCCATGTCAGATGGGTAGGGTTAGGGCGGGGCTCCGGCACCTCGTGGATGATGGCGACCATGTCGGACGTGGACACCGCGCCGCTGCCGCGCTGCAGGCCGCGCTCCGACTGCTGCAGGCGCACGTGGATGTCGTCGATTGTGCTGCGCGCCGCGCGCGCGCCGCGCGCTTGGCCATCGTGCTCGCGACCCTTGTGTGCTGTGCATGTTGGTAAGAGGCAGCAGCCAATGGAGCCCGAGCACGTCTGGTACTGCTCAGGGAGAAGCTCCTCAGCAGAGTGCCATCTGTGGGCAGGCTCCTAGCTGCTGTGCTCGAGCTGCAGCAAGGCCGTCGCAGAGTGCAGCATGTAGGCAACGAGCCGCGCATGACCTGCCGGCAGTATGCCAACCAGAAGCCGGGAAGAGCCCAGGTGCTTGGGGAGGGGCCTGAGGAGGGGACAGAACACAGATGCAGCCATGCAGGGCCGATGTGCATCTTAGGCATGGCCGGCACACCCAGAATAGGGTTCAGGTATATGGGTAGGGTAGGGTTAGGGCCGCGCGCGGGCGCGCGCGTCTTGCAGCTGATGAAGCGGTCAAAGTTCTCCTTGACCAGCGCCTTGAGCTGGCCCGTGCGCTCACTGAGCTCCAGGCGCAGGTTGCTCACGCCCGCGCGCAGCTCGACCAGGCTGGTGTCCTGCGCGGCGCCGGGGCGGGTCGGGCCGCGCGCGGAGGGGCGGAGCAGGGGTCGCGATACCAGGTTGCTGCCGCGGAGGGTGTGGGCCTGAGTGACGATGTAGTCTCAGCAAGGGCTGACAGAGTGCGCAGCGCTGCCTGCCCTGTAGTTCAGCAACACAGACTCTGCACAGCCGCTTCGCTCGCAGGCGTATGCGCCAGGGCTGCGAGGCAGGCACCAGGGCCGCGGTTGAGGGCCGCACCCCGTGCACCAGGCCCAGGTAGACGTCCGGGTCGAACGCCTCGCTGGCCGGCTGGACCTTGCTGCGCAGCTGGGCCATGCTGCTGCCGGCGTAGAGCGCGCCACGCCGCGACGCCCCCGGCACTAACGTCTCCATGGCGCCCGCGCCGCCGCGGTCCTTGCGCATCGCCACGATGTCATCCAGGCCCTGCGCACTGTCCTTGATCCTTGAGCCGTGCTCTGCCCTGCTGCGCCGAGCGGAACGGCACCCCATGCTGCAAGCGCGGCCCTGCGCTCAGCAGCGCATCGCCGCACATGCTCTGCGCGTCCACCTTTCCGGACCTGAAGAGGACCAGACAGCAGCGACCTGTGCAGCGCCGTGAAGCATTGGAACCCAAGCCCGCGCTGCCGCCCACGCATGCTCTTGCTTCAGCGCTGGCGTGGACGGCGTCACGTCACGACACGACAGGGCAGCTGCGGCCACCGCCTCGAGGCGCATGGACACGCATCCAGCCCTGCTCCTGCCCGTCCGGGGCGCATGCAGAGCCGCGCCTGCGCTTCTTCCATGCTGCGGCGCTTCGGGTTGAGCTGCGCGGCGGACTGGCGGAAGAGGTTGCGCCGCAGCGCCGCGCTGTCCATGCCCGTCTGCGCGCGCGCAGGCGCGCGGAGGGGTCAGGCCTGCTGGCAAGGGCCAGAGCCAGGGCTCGCCCGCTCGGAGGGCGCGCGCGGCGACAGGAGGACACGCTTTGAGCCCTGGCGCCCAGGGCTCCCAGGAGCTGGCTGTGCGGCGCTGGCTGGCTCCACACACGCTGCTGCCCAGACCTCACCCGAGCCTGCAGGTGCAGACGCCCTATGTGAGGCTAGGGAGGCTACCCTACCCTGACCATTGTGCGCAAAGGAGTGCAGGCCCGCCGCACCCGAGCTTGCGCCGCAGTAAGCTGCAGGAGTGTTTGCGTACAGGGCTGCGTGCATCAGCGCACTTGCAGCGTCGCTTGCGCAGTCTGCCGCGGCAGGAGGGCTTACCACCATGCTGGCGCGCGCGATGGAGCGCATGCGCCCGAGTGCCGGCTGCTTGGCCTCATTCCGCACCTGCCGCGGCGGTGCATGCGTCACGCGTGCGTCTGGAGCAGGGACGCATGCGTGGCGGCACTCACATGCTGACTGGAGTGTGGCGGAGGTCCGGGGTCGGCGCGCAATCGACTGCGCGGTGTCTCAGCAGCGCACGCTCCGGCGCCTCTACCAGGGCAACATGCATTATCAGACACCTGTATGCAGCGCGTGGCATGCATGGTGCTCGGTGCCAGCACATGCTCGCGAGCAGTCCGTGCCCTTGCGGCAGCTGCCTATACATCTCGACGTCAGCGGGCAGCCACCTTCGCACCCAGCTTATGGACGTGCCTGCAAGAACTTGAGCATGACACTCCTTCAGCATGTTCGGGCTTGGCGCACATCGTCTGGCTAGGGTTAAGCAAGGTCCTGCTCACCAGCGCCAGGCCGCGCGGGTCGACGCGGCCGAGCCCGAGCGGGTCGGCGCTCTCGGCCTCCATGGCGGCCGCCTGCATCGCCAGCCGCGCACCGACCTCCAGGCTCTCCGTGGACGGCACGGCGGCGCACGCGATGTTGACCGCGATGCGCTCCAGCTCCGCCACGTCCACCTCCTCCCACGCCTGCGGCCCGTCAAAGAAGGCCTCCGCGTGGCTGGCCTCCTGCGCGGCGCCGAGACATGGGCTTGCTGTTTCAGAGCTGCTGCACTATCCTGTCTGCACCAGTTGCAGAGTCCCAAGCTGTATGCATTAGAGGCAAAGTGGAAATGTGGATGCTCCGCACTGCATCTTAACACACTAGCAGCAGACACGCAGGCGTAGCGACAGCAAGCACCCGGGAAGAGCATAATGCTCACTGACCTTCACTACATCTTGAAGACCGCAGATGCAACTGTGCGGCTCAGCGCGCACAGACAGTCAGTGTCTTGAAACAGAGACAAAAGGCTGCCTGGGGTGCTCAAAGTTGCCGGACCTGCAAAAGCGTTCGAACATGAACTGACACGCGCACTCTTCCGCATCAAGAGCGCTTCACAGTCTCACTGCATCTGGCCAGCACCAAGCCCCCGCATCTTGTCCAGGCTCACACCCGCCCAGACGTCTGCTCTGATGCCACATCCTCCTCCAGCTCCTCGTCAACATAGGCGTCCGGGTCATTGGCCCCCTCCTCCTCCTGCACCTGGGGCAGCAAGCGCGGCCGCGGCAGGGCAGAGCGGTCCAAGGTATTCCGCATTGGTGCACAGGCGCCCTGCTCGGCCTCATGGGGCGCGGGTATGTGCTTGGAAGTTGGGCAGTGCTGGCCTGAGGCGCGGCACCTGCATTGCCTACACCTTTTCGCCAGTACTCTGCACACTTACCACAGCTGCTTCGTTGTTGTTTGTGGTCTCCTCTACCAGGTCGCATCAGGCTTCCAAGCCCTTGAAATGTTACAAAGTTACATTCATGTGGCTCCACGCGCGTAATTGGGGCACTCTGCAAGACCTTGCCAGCATGTGCTGCCCATAACCCGCAGCCCGCTCCACACGTTGACATCTACCTAAAACAGACCGGGGAGCAGCTGTCTATGTGCGTGCTAAGAGCACGTCAGTGTACGAACTGTAGACAACGTGGCCTGCGGCACTCATGCTCCGTGCGCCCAAGCGGCAGGCCCGTGCAGACGCACACGCGGCCCCACCCGCACACTCACATCAGCCTTGCACTGCTTGCTTGCTCGTGCAATGACCCTGTGTGCTTATGCATGCAATATGTATTCATCGGCCCCATGTGGCCTGCCTGACCCTGCGGCACACAGAGTATCTCCCCACCGCAAGCTCCCAGCAATAGGGCTGCCTAGCCGGCACGCCCCGCAGGTCAGGCCCGGCCACTGCCTGCAGCACGCTAAAGCTCTCATGCAAGCGCGCTCAGCGGTGCATGCCCGCATCGGGCCCCCGCGCGACTCAGCCGCGCGGGCCAGCCAGACCCTTGCGGCGTGCGGGACCACGCGCAAGCGCGGCGATCCATGCACGCTCGCGCTCCTTGGCTGCCCTGTGAAGCGCCTCCGGCTGCTCCCCAGCGACGCCCGCAGCCCGACCGCCTCCTCTCCTCACGCAAAGCCCTGCAGCAGCAGTGATGAGCTGTGGAAGTTGCAGGCACTGGCAGCGGGAATGTTGCCTGTGCAGATATCGGGGCACTGCCAAGGCGCATGAGGGACATGCGGCCGGCCTCGGTTTGTTGAGCGCGCAGCGTGTCTGGGCGCCGCGCCTCCGCGGCGGCGCGTGCGTGCGCCTCCTGAGCGGCCTTGCGCGTGCCCTCCGCGTCGCTCGCAGCACAGCGGGCCTCGTCCGCGGCGCCGGTCGCCGCCGCGGCGTCGGCGCGCGGGGCGGCGCCCTCGGCCGCCCGCCCCGCGGCCGCTAGCTTGTCCTCCAGGTGGGCGCGCAGCGCGCGCTCGACCTGCGTCCCCCAGGCCCGCCTTGCCATTGCCAGGACGGACCTCAGCGCCCTCCACATGCTGCCTGGGTGGCGCTCGAGCCTCCGGCGGCCGCGCTGAGCGGGAGCGTGCGGCCTGAGCCTTTCACAGGCTCGGTGCTGCAAGGCTGCGGCGCCTTCACAAGTCAGGCGGGCCCGAATGGTGTGGTGGAGCAGGTCCAAGGCCGGTGTCCAAGGTAGGGTAATTTGGTCAAAAGGTAGGGTAATTGGGTCAAAAGCTGAGCCCAAGGCAGTGTGAACAAAATTTTTACGCACTGCGCATTGCGGCCCTGCTCGCGGCGCTGCGCGCGCTGCGCGGCAGCGCCGCGTCCGGGCCGGCCGCGCGCAGCTGCGGGGTGGCGTCAGGGTTTCAGCGCACCGCGAGGTCCTGCTCCAGGCGCTGCGCGCCCTGCGCGGCCGCGGCCGCGTCCAGGCCGGCCTTGCGCAGCTGCAGCTGCGCGGTCGCCAGCTGCGCGCGCGCGGCCTCCGCGGCCTCCTGCGCCGCGGCGCGCGCCGCGCGCAGCCGGCCCGCCTGCGCGGCGCGGGTTCAGGCGCCGGGGGCTGGCCGGAGCGCATGGAAGCATGCGATGCGGCGTTGCTGCGCTTGGTTACAGTGTGTGAATGGAGACGATGACAGCTAGAGTGGAGGCTTTGAGGGGTGGATGAGGGCGGCGGCCCGCAAGGTGCTCACGCTGCCCATGTGCACGTGGGCGCGCTGGTCTGGCCGCCGACCACACGGTGCAACCAGCTGAGAGACACGCGTCCATCTCGTGGGCTCCCGCCGGGAGCGGCGGGCCGCGCACCTCGCCCTCGGCGCCGGCCAGCCAGGCCTTGAGCGGCGCGTACTTGTCGCGGTACAATGAGCGGAACTGCGCATCCGCCGCAGCATGCGCCTCCCTCTCCTGTGGCCACAGCATGCAGAATGAGACCGGTGTAGGGTGTACGGGTCCTAACCTGAACCTCGACGCCGCATGCACCTCCTCCTCCTGCGAGTCCATCTGACAAAACACAGCTCAGTACACAGTAACGAACGCGGTGAAGACCTTGAGTAGCACACATGGTGCTTGTCCCAGCGCCCTCTCGACATGGCGCCGTGCCCTGCAGCCTGCTGCTCCGGCCCTATCCGCTCGCCGCCCTGACAAGAGGCGTAGCAGGGACGCAAGGCAAAGAGGCAGACATGCATCGAACCAACACTCCGTTCCCTGCTTCAGCACACTAATGAGCGCTCCTGCCTGCCTGTCCGCGCTTTTTTTTCTTCAAGTGGTCAGGTATCACTTGCCGCGCAAAGTACCACTTGCAGTGTACTTTCTGCCAGACCCCACTGGGTCATCCTAGCATTGGGGCCGCCCGTGCTACCACGCAGTGGCTGGCACCTCTACCACCTCCCTTGGGATCCAGTGCATCCAGGCAATGCGCGCGCGCCTTGGCCAGCTCTGCGGCCAGCGCGCGGATCTGCGCCTGCGCTGCCGCGCCGTCCGCCGCCGCCCGCTCGCGCAGCCAGCTCACCTGCAGCCTGCATCGGGAACAAAAATAGATCAGCTCCCCATGCAGAACTGTCTTTGTGCGCTAGGCTAGCAGCTGTGGGCCATGCGTGCGCCGAGGAAAGTAGATTAACAAAAAGCGGGTCACACACAGCCTGTAGCAGGGAGCAAGTATGGGCGCTCTTGGCCATCATCATCGGCTCGGTACTCACCACAACTTGGTGTGTCATGTCTCATCATAAGTTGGGTCATGACGACTTGCACGCATGCGAGCATGGGCGCGTGCGCCGACACAGCGCACAGGCGCCCGCCGCGGCGGTGGGGGCGCACTGCAGCGACGCGTACAGCTGCAGGTGCTCCTGGCGGTCGCGCTCAGCCTCGGCCAGCTCCGCGAGGAGCGCCGCGACCTGCGGGCCCAGGCCCTGCGGGGGCGCGCGCAGGGCATGAGGGTGGCACCCGCGCGCTCTGCACAATGTGCGCCTCACCCTGCACAGACAGCGGAGCAGCGTCTCGCCCGCGGCAGGCCGGCTCCTGCAGCGGCCGCCGGCACAGGCCGCGCAGCGCAGGCGGCAGCCCCCTATGCGCGATAAGTGTGGCCCTGCATCACTGCTACCCAGCGGTACAGCATGCGCAGAAAACGCGCAAAAAATTTGCGAAGGCGTGGCGGCGTCAGGGCTGGCCGCCCACCTGCACTATGCGCGTGTACGCCGGTGCGGTCAAGCGGGCGGCGGTGGCCGCCGCGGCCACCATGGCCTCCGCTGCCGCGCCCGGCCCCGGCCCTGCAGCTGCACCCCCGCGCGCCGCGGCGCCCGGAGATGCGCCTGCTGCGCGGCCGTCGGGTGCGCGCGCCGCCTCGGGCGCGCCCCCAGGCGCGGCGAAGGCGGGCGGGGTCCCTGGTCCGGACCCCGCCCCGGACCCTGGGCCCGCTAGGCTGCCCAGCACCGCCGCAGCGTCCGCTGCGAACGCTGCGTCAAAGACATCGTGCGCCGTGGGCGAGCGCGCCGGCTCTGGCTCTGCGGCCCAGGCAGGCGCGCCCGCATCCGCTGCGGCCGCGCCGCCGCCGGGCGCCGCTGGGGTGCTCGGCGGACCAGGCTCGGCCGCTGGGTCAGTCGCTGGGTCGCCCGGCCCATCAGCCGCTGGGGCGGGCGCTG
>JAABUY010005491.1_pt1 | contig 12747 bp, 13 predicted proteins | sample 5560271 | NCBI WGS metagenome assembly JAABUY01 (sample SAMN10711886, study PRJNA513374) | rock metagenome | isolation source: Antarctica rocks | place: Antarctica: Victoria Land, University Valley
CGCGGGCGTGCCGGCGCTGCCGGACGCGCCGGGCGCCGACGCGCGCGCGCTGCGCGCGGCCGAGCGCGAGCTGGCAGAGGCCCGCCATGCGCTGGCGGGGGCCGCGGTGCGCCCTGCAGGCGGCCTGGGTGGGCCATCCGGACGTGTGAAGCGGCTCAGCAGATGAGCCGCTCCAGGCGTGTGCTTTGCCAGACTCTGGCTCTAATCGAAGGGGCCTGGTCAGTGCATCAGCGAGAGTCGGAAGGCAGCGGAAATTGTGATAAAGGGCTGCGGCCTGTGTGCGCTGTCCCAGCGGCGGCGGCGCTGAGGCCGTATGCAGGCGGCAGGGCGCCGCCGAGCGGGCGCCGCGCCGCAGAGGCCGCACGCGTCCTGCAGCACCCGGGCACGCGGGCGGCTGCGGCCCATACGTGCGCCTGCCGGGAGCTTGCGCGCTCACCCGCCAGGAGAAAGGGGCGCGTGCGTGCAGGCGCGTGCCGAGGAGCTGGAGGCGCAGCTGGCGGCGGAGACCGAGGCCGCGGCCGAGCAGGCCGCGCGCCTGCAGGCGGCCGCTGCAGAGCGCCAGCGGGCCGCCGCCGACGCCGCGGCGCGCGCGGACGCCGCGGAGCGGCGCGAGGCCACGGCCCTTGCGCAGCTCGCAGAATGGCAGGCGCGCCCTGCCCGGGAAGACGCTGGCCACCGGGACCGTCCGCTCGAACCGGGACCGTCCGCTCGAAACTGGCAGACCGAGCGCGCGAGCAGATAGAGGGTGCTCCATGGCTGCCCAGGTCATGGCAGCAGCGTCGGGGGGGCGCAGTTGCGCGACAGAAATTCATTGATGCCACTGCTGCGCAACTCAACCCCGCCTCACGCGCGACTGCATGCAGCGCTCCCGCGCTGTGTGTGGATATGAGCTCGGCATAACGCAGCCAGCCACTTGCGGACATTTGAACGCACTGAAGTCGCTGCCGCGGCCGCTGATCGCAGGAGGCGGCCAGGGAGGAGGCCACATCCGCCGCGGCGAAGGCCGGGCAGGTGTGCGCCGCGGCCGCGGAGCAGCGCGAGGCCGCGGAGGCGCGCGCTGCGGCCGCCGAGGCCGCCGCCGCACAGGCGTGCGCCGACGCCGCGGCGGCCGCGGGGCAGCGCGAGGCCGCGGAGGCGCGCGCCGCGGCCGCCGAGGCCGCCGCCGCGCAGGCGCGCGCCGACGCCGCGGCAGCCGCGGGGCAGCAAGAGGCCGCGGAGGCGCGCGCCGCGGCCGCCGAGGCCGCCATCGCGCAGGCGCGTACAGGCGTCGTGGCGCTGGCTGCCGTGGTGGCCGCCAACGGGGACGCGATGCGTGTGCAGGTCCGGGAAGCCCGGCGGGCCGCGACACGTGCAGCTGCCGCTCGGGCACTCCGCGCATGCGCTACGTGCCCAGGATGCTGACTGATGCTGCTGCTGGTCGAGGCAAATGCGCACAGTGTGTGTATACTGCCTGTGGGACCATAGAGGGCACAGGGTAGGGGTAGCTCCATCGCAGCGTGCCTGTCTGCGCGCCCCGCACGATGCATGCTCCGGAGCGCTGCGGCAGGCCGCGGACCTGCAGCGCCGCGCCGACGAACTTGCGGCGAGCGCGCGCACGGCCGTGGAGGCCGCCGCCGCACGCGAGGCCGCCGCGGCGGCCAGCGTGGAGCAGATGCGCCGGCAGCTGCAGCGCGAGGTCACGCAGCTGCAGGCGCGCGCGGCGCCCCTCGCCATGCGCTTGCGCTCGGCACGGACGCAGCTAAGAGGCATGAACGCCGGTCGGCAGCTTGTCCGAGCTAACAGACCTAGACACACCTGCGCCTGGCTTGCCGTTCTGGTGCATGGATGCAGTCCTGTGACAAGGAAGCGCTGTTGCTGACTTGGTGCTGCTGCTTTGCGCGTTGGTATGTGACGGCCAACATGGCTGCTAAAAATAGTGGGTTGCGCTTGAGCAACGTGCTGCGTGCTGCGCCGTGTGGCACAGAGTGCGGCTGGGCTGTGCGGGACCAGCTGCTTGCCCGTACGCCGCACGGGCGCAGTGCATGCATGGCCATGAGGGACACGGCGACTCTGCTGAAGCATGTGCCATATCGACCCAGATGCATCCCGGGATGGAGCTGTCCTAACTCCGGTTCAAATTCATTGGCAAAGTGCTGCGTCGCTTGCATATGCACCCAAGTCCGGTTCTAACAGGTTATCTAGCAAACGCTGCTGGTGACCTGTCGCACTGATGGCTATCCTCCGAGCGACGACCACCCCGGGACCGCGGCCGCAGGCCAACGCGCGCATGGAGACCGAGATGCTGGAGGCGCAGCTGGAGCGCGCGCGCAAGGACAACATGGCGCTGCGCCGCCGGCTAGAGGCCGCAGCGGCCGGCGCCGGGGCGCGCGCCAACCCCGCGCTGCTGCGCGTCGCGCAGGCGCGCAGAGGACCCGGCACCCCGCCCCCTGCGCTCACGCGCGCCGCCCGGGCGCGCCATGGCATGCTCTCGCATGCGTCTCACCCTGTCCATGACATGCGGGCGCTGCAGGGCATGGTCCGGCAGCGCTGGCATCTGGCAGGGTTTGTGCAGGACTCTGCACCGCAGCTGCTGCCGCTGGCGGCGCTGCATGCGCGCCGCGCGCATGCGAGAGGGCCACTGGGCTCGAGGCCCTCCTCCGGCTCTGCGGCCCAGCCATCACGGCATGCTGACAGGGTTGCGCTTCAAGATGTCGCGGTCGCGGCCTCGCAGGAGGCATCCGCCAGCGGCCAGGGCGGGGCGCGCGGCGCGGGGGGCACGCCGCACAGTGTCGCGCTCGCCTATGCGCGCCGCGCGGCCGCGGCCGGCGCCGAAGACGATGCGCAGGTGCATGGCAGGTTGTGAGCAGGCGCCTCCTGACGGCTTGTCCTGTGTGTGCACACCGACCCGACTGCGCTATGACTCCATGCACAGGGTCAGTGCATGCACACAGGACAAGCAATTTGGCACATGCACAGTAGCGGCCATGGGACACGCACCGAAACGAGCTGCTCCGACCCTCTGCTTCCCATCATCCAGCTCATAAGGGCTGCCCTCGCTGAGCGCCGCCCATCGCTCTCGCGCAGAGCGCACCCCAGCCGTCCCCGCCTGGCACCGCCACAGGCGGCACGGCTGCCGCCGCGGTGCCGGCGACAGCACCGGCGCCCGAGCGCGCCTCGGAAGGCCCACCCGCAGCCGACGCGCTCCTGCGGGGCGGCCGCGCCGAGCGCAGCGTGCGGCGGCAGTCGCGCGCGGCCGCCTGCACGCAGACACCGCAGCTGGCTGCCCCCGCTTGCGAGCCCGCTGCCGAGGCCGCCCCTGGCACGAGCGACGCACAGGCGCACGCCGCGGCTGGCGCGAGCGACTGCGCAGGCCCCGCCGCAGAGCAGGACGCCGCCCCTGCGCGCGCCGAGGCCGCCGGACGCGAGGCGGACGGCGGCGGCGCGGGCGCAGGCGGCTGCCCGCCGCGGCCGCCGCCGCCGTGCCGGCCTGCGCGCCGCATGACGCGTGCGTTCCTGGCGCGCCACGGGCCAGAGGACGCCCCGGCGCTGGCCCCAGCGCACGGCGAGCGCCTGACCGAGGCGGCCGGCGGGCCGGTGGCCGCAGGGGCGAAGCCGGCTGCGGCCGCGCCCGCGAGCCAGCCTGACGCGGCACCGACCGCCGAGCCTGGTGTGGGGGCAGCTGCGCCCTCGGGCGCCAGTCCGGCCCCGGCCGCGCCGCAGCATGGTGCGGCGGTGCCGCGGCCGTCGGCGGGCATCGCCGCGGCTGGAGCGGCCGCGCAGGGAGCGGAGCGCGGCAGCACGCGCCCCAGCCTGCCCACATGCCGCGAGGCTGCCGTGGAGGACGGTGTTGGGTTGGCAGCCGCCCCCATGGACTGCCCGTTGGAGCAGCCCGCGGCGGACGTGGCGCGCGGCAGCGGCGGCGCAGAGCCAGGGCAGGCGGCGCTGCGGCCGGAGCCTGATCAGGCGCCGCGGTCGCGCGGCGGCGCAGGCAAGCGCCGGCGGACCCTGGCCGCGCGGGCAGTAACGCAGGGCGCTCCGGCAGAGCCTGACCAGGCGCCGGGGGCGGGGGCTGGCCAGGCTCTGCCGCCCCGGGAGGCGGGGCGAGCGCCGGAGGGCATTGCAGAGGCGGGCGGCGGCCAGGAGAACCTACCGCCGCCCACGGCCGCGCCCTCGCCAAAGCTCGGCCGCGCCAGCGGCACCAAGCCCGCGCTGGCCAAGTGCGCCCGCCGCTTGGTTGGGAGGCTATGCTGAGTGTCATGCATGTAAAAAGAGGTGTGCGCGGCGAGCGCGCTTCTCTGGCATGCCGCCCAGCCATCGTATTCGTCCCGGCAGGACTGCATGGAGTGCTTGCCAGGGTCTCTGCGTGGCAGACGGCATGTTCTTGCGGCTCCTGAGACTGGCAGATCAGGGTCGCCTGATCACATGCCTGTACCCTCTTCACCCCCAGGACAGCTCCAGAACTGCTACCCGCATGGTTCAACGTAACGCATCTGGACCGTCACAGTCTGTGCATTTCCGAGGAGTGCATCTGGGCCACAAGCTCTGGGCCGCGCGCGCAGGAAGGGCAAGCGGCGGCTGCTGGCGCAGGCGCCGCTGAGCGCCGCACTCGCGCGCGAGCTGGGCGACCTGTGCGCGCTGGAGGGCGCGCCCGCGCGCGCGACGCCCGTCGCGCGGCGCACGCGGCGCGCGACGCGCTTCGGCGGCCTTTAGCGCTGGCTCAGGGTGGTTGGCGGGGCCAGGGTCCCACCGGGGTGCAGCACCCCGCCCAATTGGCTCGCGCGGTTCACGCACGCACGTGGCGCAAAAGCACGTCAGTGTCCCAGGCGCTTTCATAGGGCGAAAGTGTTGTCCGGGGGGGCAGTTTCTGCTCAGCAAGCGCGCCCGCGCTGCACCCGCAGTATGCGACACAGCGGGAAGTGTCAGGCGTATGCCTGTGGGCCCCAGCCGCTGGGCAGAGAGTGCTTACACATGCAGAGGTGTAAATGAGATCATTTGTTGCTTCACGTTTCGCACTGTGACTGTGTGTAATCGGAAGCGGACGTACTTCTTGTTGACGCAACCTCTGGAATGTGTCAACTCTGATCATCTCGTGAGCCCTCAACCCAGAAATGGACTTCCATGTCTGACCCTCCCGCAACAAGCCAGCGATGCGCCAGCCACAGTTGCTGACTCCCTCGGGTAGCCCTTGCCCTAGCCCGCGGCGGCGCCCGCGGCAGTCATGTCCACCGCCACCGCCACGCGCGCGCCGTCTCTTGACCCGCGTATGTCCTTCATGAAAGCCTGCGCACCGCTGCCGCATTACCAGCCGGCCACTCTGCATTGCAGAGGGCGGGCATGGCGTGCGGACCCAGAACCCAGTCGTATGGGTTCTGGGTCTCACCCAGACACTTATAGCGCACATGACAGCAGACCCTGCTTCTGCACGACAGGCTCTTTCTTTTTGCTTGTCCAATGACAATGGCGGGTTGCCGTCACTAGCGTTCCTGGGAATTATTAGTCAGGCTGCACCTGCGGTGGACAGAGGTGCAGCAGACAGGTGTGCAAACCCCTCCACAGCCCCGTCTACAGCCACGTCCGTGAATGAGGGCATGATACGGACTTTGGCGCGCCTTGCCAGGCGCTGACCCGCCAGCGGCGGCGGCCGGTGCCAGTCGCTGCGGTGGCCGCGAGGCCAGGGCGGCCGGCGGCGCCGCCGCGCATGAGCACGTGCGCGAGCAGCACCGCCGCGAGCACGCCGGAGACCAGGCCGATGGCGCTGCCGGCGATGATGCCCTCGACCCCCTCCGTGCTCAGGCCCGTGCCGTCTGCGCGCGCGCCCAGGCATGGCGCAGAGCACAGTGCTGCCCTTGTCTTCAACCCTGAGGACTATGGTAGGCAGCCACAACTCACACCCACTGCGCACCTCTGCGCGCGGGCCCGTGCTGGCTACGCGCGCGTCAGGCCGCAATGCAGCCCTCAATCACAACAGCCAGGCCTAGAGGGCCAGGTAAGTACGCCATGCACATGTCGTGCTATGTGCAGTACGTGCAAGCATTCAGATGCTGACCTAGCACTGTCGCCAGCGCATGCACGGCAGCCCTGGTTGCATGCCACTTTCAAGCAGACCACACCGCCCGCATGCGGCATGCGTCACGCAAGCCCCAGAGGCGCACCCAAGCACCACTTGCCGTAGCGCTGCTGGCAGCCGGCGCCGGCGCCGGTGCTGGCGGCCTGCGCGCTGCCCGCGCCTGCGCCCAGGCCAGGCGTGCTGCTGTGGGCAAAGTCCTGGGGCGGGGTGCCTGCAGGTGCGCGTCAGCGGTGTCGCGCCCACGCTTTGGCCCCTGGGTCCGCACACTGGCCGCCCTGGGGTGTCAAAGCGATGTGCATGGTTTGCCTATGGCGGCTCGTTGCATATACTGCTAGTGTCAGCTGGCTGCTTGATAGCCAAGAACAGGACATGGGCGCAGCCACGGCACCATGATTGTGTTGGCCGCATGCAAATCAGCTGCTTGACATGTGGAGCGTGTCCGTGGCTGGGTGTCTTTGCACTGAAGGGTCAATCGCCATGCGGGGCACGAATCTGGTCCCGCACACCCAACCCACTAGCATGCAGGAACTGGGTGGCCGCTCTTTCACTGAGCAGGACCACACAGGGCCCTTTGTGTTGGCCAGGCGCTGACTAGACTGCTTTGGCGCATGCTCTGCCAACCTGGGGGGCTCGGCCGCGCGGGGCAGGAGGGCGACGCCAGCGACACCGCGCCCGCCTGCCGCCAGTATGGCTGCCCGGCGGAGGCGGCATTGCCCTGCGCGGCAAAGTGGCCGAACGCGGCTGCCACGTCCGGCGGGCCCGATGGTCCGCGCCAGTCCACCAGCTGCGCGCGCCGCACAGGCCGCCTGCAGCCCGACCTACAGGGCGCATTCGAGAGCGGCGGGCGCGCGGCCGCCCACCAGCTGTTTGTCACACAGCAGGGCACAACCCTTGCATAGCAGAGCGCAGAGTAGGGTTGCTCAAACCCTGCTACACGGTCCCTGCAGCCCAAGCTGGCGCCCGTCGCGTCTGCTTGCACATGGCCAGCGGGGTGTGCCCGCTGCGCGTTCTGGGGTCCCACCCCCGCCCGGCCTGGACAGCGCACTGAATAGGGCCCAAGCGCGCGCCGTGCCGTTCGCCACGTCCTCGGGCTTGAGCCAGTCGAAGAAGACGATCAGCTGCAGCATCGGGTAGTGCACGCTGATGTCCAGCGCGGCCGCCGAGTCGCCATTGACGTTGAACAGCTGCGCAAACCTGCGCGGCCGCCCGCCCGCATGGGCAGACCGATTAATCACACCAGGGAGCGCCCTCTGCCCTCGGCCTCGCATGGGCATATTGGAAGCTCAGAGCCTGCTCAGCAGGCCGCGCAGCGGCACTGGTGGCGCATGGTCCCATGCGCCATCGAGTGCGCGACGGCACCGGCGTGCGCGCAGTGGTGCCGGCCAGGCGGAGATGAGAGAGCCCATTAGTCTGTGAGCGCATGCAGCGCATGCGCGCCCAAGCGGGCGGCGCACGGCAGCGACAGGGGCAGTGCTGTCCCAACCTGGCCCACCCACCAAGCTGGCAACAAACCGTGCGCACACTGGTGTACGCTCCGCCTGCATGCCCTAAACCTTCTACACCCCCGCGCACCAGGACCGTTTGATGTCCAGGTCCGAAGCCTGCTCGGCAGGCGGGTTGACAGGAAACAGGTAACATGCGGCCGATGTCTCCATGCCCTCACCCTACCCTAACCCTGCGCACCAGGACCGCTTGATGTCCACGTCCGAGGCCTGCTCGGCGGGCGGGTTGACGGGCGACAGGTAGAACGCGGCCGACGTCTCCGTGACCATGAAGGGCTTGCCGCGGCCCTCCGCGTACACTGTGTAGAAGCAGGGGATGGGCAGCGGGAAGCAGTCGATCTGCACGCGGGCGAGCGCCCGCGCTCTGGGCTCGTGAAAGGGTCAGGGTAGGGTTAGGGCTGGCAGTCAATCTGCGCGCAGGCGCGCCCCTGCGCTTCAGGCTCACCCGGGGCCCATGGTCGCCCTTTTCGGAGAGCGGGCGCTCTGACGAGGCTGCCACAACTCGCTGCACATGTGTTGATGGTGGCGGCGAGTGCGTGGCCGCAATGGAGGCGTCCGGGTGCCATGAAGCCCGTGGCATGCCAGGCGAGCCACAGGTTGGGGAGCGCCCGAATCACACTCGTCGACCCGCGCTCCCTCAGCTGCAGGCTACAGCCTGCGGCCGCGCTGGTGGGGCGGCCGTGCCGCGCCTTCATGGTGAACTCGCCGTTGTAGCCGACCGTGTTCTGGCCGTACGGGTTGTAGGGCCCCAGCGAGTACACTGACATGCCCACCCAGTCCACCCACTCGTCGCCTGCGCGCGCGCGCCAGCGCCTCGGCCGCTTGGCCAACCCTAAACCTACCCCCAACTGCCCTGTGACCTACATATCCTGATGGCGCCGCGGCCATCGCAGCCAGCCTGCAGCTCTTGCCGGGATACTTACTTCCGCAAAGCTCAAGCACGCCCAAGCAGCCCGGCCGGATCCGGACAGCGCGCCTGCCATGCCAGGCGCTCCCGCTTCTTAAGAAAAGCGCAAGCGGCCGCACGGCACAGGGCGCGGCCGACCTGGGTAGTAGGGCGCGTACGGGTCGTCCGCCTGGGTGACGGCCCCGTCCCCGTTCGTGTCCATCTCGGAGTAGACCGGCGATGCGATCCTGCGCCGCGGCGCGCCGGTGTGCGGCCTTGTGCACCCGCGGTGGCCCTGTCCCGCAGGCACGGCAGGGAGCGCATGCGCAGCTCTAGCCAAGATTTGGCTGAAACCTCTCTCGCCCCAACAGACCGACCGACCAGGGCATTTACATAGCTCATTTGCTCAAGCGCGCAGCTCGCTTAACAGATCGCAGCTTTGGCGCATGTCTGGCGCCTGCATCGCGCGGCGCGCTGGCAGGCAGCTCGCGAGCAGCGCGCTGCAAACACACCCCGATGCCAACACAGGCATGTGCCCTGCGCATGGCATGGGTGCTGCGCGCGGCCCCGAGCAGCGCGCACATGGTCGTGGTGTTGCCCGCGTAGGGGTAGCCGCCGCCCCTGCGTGCGCAGCGGGGGCTTCCCTGACGCCCTGTCTGGGACGTTCTTCCCTTCGGACATGCATGGGCGGGCTTGCACAGAGGGCATCCCCAGGGGACAGTGGGCAGGCATGCCAGGGGTCGCCGCCGCTGGCGAGCCTGCTGGGGTGTCTGGAGCTGGATGCGCTTGGGTGCAGGTGCAGCCAATGGGATGAGACCAGCCTCATGAAGCAGGTCGATTGGGCAGGCGCAAACCGCTCAGTCGCGCACCCAACTCGAGCATACAAGGTCCACCGTGTAACCCGCGCTGTGCCAAACTATCCTGTCTGTCGCGGTGGTGCACAACGCGGGCGGGGCGCAGCATGGCACCAAACGGGCGCCCAGCCCAGCACGCCGCCGCAGGGCCGCGGAAAGCCAGCCGCCGATGGCGGCACAGAAGCAGGACCGTCTATGCATGGCGAAGACACGCACTTCAAGCCGCGACTGGCTGGGCCACAGCATGGCCGGGCCCCAGCAGCCTGCCGGCGCGGCGCGCGTGGCGCGCCAGTTGGGCGCCCAGACCATCATCGCGCCGCAGGAGGCCGCGCGGAACCAGCCGGCCACGGCGGCGAAGCTCGCGCGGTACTGGCTGGGCCGCTGGGCCCACTGGAACCAGACGCCGTTCATCTCGTGCGCGTAGCGCACAAAGTAGGTCGCCTGCGGCGCCAGCCACAAAGTAGGTCGCCTGCGGCGGGTCAGCGCCGCCGGTGCGAGGCGCGCCCCCATGTGTTTTTCCGCCTGCGTTCGTGTGTGCCGCCTCTGGCGCGGCCGGGCGGCCGCCGCCAGCACTTGGCCCGAGGCGGGGCTGGCGCGGGTCCGAGGCAAGTCGGACGCGGGTCAGCGGCGCGGCGGGTGCAGATCGGCGGAGCGTGCTCGCGGGGCTACAGGCGCTCCCACCTGTGACTACAGCATTTGGGCATGCCTGACCTTAATCGGGCATGCAGCGGTTCGCAGCCCTGGTGTCAGGGCATGCGCCGCCCGGCCGCGTGCGGCCTCCCCGGGACACCGCGCTCGGCACAGGGCGTGCAGGCGCGGTGCCGATGCGGCGCGCGGCCCATGCGGGCGCACCACCGCATGGCGCTGGAAGTAGCCGGCGATGTCGTCCACCACCGCCTGGGTGCAGGCCGGCAGCCCCTGGGTCGGCATGACCGTGACCGTCACCTGCGGCGCCGTGTTCGGTGAGCGCGACTGGCCCCCCGAGGGCGCCCAAGGGAGGCGCGCGGAGCGGGTGAGCAGCGGGGCCGCCGCTCCGCAATCGCGTCCCGTCATGCAGGTTCAGCTGGTTGGCGCCTTTGCCGCACAGCGCAGCGCGCATGCCATGTGCATCAAACACAGCACTCGAAGCACTGCGTCCCGGCAGCGGCGCGGCAAATCCGGGCCCTGGACTGGCACCGGGCGGCACACGCACGGCCGCGCGCGCCTGGTCCCAGGACGCAGCAGCCCACAGGCGGTGCGTAACCCCACGGAATCCTAGCATAACCCTGATTATAACCCTGCACCGTTTTAACCTAGCCAGGGCGCTCACAAACGTCTGCATGGCCGCGATCTGCGGCAGCACCAGGTCCAGGTTGGCGCGGTCCACCGCGCTCATGGGCGCCTCGATGAACACGTCGTGCGTGGCCGGCGCAAAGCCGGTCTCGGCCGTGTAGTTGGCCAGGCTGCGCGTGTAGGTCAGGGCGCTGAGGCGCAGAGGGCTGGGAGCCAGAGGGCCGGATGTGTTTCGGAAGGGAGGTCTGAGGGGCAGGCAGGCAGCATGTGCAGCCCGCCCATGCAGGCAGTCTGCAAGCAGCATGCGCCAACATGTGCGCTTGGCTGGTGCAGAGACACATGTCACATTATGACATGTGTGACTGCACGCGCATGCTAGGCAGCGCCACTGCAGCACCAGCAACGTGACTTTCCTGCCATGCATGGGTGCTGTGGTGCGGCAGGCATGGCGCCAGCGTTACACAGCCTGCTGCCGGGCGTCTGCGCTCGTTGCGCGGCCACGCGGCGGCCGCGCGCGCCTGGGGTAGGCGTTGAAGTCGATGCTGGCGCCCAGCCAGGCGCCCGTGCCGGGCGGGATGCCCAGCGCGGGCAGCTGCGGCGCCGCGGCCGCCCGGCGGCCGCACAGCAGGCACAGCAGGCAGGCCGGGCGCGCCCAGGCGCGCGCCCCGGCCGCCCCGCATCCCGCCCTGGTGCTCCTGCCGCGCCTCCCATTCCATGGCCCCGCGAGCGCCGCCGCCGGAGCGGCCATGCCTGTCCCTGCCGCCAGGCTGTCCTCTTCCATGCCTACCCTCGACATTGTGGCGCCCGCGCTTACAACCGTTACGCGCCTGATCGCCTCACCTCAGGCCGCCCTGCTCCTGCGGGCGTGGGCCGGCGGCCGCGCCACCTTGCATGCTGAAACAGGCCAGTGGGGGCCGCCGGTGGCCCCTGTCCGGCGCGCCCGCCTCGCCGCCGGCAGGGGAGCGCTGGCGAGCCGCACGGGCTGCAGCAGCTGCGGCGCGGCGAGGCCGTGGGCGGGGGCAGTGGCGGGCGTAGCGGCCGCCGCGGCAGCAAGGGCGCGCGCTCTTGCAATCACGCGCACTTAAATGCGTTCTCTAAGGCGCCCGATCGCCCCGCCCAAGCTCAGCAGGCGCGTGCTGCGCACTTCAGGCCAGCCAAGTCCGAGCGGCAACTGCGCGCTGCGGCCAGCCTGAGCAAGGTTCCTGCAGGGCAGCAGTAGCAGCAGCCGCTGTCTTGACAGACTCACAGGCACTGCGCAGTGTCAAAGCAAGTGTGTGGGAATTTCCTCACACCTAGGTGAGCCAGCTGCAGCAGGTCTGTACGACGGGAGCCAACCTTGAGCCGCAGTGTGGAGCACACACACAGCGCACTGCCTGTGAGCCTAAGGTGCCTGCCTGCCTGTTTGCTGGGTGTCCGTCGGCGGAAACTGCTCTGCAGGTGTGTGCCCTTTGAGCGCTGGAAACAGCACGCTTGGTGTGATTGTTTGGTACCAAAATCTGCTACACCGATGATCGCAGGAGAAGCACGCTAAGGGCGTGAGACATGCCCACGCACAGAAAGACAGCACACAACAGCTGTGTCACAGCAACATAGAATTACAGCAAATCTATACCAATTCACTGACCCTACACCTAGCCTAGCGACTCATAAAGAACCACCTGTAAAACTGATGCTTTAAGCGTGACAACCATCACTCATAGCAGCGGGCAGGCGCCTGCATAATGATGGCATGAGCAGTCCTCATGTTCAGCACGCTCACCTTGCCTGACCTGGTGAGAGACATGACGCAGCACAGCCCGCTCAGCGAAGTTGTGCGGCGGGGCACACGATGCCAGCCGCCAGAAACCTCGAGCAATCACAGCAGAGCTCTACATGCTAATCGTCCAGCCTCATGTGTTACGGGTGAAACAATTATTCCAGCCCCTCAGCTGGCCGCACGCGCTGCAGAGCCTCCAGCTCGCAAGTTTGGACAACTGGCCTCCCCTCTGTGCAGTGCCCATCGGAGCAGCAGCGCGCGCTGCAGGGCCTGCAGGCCGGACTCTGGAAACCCTGCCTGCACAAAAAAACCCTGTCCGCGGGCCCTATCAGAGCGGCAGCGCGCGCTGCAGGGCCTCCAGGTCGGAGTCGGCGACCGCGGCGAGCAGGTCGGTGCGGTCGCCGCAGGTCAGCGACGAGCGCAGGTAGCCC
>JAABUY010005493.1_pt1 | contig 12744 bp, 18 predicted proteins | sample 5560271 | NCBI WGS metagenome assembly JAABUY01 (sample SAMN10711886, study PRJNA513374) | rock metagenome | isolation source: Antarctica rocks | place: Antarctica: Victoria Land, University Valley
TCTGGCCTGCCTGTATGTGTTTGTGTTGCTGCAAGTGTATAAGAGGCAACCCGTGTGCATTTGCCTGTGGCCATGCCTGTCTGTCTTGGGTGCCAAGTTGCGCAGCATTTGCGCTGTGCTGCACCCCAATTCAGGGTAGGCAGGGTAGCTTTGTGATCCAGTTTGTAGTTTTGAGCAGCCGACATGCTTTGTTGCTGTGCGGTTTCCACTGCAGGCGTCTTGTGAGCTATGGACGTGCATTCACAGTGCTTGTCTGTATGCGACTGTCACCCGCAGTGGTATGCGTGCGGTGGACTGGACACAGCGCTAGAGTACGCAGGTCGAGCTTTGACTTGAGCGCACACTTTTGTAACTACATGTGCTTTGGTGCATTCATACCCGCTCTCCCCTACTTGGACAAACAAAGCAGACGCGCTACTTGCCGCAAAAGAACGTTGGACGCTGCCGTGTATTCACCACACAGCCTGGTGCCATATCACGTTCAGCGAGTGCCAGCACTCGCTGAGCGTGATGTGCGGCTCCTGGATAGTAGAGCATTCTCACGCGCACCTACACAGATGTACACACTGCAACGGTTTGAGGGTCTAACACGTGCTCGGCACAGACCAGAAGGACGTGCTTCGAGAATGAGGCACGAATGCTGGATCTGGAAGGTGCCTCCTGGCCTTACTCATGCATGTAATCGCTCGAGTAATTGCTAGAGACCCTAAGACACGCAGCTTCTCCCTCAATGTATTCAAACTCGGCGGTCGGCCTGCCCAGCAGAACTGCAGTGCGGACAGCATTGTCGACCCCTGGGACGTGAAGAACCAGCTGGTGCGAGGCTCTGCTCGCAACCAGTGAAATGCACCTAGATGTGTTTTTCAGCATCATATCAACACAGATGCACACTGAAGCTACACATACATGCATACACTGACCTGTGTGCACCTTGTGTGGGAAACGCCGTTGCTGCGTCAATGCCACTGTTTATGTTGCATACTCTTCTTGATGCTTCATGTTGCATTACTTGGGCAATGTGGCGTACAGGCATGGAGGAGGGCTGCTCGCTGCGCTGCTCAGCACGGGAAGAATTCCTATGCCCCATCTGCCTGGAGGTTATCTGCGACGCTGCCTGGCTCGTGGACACGCGGCAGCTCGCAGACCGCCACTGCATCATCCAATGGTTTGAGGCTGGTGTGCACTCCAGAACGGCGCGTGCAGGCACCGCTTGATACCTGCTGCAGCTGTCTGGTAGCGCATATGAGCTTCAGGTGCTGGCCGCACCCTCCTCCTTCAGTGCGTGCGGGAGGTACAAGGAGGCCGCCTCGCAGGCGGACGCACGTGCCCCAGGACAGGCGCAGCGCTGCCCGGCCAGGTGCGGCTGCGCGATGCGCCCGAGCTGCAGCGGCGCATCCACGCCTGGGCCGCCCAGCATGGCCTGGAAGTGCCGGCCGTGCCGGCGGGCGGGGGCGCGCTCGCTGCAAAGGAAGGGGGGCCCGCTAGCCGGCGCGGCCTGCTACCCTCTGTGCGCTCGTGCCTGAAGCGGCTGTACGGCCGCATGAAGCGCGCGTTTGCGGAGGCGCCCGTGCTGTATCCGGACCTGGCCGAGGAGAACTGGGCGCGCCGGGCCTGAGCGCGCCCCTGTGGGCGCTGTCTTTGCAGCATGCTGGCTCCAGGCACCAGCTTGACGTGCGCTGGACAGCAGCCTGTGTGGTAGCGTAGCCAGATCAGACGGCTCCGAGCACCCACGCCCTTTGTACAATCAGTTCACGGCTGTGTGCCCCTTCATAACCGCGAGGTCTGCGCGCTCCAGGCCTGAGCATAGCTGAGCACCGTGTATTGAGTGCCTGCCCAGCACTTGCGTGTGCCGTACGAGAGGGCCAATCATTCCCTTCATTCTTGTGGCTTGGCAGGCGCGGCTGCCACCGAGTGGCAGCCGCTGCCCGCGGCCAAGCAGAGAGTATTCTTTGGACCTGGTTTCTGCGGGTGTCCTGCCTCCTGGAGCATGCATAAGTCAAGCTCAGGAGGTTTGAGCTTTGCAATACGCTGACCTTCTGTGACTGTGTATCTGCATGCAGTACGCAGGACGGCTGATTATTTTGATGTGGAATGCATACTTCAGATTGTGACATGTGTTGCAGACACTGCCAGGCAGTCATCTGCCTCTGTGCAATTTGTATGTGTTCCTGACTAGTTGCCTATCAAGGCGCGATGGGGTGGAACGTACCGGGCACTAGCTTGACGCTATCAGTTTGATAGTACTGTAACGGTGTACGCGATGAAGGAGGTATGGAGAGTTGCTCAGCACGTATGAGTTCGTCAGCACCTATGACGCGGTGAAAATCACATCATGCCAGTCCTCATCGAAAAGATCACCATAATCAGTGATCTTATAGCAGCTTCTACCCTGCACCATGGGCGAAGTGTTCACAGCCGCCTGTGGTCTCCTACAACCTGCACTCCTAATCAACAGCAGCAAACAGGTGAAAATACTGGTGGACAGGCGGGGCATCTCTAATGTGCATGGCGCTTAAAATATCTATGAGTGCATATACTTGCATGATGGAGATGCAAATATGTTTCCCATTGGAGTGCACAACGTTTGGTTTCATACAGCTCCAGGGCTTGAGCGTCGGCCTCCTACACTCTTGCGTGCCCAGTTACGAATGAGTTGATACGGGATGAGTAGCCTGCTGCATAAGCCCTGTAATTAGGCTGCGCCAACTGCGCTTAACTGTAAACTCGAAATTCAATCTTCAGTTAGGGTTGGACGCTCCCGCGAGGCGCTGAACTATGTACAGCTTATAGAGAAGCATATAGAGCACACAGCTCCCACGGCCTTGCAGGTGCAGCAGGCAGCATGCTGCAATACTGCAATAGACTGAAAGTACAGGGACAAACTGATCTGGTAGCTTGAATATTACTTCGGGCTCTTGCTGGGCACGTTAAGCCGCTCTGTTGCTGGCAAGCCGCTCTTGCATGGTAGCGTGCGCCAGTGTCAGGTGGGCTGCGGTGCACCTACCTCTCAAAGTCACTGCTTGAGCAGAGCGTTCTCAGTGTCATGCAAACCATCGCTAGCACTGCGCTGGTTGCGTGGACGGAGAAGGACGCTTCTCTTGTAATGCGTACCCGGGCTGGCTTAGGAAACGCTGGGCTATCTCCCACTGCTCAAACTGGGTAGTGGGACCAGGGCGTGCCCTCGCTGGCGCAATGCTTCCCTGTCCCCAGGCGCAGCAGGCCGCGACTGCACCTGCCGCCAGGGCAGCAGGTGCCGTTGTTTTAGCTTGCTCTTCTGGTGGAGGCTCTGCTGCAGGTCTTGCACGTCCTGGTTCTGACGACCTCTGGTTGGGTTTTGCAGTGTGTGAGGCAAGTGGCTGTGCACAGCAGCCTCCGTTCAACTTTCCCGGAGAGCGGCCGCGGCGGTGCAAAGGCGCACATGCTGGAGGGCATGGTGCGCTGTGTTCCGCATCCCAGTTTAGTGCAGGCGCATGCAACATCCAAATTTGAGCAGTGCTGGTGGATGTGTCGAGCTCCAACAGCAGGACCATAGGATCGGATGCGGAGGCTTTATGCCCGACACACGCTTGCTGACCTTGCGGGGCGTGGTGCACATGTGCTGCACACGCAGCTCGCTGAGGGCAGCGTGCGTGATGCCTACTGACCACAAGCTGGTCTGCGTGCAGGCGTATCTACGCTGACTCAGCAGGCGAGGCATGCAAGGGCGCATGGCGCATGGCTGCGCTGCAGAGCAGCCCTAGCAGGGCGCCTTCGGCCACACCCAAGACATCTTACCAGGAGGCACTGCTCTGCCTGCCAGTGGGCCACCATTGGTGCGCCCCCAGTTCCGGCGCTGCATCCGCCTGCGGGCACACAGCTTCACGCCCCCATGCCCCATGCGGCGTAGCACGGCTCACACACAGCTTTCTGGCTCCCGCAGCCGGACACCTGCATGGCGCCTTTTGGGTCCCTGCGCGAGTGACACGACAACCTGGAGCATGCTCTGCGCTCGGCGCTCTTTCAATGCGCGTATACCGATACCATATGCCATGATCATTATGCAACTGCATCCCGCTAGGGCTCACAACAGCTCGTTTCCTGTACTTCACAGTGCGCATGGCTGGCACTTGGTCTGCATGGCAGTCAATTTTTCTTGGTAGGGCTTTGAAGGTTGCACGGCTCTGCCTATGCTGCGCAGCTGCTCTTGCTGTGTCGCTGCGTGTATATTGGGCTCAAGGACTGATTTGTCAAGGGCATGTCTAGATCACACGCAAACTGATACATGCCCGCGGCAGTGTGCTGGAGCCAGATAACGCCCCGGCTGTGCCCGTGATTGGCTGGTGCTCAACGCTGTGCGGGGTTTGCCGTCACTGCACTGCCCGGCCCTGCTGCGTGCCTGTAATGCAAAGCTTCACATGCACTGCATACATTTGCGTCCCGGTTGCTCTAGAAGCGTGCCGCACTCGGCATGCACAGGGTAGCAGCTGCCTGGGAGGCTGGCGCTGTCAGCCGCATGGGCTAGGGCTGCCATCCGTGGGAGCCTGCAATGTCTTTAAAAGTCGCTGCAACTGAGTGCTTGAAGTGTTGCTCCTTATTACCATAACATCGCAATTGCTGAGCAGATAGCAGACCTGGCAGACTCCTGCACCGAGCTGTGCCTGCCCGCACAGGGCTACGCCTGTACAGCCGTACTTCGCTTTTTCAAATGTAATTTAGACCGTCTGCGTATGTAATTCTTTTCAAGAGACCTACCAGGATTAGGTTGTGAGCAGAGTACAAAAGCGCTGTCAACAGCTCGATCACAAGACAACACAAGACAATTCTTCTGTGCAGCCGCATCAAACATTCGTAACAAGCTCAGGAGCTTGACCTGATCTGACCGCTGCCTTCACGCAACGACGTATTGCTCGCCAGGTGCCTCGGCTGTGTCGCCCCGTGTGGTGCCCGCCCGTAAGATCGGTCTGCACTTGCAAACATGTGTTGAGTCTACCAGGTGTCTCCCGCTGCTAACAGAATGGGCCAGACATCCGGCGGCCCTGCTCCGAAAACAACGCTAGCTTGTGCTGGTAGCGCAGGCGTGCCGAGCTTAGTAGCAGGGAGGGCGGGCTCTCAGAGCACGTTCTGACCAGCGGCGAATGTGCGGATGCGCAGGTGAAGCTCAGTGCGCGAGCTATGTCACGAGGCCCAGCAGCGCTGACCGGCATGGCAGGGCGCTGCGCCGCGGCGGTGCTGCTGGCACTGCTGCTGGCACGGCCGGCCGCCGGCCTGTCCGACGAGGAGCAGGACCAGTACGGGCGCCTGCACGCGCGGCACCCCGTGCGGCACTGCTGCGTGGGCGCTGCCTGCGCGGGCCGCGGCGGCCGGCACGCGTTCGTGACCAGCCTGCGCAGCGCTGAGTACATGATGGGCCTGCGCGAGCTGGCCTGCTCGCTCAACCAGACCAACCCGGGCGTGCCGCTGGTGGTGCTGGTCGTCGCGGGCGACCTGGACGCGGCCGCGCTGGCGCAGGTGCCGCCCGGCTCCGCCCTTCCGATTCCCTGGCCTTCCCTTCCCTTGCCTTCCGTGCCACTGCCACCTTGACTCTTGCCATGAAGAGTTACAGCTGCCCTTGGAGTCTCTCCACAGACCAAAGCGCTTAAACAAAAGGGGTTGGGAAGTTGTGAGCACCGGCGCGCGTGGGACACAGCCCGCGGCCCATATCGAAGCCAGCGCGCAGTGTGCTGCTGGCGGACCTCGCCTGCACGCTGCCTGCGTTGTACACATTGGCACGCCCAGGGCTGAGCGTCCCTCGCCTGCATGGCAAGACTCCTCACGGTCGCCCCTGTTCATGACAGCCTGTGCCGTTGACTGCCCGAGCACCTGCGCGGCGCAGGCCGCGTCGCTGGGCGAGCTGCGCATGGTGGACGACATCCGCGTGCCCAACAGCCGCGGCCGCTACTTCCTCAACTGGGTCAAGCTGCGCGCGTGGGAGTGGACCGAGTACGACGCGCTCTTGCTGCTGGACGCCGACACGCTCGTGCGCGGCGACCTCACGCACCTGTTCGCCCTGCCCGCAGAGTTCGCCTGGGCCGGCGCCAACGGGCGCGGCGGCTACGACTGGAACCGCGGCGGCGTGCTGCTGCTGCGGCCCTGCGCGGCGACGTTCGCCGCGATGATGTACGTCGCGCACACGCACGAGCGGCTCCAGTTCCGCGACGCGCTCGCCGAGCAGGACTTCCTGGCCTGGTTCTTCCGCTACACGCTGCTCGCGCTGCCGCTGCGCTACAACCTCAACTTCCGCTTCCTGGACGCGGCGACCGGCCTGGGGCCCGGCGGTGCGCACCGGATACAGCCTTCCATATTAATCACCAGGTGCTTGATAACATGCAAGGCGAATGATGATTGCAAGGTGAGTGATGCGTCCGTCAGAAGCCGTACCTGCGCGGACGAGCACAGCACGAGCGCACTCTGGGGCGCGTGTCAAAGTGGAGCATCCTCCTGCCCGGCATGACAATCCAGGGTGCACCACAGGCACGGACGCGCTGGTGCTGCACTTTGCGGACGCGGACGACAAGGCGCAGCTCTTCCACGCCGCGCCGGGCTCCCGGGCCTGGCCGTACCTGTGCTACCAGCCGTCGCTCGCGGCGCCGGCGCTGGGCGCCGCGCCTGCGGGCCAGGCCGCGCGCAAGCTGCGCTTGATTTAGGAGGCCCCCGTTTGTTTGAACAGGTTTGGTTGTAAGGTGACTGCACTACCATGATGTCATGTCTGGTTGCTGCTCGCATGCTGCTGCTGGCATGCTGCATGCTGCACTCATGCCGCCTGGCGCGGTCCTTGCTAGCTATGCTGAGCAGATCCCCTGCATGATGGCGTGGTGACCCATCAGGGTGTGGTCCCTGCATTTGAGTGGCTGTTGTTTGTTTGCCATGTCTCCGCGTGTCTGCAAGACATTCTGCGGCATCCCGCTTCACAGTACCGCATGCGCGGTCACGCAACCTGCCTTTGCCTGTAAATGCGGGCTTGGGCGCGCCGCACTTTGTGCGCTCGTGGGCTTGAGCTCGTGAGGTATCACAACACGTCTGCCTGTCAGCGACGCGTCGCTTCCCGGCCTGCATGCCGGGCTGCCTTGCCTGGCATGCTTACATTGTAAGCCTTACAAGCAGCGATACGTGTCCGCAAGCAAGACTGATCTGATCTGAAGCGCGCGCCCACTCACCTCAGCACTTGAGGCAAGCCAGGGCTCGCTGCACACACCGCCCCACACGCTCACCGCCTGGACGCGCCGCCATGTGTATAATGCGTCACTTCCAAAAAGTTGCACACACCCGGCTTACTCCTTACACAACAATGAGCCTCCCGCCCGCGCCACTTCATGGAATGCCGCTGACGCGCACGCCAGCCATGCGCATATGGAGCACTTCCACCTCCGCCGCCCGCTGCAGCGCCGGGCCGGCATCGCCCGCCGCCCAGGCCGCCAGCACGGCTGCGGTCTGGCGCGGCGGCTGCCCGGCCGCGCACTCCTGCAGCAGCAGCAGCACCGCCGCAGCCACCGCGTCCTGGTCCACATCGCACGCCCCGTCGCTTGCAAGGTCTGCGGCGCTCGGCACGTGTGCCTGAAGCGGACCGCCAGGGTAGGGAAGGGTAGCACCAGCACACAAGCCCGGCGCGGCGACAGGGCCGCCGACGGCTCTGCGGGCGGGGTCGGCGGCCGGGCCCTGGCCTGGGTGCGCGCGCAGGCGGTCCAGCAGGCGCAGCAGCGTGTTGCCCACCAAGAACACCCAGGCCTGGCTTGCCTCGCCGCCACGATGGCCCCCGCCGTCCCGCGTGCGCTCCGCTGCGGCGCCGGCGGCCTGCTCTGCGGGGCCGTCACACCCGACCTCAAACCCTGCATGCAGCCCTGCCAGGGTGCGCGCATCCCCGCCAGCAGCCGCCGGCAAGCCCACCAGCGCGCACAGCGCCGGCCGGAGGGCCAGCGCTGCGCCCAGCGCCAGCGCCGCCTGCGCGCGCCCGTGCTGCAGGCCCGGCGCGGCCGCGTGCAGCTGCAGCAGCAGGGCGCCGCACGCGTGCCACGTGCGCGGGGCGGCCGCGGGCCGCGCCGCGCCGCACGCGAGCGCGCCGGCGAGCCAGGCTGTCACCCGGGCGGCCAGCCCCGGCCCTGAACCTGGCAGCGCATCGCGCCCTTCGTCGGACAGTCCGTCGGCGGGGCAGGCGGGCCCGGGGTCTTCCAGAGGGCCGGGGTCTTCCTGGGGGTCCAGAGGGTCTCCGCGCCCTCCCGGCACCCCCGGCGCCTCCCGAGCATCGGAGGCGGGCTCAGCATGCGGCGCCGCACGCAGGGTCTCCGCCAGGGATTCCTGCAGCGCCCACACAGCGACCTGCGCCATGCGCTCCTGCTCGGCTGCCACCGCTGCGCGCTCCGTGCACGCCTGCGCCCCGCAGCACGCAGAGTGGGCCGCCGCCGCCGCAAGCCAAGGCAGCTGCCGGCTGCCGGGCCAGACAGCACGAGGCAGTCATCACACCGATCCAAGGGCGCCGATGCAGCCCGCATGTGCATGGCGCCGAGGCAGCGGAGCCCGCACCAGCGGGCCAGGCGCCGCCAGGACCAGCAGGCGCAGCAGCGCGCGCGCGCAGTCCCCGCGGCCGCCACCGCCGACATCGTCCACCGCGCGCGCCAGCGCCAGCAGCTCGTCCAGGCGCAGCATGCTGTGGCTAGGGTCCAGGCTAGGGTACATGCTAGGGTGCAGGCGGGCGGCGGCGGTGGCGGCGGCGGCTGCGGGCCGCGGCCCAGCCGCGCCGGCCGCTGGCGCGCCCATTGTGTGCGGCGGCGCCGAGGTGCCGGGGGCGGCGGCGGGTGCGGGCGGCGCGGCCTGGGCAGGGCCCGGAGACGGGGCGAGGGCGCGGCTCAGCGCGCCCTCCACCTCCTCGGCCAGGCGCAGCGCGCGCAGCAGCAGCGCCGCGGCCGCGCCGTGTGGCGGCGCCGGACGGGCGCCGAGCACATGCCCTGCATGCGCGCACGGTGAGCGGCGAGGCCAGGAAGCAGGCGCGCACTCGCCAGGGCAAGCGCCCGTGTGCACAACGGCGTCGCCGAGGTCAGACAAGCCACGACGCCGCAAGCACCCGACGCCGCACCTACAGGGCGCATGTGACAAGCAGGCACCGTCTGGGACCACTGCCATGAGCGTTGCAACCGCCTGGGGTTCTATCGGTGAGCGGTAGAAAGTGCCGGCGTGGACAGGGCGCCCCAGCTATACAAGGTACCCTAGTCAGGGTTCCGCCCGGCCTGGGGTCAGCCAAGCAGGCAGGGCAGCGCACCGGCGAGCAGCAGGAGCAGGCGGGGCGCGGCCGCGGCAAAGTCCGCCAGCGCGCCGCCGCCGCCGCGCCGCCCGCCCGGCGGCCAGCGCCGCACGCGCAGCAGCGCCGCCAGCGCGTCCACCGCGCGCGCGGCGGCGGCGGCCGCCTTCGACGGGGCCGCGCTCAGGGCCGCGGCGCCGCAGGGCTCGGCCTCGCGCAGCGCGGCGGCCGCGGCGGCCGCGGCCGCGGCGGCCAGCCAGGGCACCAGGCCTGCGGCGCGCACGGGCGTCACGGAGCTGCAGCCCCGGCGCGGCAGCGCGCGCGGCCATGCTGCTGAGCAGGAGTGCTCTTGCAAGGGAGGCCCGCCTCTGCTCTGCAGCGCACGCCGCCCAGCAGCTAGCCTCCAGAGGCAGCTGTGGGCAGGGCAAGCACCAGCGCGAAGGCACCAAACACGCAGGTCAGCGTCAGCCGCGTCATGCGCGTGCGCGGCAGGGGCGCGCGCCGGCGCGCAGCACCAGGTCCGCCGCGAGCTCGGGCGCAGCCGCCGCGGCGCACAGCGCGCGCAGCGCCAGCGCGCGCAGCGGCGCGTCCGCCAGCGCCGAGTCGTGCAGCGCCATCAGGCGCTCCGCCACGAAGCGGCGCCTGCGCGCATTATCACGATCAACTGCAGGCCTGACCCGCTCTGCGCGAGCGCGGCTCAGACTAACTGCGCAGACTAACGCCATCCCTCAGAATGTGGACGAGGAGCACGACGTTAGAGGCTGCGTGGTGACGCTCGGGGCGCGGCGCGCGCCGGCGGCGCCGTGGGGCCGCGCCTGTAGAGCGGTCCGTCGGCGGGACCCCGGAGCCCGGCGGCCAGCAGGCGCAGCAGCCACGCGCGCTCGGCCGCCTGCGCCGGCCCGCTGGCGCCCAGCAGCTGCGCCAGCAGCGGCACCTCCTGGGCCGCGGCGCGCGCGTGGGTCGGTTAGGTTAAGTTAGGTTAGGTCAGGTTATGTTGGGCCAAGGCTGGGCAGCGTGACGCGCATAGTGTCTGCGGGACAGCAGGCAGCAAGCTGTCGGTTCAACGCACAACTGGCCGCGGCGGGCGTTTGTCACAGCAAAGCAATCGCCGCGGCGGGCATACACCACTGGAGAGGCACTGCCCTGGGTGCATCGACAGGCGCGCAGCCGCAGCGCGCGCAGTACAGCAGAGGCGGTGCATAGACAGGGCAGCACGGCACGCTGCTAGGGTTGCGGCCGGGGCGGCGCACGGCGAGGTCGGGCGCGTCGCCGCGCAGCAGCAGCTTGTTGAGGGGCGCAAACAGCGGCGCGCCGGGCGCGGCCAGCGCGACGCTCGCCTCGCCGAGCGCGAGCGCGGGCGCCGCCGGCAGGCGCGCGAACGGCGCCGGCACCGCCGCGCGCACCGCGTGCAGCAGCAGCTCCAGCTGCGGCTTCTCGCTGCCGCGCGTGCCGCCCCACCGGCGCATCAGGCGGGTGCTCGGCCTAGGGTATAGGGTATAGGGTATATGGTAGGGTTACACGCGCGCCGCATGCAGCAGCAGCCCCAGCTGCGGCTTCTCGCTGCCGCGTGCGCCGCCCCGCCGGCGCATCAGGGCGGCGCTCGGCCTGGGCCAGCGGGACGCTGCAAGCAGCAGCGCGCGGGACGGCTGCTGTGGCCCTTCGCGCTCTGAGCCGAGGGCGAGCGAAGCCGGAGCAAGCCAGGGCGGGTGGGGCCTCTCTTGCGTGTGGGGGTCAGCTGCACTGACGAGCGGAGCCCTGGCAGACAGCCCTACCCTGCCCTAAACCTACTCTGCCCTGACAGCAGGCCATTGCATGTGGCGGGTCACAGCTGCGCTGACAAGTGGAGCCCTGGTAGCCATGCCACAGCAGCGCGGGGGCGGGCACCGGCAGTCCTCCGTGGCGAGCGCGGCGGTCGCTAGCGCGACGGCCTCGTACGCCAGCGCGCGCAGCGGCGCGTCGGCGGCGGCCAGCGCACGCAGCGCCAGCGCCAGCAGGCCGCAGCGCGCCAGCTGGTGGCAGCCCGCCGCGCCCGTGCGCAGCGCCTGGCGCGTCCCCTTGAGCTGGAAATTTGCGCACTGACCGGGCGGCCACCGGCACCTGGCCGACCCGGCTGTGACCATGCAGCATTCTGACACGCTCCAGCAAGCGCCGTCGAAATCAGCTCTGTGCACAGGCCCGCCATCACTCCTGTGTGAACGTTGAACAGCCTGTTTGAAAACCAAATGAGGCTCTGCGCACATCTCCATCTCCAGGCAGGTCACACAACAGGAGAGGCCGGGGCCGCGCACGTGCACGCAGAAGGGCAGCATGAAGGCCGGGTCGTAGCCGGCCTCGCTGTAGCCCAGCCGGGTGGACCCATCCAGGTCCCAGGGAGCGCGCCCGGCTGCGGCTGCTCCCACGCCTGCCGCAGCACCCATGCCCAGATACTAAATAGGGTGTTCAAAGATACCCTGCACCTGCCTAGCACCAGCAGCCAGGCCGCCCGCGGTGCTGTCGCCATCGCGCCGGCTGCCGTCGTGGATGTCGCCGCCGCTGCAGCACGCCATGCGGTGCATGCCAGGGTTCACAGGGTCTGCACCTTGCCCCATGTCGCCCGCGCTGCCCGCGCCGGGTGACGGCAGGTCGTCCGCCGCGCAGGGCTCGTCGGCGGCCAGCGTGCGCTGCTCCGGGAAGTGCACGGCCGCGAGCGCGGCGCGCCGCGCGTCCGGCGCGGCCGCGCCCTCCATGAGCTCACTCCTGTGCGTCCGCATCAGTGTGACCACGGGTGTGACTCCTGTACATGAACAGAAGTTCACTCAGCCGTATCAGCGCCTCTGCCAACATGCATGGCTGAGTTTTATGATTTTCCGGACATGGGAGCACACTGTCAGCCTCACCAGTGGGGCTGGGTCACAAGCAAGGCTGCAGGAACCACAGGGGGAGATGCGTTGACAATGGAGAGGAAACTAGCGTGTCAGCGGTGTGACTCGGGGGCGGGCCTGCGGGCCGCCACGTCGGCAGCCGGCTGCTCCCCTGGCTCGAGCAGGCCCTCGGCCAGCGCAGCCGCCGCCAGGTCTCCCCACAGGAACCTGGCGCAGAGGGCGGGTGTCCTTTGGATGCATGGCTGACGTTACCAAGCCTCAGAGCGCCCCCAGCCAGGGTCTTGCACAGTCAGAGGTTCGCGGCACGCCTAATTGTCTCCATGCCTACCCAAACGATGGAAAGAAGGCCGTGTGACTGGAACTCCAAACCCTCGACCAAACCTGCGGAGCAGCGCTACGGCATGGTGACAGGGATGACGCAAGGAGTGGTTGGTGCACACAAGGCGGCGGATATGGTGGCGGAGCCATCAGCGGGGAGGTGACGCGGCAGGCAGCTCAGTGCCAGTCCAGGACAGCACAACCATTGACGAGATGCAGCAGGTTCGCATCAGTGGTAATGAGGCAGGTTCGCACCCGGCGGCTGCCAGCGGGCCGCCGAAGACCGCCGCCACCTCCGCCGCCGGCGCGCCCTCGTCCGCC
>JAABUY010005495.1_pt1 | contig 12737 bp, 10 predicted proteins | sample 5560271 | NCBI WGS metagenome assembly JAABUY01 (sample SAMN10711886, study PRJNA513374) | rock metagenome | isolation source: Antarctica rocks | place: Antarctica: Victoria Land, University Valley
CGCGAGCTCGACGCGGTCGCGGCCCGGCGAAGCTTGCCACTCTCGGTGTGAGCGACAACGGATTTGTGTTGCGCCCACTGTGGTATAATGCATAAGCTACGCCACTGTCTCGCTGAGGCAGGCAACAATGAAACGCTGCTCAAGCGATCGACATGGGGGGGAGGCATGCAGGTCGAAATGGCGCTGCGAGCCAAACATGGGCCGCTGGTCACGGTCCGGGTGTCCGAAACAGACATGACCGCGGCACGGCTGTTGCGCTCCGGGAACTTTGGTTTGTTGGTGGCGAAGGATAGCTGCGGAGCCGAAGGTGACGCGTTTCTTGGCCTCCTGTCGGAATGGGACGCTTTGCACGCAGCCGCTGATCACGGTTCCTCAGTATTCTCGATGCCGGTGTCCGCATCCATGACGTCCGATGCCGTAACCTGCCAATCGTATGACATTGTTGATCATGCGCTAGGGCTGATGAACGAAGATCACGTCCGCCACATCCCTGTTCCTCATGGAGAGGGCCTCGTTGGCGTAATCAGCATCAGGAACATGCTTTCGCTGCCATATTCCCGTCCGCCTGCAAGCCCAGTGCCGAACTCTATTAAGTTTGTGGAAGCGTAGGGCAATGCCTGCCAGGGTTGAAAGGATGCTCAAGGGCACCCGTGCCAACGCTGCTGGTAGCATGCTGACGGTAAAGCGTTGTCCATGAGGTCGTTTTCCGGCTTGGACGTTAAGCCGCTTAAGTTGGACATGGGACTTCGAAGGCTGGCCTGTGATGCGATTAAGCAAGCTATCACGGAAATGGATATCTACGGCCATGCCGGAGAGATATGGTTGGATGAACGCCAGCTGTCCGCAGACTTGGGCGTTAGCCGCACGCCGGTTCGTGAGGCACTGGGCTTTCTCGAGCAGGAGGGCTTTATACGATCCGTGCCGCGCCGCGGTGCCTATGTGGTGCGGAAGACGAAGCGCGAAATTGTCGAGATGATCACGGTTTGGGCCGCGATGGAGAGCATGGCGGCGAGGCTCGTCGCGGAGCGAGCCAACACGGAGGAGCTACAAAGGCTTCGCGACCTGGTCACTGCTTTCAAGGACGACCCGTCCACGCACGTCAGTGAGTACTCACAGGTCAACATGGCATTCCACCAAGCCATCATCCGCGCAGGCGGGTGCGCATTGATGGTCGAGTTGACCGCCTCGATCTTCATCCACATGCGTGCGGTGCGGGCCGTGACGATGAAGCAGGATAATAGGGCCACGCGGTCGATACTGGAGCACATGAACATCGTTGACGCGCTTGAACGCCGCGATGCGGATTTGGCAGAGCGTCTCGTGCGCGAACACACGCTCGGCCTGGCCGCGCATGTGGAGAAGCACGGCGATGCAATCGACGCAATGTCCCGGCAGACGGCGACTACGGGAGCGTCCCCCAGCCGCCCGCGCGGGACCCCATCACGCCGGGCTTCAAAGACTGGCGGGACAGCCACGCCTTCTGCGGCGCGGGCCGCGTGGCCGGGACGGACTGCATGAAAATCATGAGCAAGCCGAAGAGGAGCCTACAACCATAATGCTAGCAGCCTTCGCCGGATTCCCGGCTGAGCTTCAACCACCGCGAGGGGCACGCCAAGGCAGAAGCGCCGGGAGAGCAGCGTGCTTGCGGACTGGCACCTTTTTGTCAAAGCGCTGAAAAACGAGGGCGCGGATACCGTCCACACTTTGCCAAGACGATGAGTTCATTTTTTTGGAGGAAATAGAATGTCAGCACTAGCGCAGAGCATTGTTGCCGACTCAACTGAAAGCGAAGCAACGCAGGCGCTGACGGACGGCTTTCACCTTGTGCTCGATGCGCTCAAGGTTAACGGCATCACTACGATCTACGGCGTGCCCGGCATCCCGATCACGGATCTGGGCCGCATGGCGCAGGCCGAGGGCATGCGCGTCATCTCGTTCCGGCACGAGCAGAACGCTGGCAACGCAGCCGCCATCGCCGGCTTCCTGACCAAGAAACCTGGCATCTGCCTCACGGTGTCGGCGCCCGGCTTCCTCAACGGTCTGACTGCGCTGGCCAATGCCACGACTAACTGCTTCCCAATGATCCTGATCAGCGGCTCGTCCGAGCGCGAGATCGTTGACCTGCAGCAGGGCGATTATGAGGAGATGGACCAGCTCGCCATCGCCAAGCCGTTGTGCAAGGCCGCCTTCCGCGTGCTGCACGCCGCAGACATCGGCATCGGCGTGGCGCGTGCCATCCGCGCTGCCGTGTCCGGCCGTCCCGGTGGCGTTTACCTCGACCTGCCGGCTAAGCTGTTTTCCCAGGTCCTCGATGCACAGACTGGAGCCGCATCGCTTGTCAAGGTGATCGACGCGGCGCCCGCCCAGATGCCCGCCCCGTCTGCCGTGAAGCGTGCACTCGACGTGCTGAAAGGCGCCAAGCGCCCCCTCATCATCCTCGGCAAGGGCGCAGCCTACGCGCAGGCCGACGACGAGGTTCGCAACTTGGTCGAGAAGAGCGGCATACCCTACGTGCCGATGAGCATGGCCAAGGGCCTCCTGCCCGACACGCACCCGCAATCGGCCGGCGCGGCGCGCTCGACGGCGCTGAAGGAGGCCGACGTTGTGCTGCTGGTCGGCGCCCGCCTCAACTGGCTCTTGTCGCACGGCAAGGGAAAGACCTGGGGCGAGCCTGGGACGCAGAAGTTCATCCAGATCGACATCGAGCCGCGGGAGATGGACAGCAACGTCGAGATCGCCGCCCCGCTGGTCGGCGACATTGGCTCCTGCGTGTCCGCCCTCCTGCAGGGCATGGACGATTGGCAGGCCCCGTCCGAGGAGTGGATCGGCCGCATCAAAGCGCGCAAGGAAGCCAACATCGCCAAGATGGCGCCGAAGCTGATGAGCAACGCGATGCCGATGAACTTCCACGCCGCGCTTGGCGCGTTGAGGACCGTCATCAAAGAGCGTCCGGATGCCATCCTGGTCAACGAGGGCGCCAACACCCTCGACCTCGCGCGCGGCATCCTCGACATGTATCAGCCGCGCAAGCGCCTGGATGTCGGCACCTGGGGCATCATGGGCATCGGCATGGGTTTCGCCATCGCCGCCGCGGTGGAAACTGGCAAGCCCGTGCTGGCGGTTGAGGGCGACAGCGCCTTCGGCTTCTCCGGCATGGAGATCGAGACGATCTGCCGCTACAAACTGCCGGTCTGCATCGTCGTCTTCAACAACGACGGCATCTACCGCGGCACCGACGTGAACCCGACCGGCGGCCCGGACGTGGCTACGACCGTCTTCGTCCAAGGCGCCCGCTACGACAAGATGATGGATGCCTTCGGCGGCGGCGGCGTCAACGCTACGACGCCCGACGAACTGAAGCGCGCCGTGGACGCGGCGATGGACTCTGGCAGGCCGACCCTCATAAACGCGGTGATCGACCCGGCGGCTGGCAGCGAAAGCGGCAACATCGGCAGCCTCAATCCGCAAAGCGTTCTTAAGAAGACATGATACGGCTTCATCGAGCCAAGTCTTGAACAACTGAGGAAACAAAATGAAAGCTCTTGACGGCGTCAAGATACTTGATTTCACCCACGTGCAATCCGGTCCGACCTGCACGCAGCTTCTGGCCTGGTTTGGCGCCGACGTGATCAAGGTGGAGCGGCCCGGCGAGGGCGACATCACCCGCGGGCAGTTGCGCGACATTCCCGACGTGGACAGCCTTTATTTCACGATGCTGAACCACAACAAGCGTTCCATCACTATCGACAGCAAGAACCCGCAGGGCAAGGAGGTGCTGGAAGCCCTGATCCGGACCTGCGACATCCTGGTGGAGAACTTCGCCCCCGGCGCGCTGGACCGCATGGGCTTCACCTGGGAGCGCATCCAGGAGCTGAACCCGCGCATGGTGATGGCGTCGGTGAAAGGTTTCGGCCCCGGCCCGTATGAGGATTGCAAGGTATATGAGAACGTGGCGCAGTGCGCCGGCGGCGCCGCATCCACCACCGGGTTCGACGACGGCCCGCCGCTGGTGACCGGCGCGCAGATCGGCGACAGTGGCACGGGCCTGCATTTAGCGCTGGGCATCGTGGCGGCGCTGTATCAGCGCAACACGTCCGGTCGCGGGCAGAAGGTGCTGGCGGCGATGCAGGACGGGGTGCTGAACCTGTGCCGGGTCAAGCTGCGGGACCAGCAGCGTTTGGCGCATGGCCCGCTGCGCGAGTTCCCTCAGTTTCCGGACGGCGAGTTCGGCGACGCGGTGCCGCGGGCCGGCAACGCGTCCGGCGGCGGCCAGCCTGGCTGGATTCTGAGGTGCAAAGGCTGGGAGACCGATCCCAACGCTTACATCTACTTCATCGCCCAGGCCCCGGTGTGGAAGGCCATTTGCGAGGTGATCGGTGAGCCGGCCTGGGTGACCGACCCCGATTACGCGAAGCCTACCGCCCGGCTGCCGCGCCTCAAGTCAATCTTCACCCGCATCGAACAGTGGACGATGACCAAGACTAAGTTCGAGGCCATGGAGGAGTTGAACGGGCACGACATCCCTTGCGGGCCCATCCTGTCCATGAAGGAGATTGCTGAGGACCAGTCGTTGCGCGCGACCGGCACGGTGGTCGAGGTGGACCACCCCACGCGTGGCAAGTACCTGACCGTTGGCAATCCGGTCAAGATGTCCGACAGCGAGACCGTGGTGACGCGCTCCCCATTGCTGGGCGAGCACACCGACGAGATCCTGCGCGACCTGCTGCGCTTCGATCCCGACCGCATCAGGTCCATCCACGAGTCCGGCGCCCTGAGCGTCAAGCCCCGCATGCCGGCCGAGTAGCCCAGCTCAACCACTCGACGGGCCGGCGTCCGCGCCGGCCCGCTTCCGATGCGCGCCCGAACGCAAGCCTGTACGTACCCGAACCCTGGAGCACACGATGCTGGATACAACCCAGACCGCCAAGGACACCGTCCGCAAGATCTTGGACACCATCAAAGCCGAAGGCCGCGACAGCCTGACTGCGCCGGAAGGCAAGCTGGTCTGCGACGCCTACGGCATCACAGTGCCCCAGGAAGGGGTAGCGTCTTCCGGCGACGACGCCGTCAAGCTGGCCTCCACGATGGGCACGGTCGTGCTGAAGATCGTTTCCCCGGATATCTTGCACAAAACCGAGGCAGGCGGCGTGCTCGTCGGCCTCAAAACCCCTGACGAGGTGCGCCGCGGCTACGATACCATCCTCGGCAACGCGAAGGCTTACAAGGCCGACGCTAAGGTAGTGGGCGTCCAAGTGCAGCAGATGCTGATGGGCGGCCAGGAAGTCATCATCGGCGCCGTGACTGATGACAGCTTCGGCAAGCTGATCGCGTTCGGTCTAGGCGGCGTGCTGGTCGAGGTGCTCAAGGACATCACCTTCCGCCTGGCCCCAGCCACCCACGAGGACGCGCTGTCCATGCTGGACGGCGTGCAGGCGGCCGAGATGCTCAAGGGCGTCCGCGGCAGCGAGCCGGTCAACCGCGAGGCGCTGTCCAACCTGATCGTCCGCGTTTCGGAGCTGGTCAGCGACTTCCCGGAAATCTCCGAGATGGACCTGAACCCGGTCTTCGCGACGGCCAAGGGCGCCATCGCCGCCGATGTCCGCATCGTGGTCGACTTCGCCCCCAAGGCCCCGCGCCACCGCCCGGCGCACGACGACATTGTCAAGGCGATGAACAGCATCATGCGCCCGGACAGCGTCGCCGTGATCGGCGCTTCGGCCGAGGACGGCAAGATCGGCAACTCCGTGATGAAGAACCTCATCAACGGCGGCTACCAGGGCAAGATCTACCCGATCCACCCGAAGGCCAGCGAGATCCTGGGCTACAAGGCCTACAAGTCGGTCAAGGACGTGCCGGAGGCCGTCGACGTCGCGGTGTTCGCCATCCCCGCCAAGTTCGTCGCCGGTGCATTGACAGAATGCGGCGAGAAGGGAATCGTCGGCGCCGTCCTGATCCCGTCCGGCTTCGCCGAAACCGGCAACGAGGCGGGCCAGCTCGAAATCCAGGAGATCGGGCGGAAGTACAACATCCGCCTGATGGGGCCGAACATCTACGGCTTCTACTATACGCCGAAGAACCTGTGCGCGACGTTCTGCACCGCCTACGACGTGAAGGGCCACGCCGCCCTGTCGTCGCAGTCCGGCGGCATCGGCATGGCGATCATCGGCTTCAGCCGCTCGGCCAAGATGGGCGTGTCGGCCATCGTCGGCCTAGGCAACAAGTCGGACATCGACGAGGACGACCTGCTGACCTTCTTCGAGCAGGACGACGAGACCCACATCATCGCCCAGCACTGCGAGGACCTGAAGGACGGGCGCGCCTTCGCCGAGGTCGCCAAGCGGGTGTCGCAGAAGAAGCCGATCGTGATGCTGAAGGCCGGGCGCACCTCAGCGGGCGCCAAGGCGGCTAGCTCGCACACCGGCGCGCTGGCGGGCAACGACAAGATCTACGAGGACGTGCTGAAGCAGTCCGGCGTCATCCGCGCCCGCAGCCTGCGCGAGATGCTGGAACTGACCCGCGGCATCCCAGTGATGCCGACGCCCACGGGAGAGAACGTCGTCATCATCACCGGCGCCGGCGGCTCCGGCGTGCTGCTGTCCGACGCTTGCGTGGACAACGGGCTGGAGCTGATGGCGATCCCGCCGGACCTGGACGCCGCGTTCCGCAAGTTCATCCCGCCCTTCGGCGCCGCAGGCAACCCAGTGGACATCACCGGCGGCGAGCCACCGATGACCTACGCCAACACCGTGCGCCTCGGCCTGTCGGACGACCGCATCCACGCCCTGATCCTGGGTTATTGGCACACCATCGTCACCCCGCCGATGGTCTTCGCCCGCCTGATGGTGGAGACGGTCAACGATATGAAGGCCAAGGGCATCTCCAAGCCCGTTGTCGCCTCGCTCGCCGGCGACGTGGAGGTGGAGGAGGCCGCCGAGTACCTCTACGCGCACGGCATCCCCGCCTACGCCTACTCGACCGAGCTGCCGGTTCAGGTGCTGGGCGCGAAGTACAAGTGGGCGCGCGGCGCCGGGCTGATCAAGTAAGGCAGGGATAAAGCGGCACATGAACAAACCAGGAATGCCATGAACATCCACGAGTATCAGGCCAAGGAGCTGCTGCGCGGCTACGGCGTCGCGGTCCTGGAGGGCCACGTCGCCTGGACGCCAGAGGAGGCCGAGCAGGCTGCCACTAAGCTGCCCGGCCCGGTTTACGTCGTGAAGTCCCAAATCCACGCCGGCGGACGCGGCGCCGGCAAGTTCAAGGACGACCCGGACGGCAAGGGCGGCGTCCGCTTGGCCAAATCCCCGGCCGAGGCCCGTGCCGCGGCGGAGGCGATGATCGGCAAGACCCTGATCACCAAGCAGACCGGCCCTGCAGGCCGCCGGGTCAGCCGCGTGTACGTCGAGGCCGGCTGCGCCATTGAGCGCGAGCTTTACTTGTCCCTGCTGGTGGACCGCGAAACCAGCCGCGTGACCATCGTCACCAGCACGGAAGGCGGCATGGAGATCGAGCACGTCGCCGAAACCCAGCCCGACCGCATCATGCGCGTCGCGGTGGACCCGGCTGCGGGCATATCGGGGTTCCACGCCAGGAAGCTGGCCTTTGGGCTGGGCCTGGAGGGCAAGCAGGTCGGCGCCTTCACCAAGTTTGTCACCGCCATGTACAAGGCGTTTATCGAGCTGGACTGCGAAGTCGTGGAGATCAATCCGTTGGTGGTGACGGAGAGCGGGGAGGTCGTCGCGCTCGACGCCAAGATCAGCTTCGACGACAACGCGCTTTACCGCCATCCCAACCTGGAGCCGCTGCGCGACGAGAGCGAGGAGGATCCTAAGGAGTTAGAGGCGAGCCGTTACAGCCTGAACTACATCTCGCTCGATGGCACCATCGGCTGCATGGTCAACGGCGCCGGGCTGGCAATGGCGACGATGGACATCATCAAGCTGTACGGCGGCAGTCCGGCCAACTTCCTCGACGTGGGCGGCGGCGCCACCAAGGAGCGGGTGACGGCGGCGTTCAAGATCATCCTGTCCGACCCGCACGTCGAGGGCATCCTGGTCAACATCTTCGGCGGCATCATGCGGTGCGACGTGATCGCGGAAGGCGTGGTGGCCGCCGCGCGCGAGGTCAGCCTGGGGGTGCCGCTGGTGGTGCGGCTGGAGGGGACAAACGTGGAGCTGGGCAAGGACATCCTGGCCAAGTCCGGCCTGCCGATCGTGAGTGCCGACAACTTGGCCGACGCCGCCCAGAAGGTGGTCGCCGCCGTGAAGGAGGTCGCATAATGGCCGTGCTGATCGACCAGAACACCCGCGTCATCACCCAGGGCTTTACCGGGGCGCAGGGCACGTTCCACTCGAAGCAGGCCATCGCCTACGGCACCAATGTGATGGGCGGCGTCACGCCGGGCAAGGGTGGCACGCAGCACCTGGGCCTGCCGGTGTTCGACACCGTGGCGCAGGCGCGGGAGGCTACGGGCGCGGACGCGACAGCCATCTATGTGCCGCCTCCCTTCGCGGCGGACGCGATCCTTGAAGCCATAGACGCCGAGATCCCGCTCATCATCTGCATCACCGAGGGCATCCCGGTGCTGGACATGATTCGGGTCAAGCGGGCGCTGTCGGGCAGCAAGTCGCGCCTGGTTGGGCCGAACTGCCCCGGCGTGATCACGCCCGACGCCTGCAAAATCGGCATCATGCCGGGCCACATCCATCGGCGCGGGTCGGTGGGGATCGTCAGCCGCAGCGGCACGCTAACGTACGAGGCCGTCAGCCAAACCACGGCTGCTGGGCTGGGCCAGAGCACCTGCGTCGGTATCGGCGGCGACCCGGTAAAGGGGACGGACTTCATCGAGGTGCTGGAGCTGTTCCTGGCCGATCCCGAGACGCAGAGCATCATCATGATCGGTGAGATCGGCGGGCAGTCGGAAATCAACGCGGCCGAGTTCATCGCGCACTCCAAGAGCAACAAGCCGGTGGTAGGCTTCATCGCGGGTGCAACGGCCCCTCCGGGCCGGCGCATGGGCCATGCTGGCGCCGTCATCAGCGGCGGCAAGGACACCGCGGAAGCCAAGTTCGAGGCCATGCGCAAGGCCGGCATCCACGTCGCCGAAAGCCCGGCAGCGCTGGGCAGCACGATGATCAAAGCTTTAAGCGGCTGAGTATCCGCCGGTGATGCGCAGAAGCGTGCCCGGCACAACAAGGGAGGAGACCACGTCATGTCCATGAGCGCGACAACAGCCAGCAACCCCGAAAACGGCCGCTGGTGGCAACTGGCGTTCGGCGTCATATGCATGATGCTGATCGCCAACCTTCAGTACGGCTGGACGCTGTTCGTCAAGCCGATCCAGGCGGCGCACCACTGGGAAGTCGAGGACATCCAGTTGGCGTTCAGCATCTTCATCGCACTGGAGACCTGGCTCACGCCCGCGGGCGGTGCGCTTGTGGACCTGTTCGGGGCACGCCGGGGACCGAAGTATACCATCGCCCTCGGCGGCCTGATGGTCGGCATCGGCTGGGTCGTCAACTCCTACGCAGACTCCTTGACGCTGCTCTACATTGGCTCGGCGATGACTGGCATCGGCGCCGGGTTCATCTACGCCACCTGCGTCGGCATCGCGGTGCGCTGGTTCCCGGACCGCCGCGGGCTGGCGGTGGGTCTGACGGCGGCGGGCTTCGGCGCGGGCGCGGCCATCACGGTCCTGCCGATCAAGGCCATGATCGAGGGCAGCGGCTACGCGCACACCTTCCTCGTGTTCGGCATCGGCCAGGGAGTGCTGCTGTTCATCGTGGCGTGGCTGCTCCGCATGCCCGAGCGGGGCGAGGTGCCCAGCGCGCCGTCCAAGAAAATCCAGCAGTCCTCCCGCAGCTTCACTCCGCGAGAGGTGCTTGGCACCCCGGTGTTCTGGCTGCTCTACGCGATGTTCGTGATGGTGTCGTCCAGCGGCCTGATAGCGACGGCCCAGTTGGCGCTCATCGCCGCGGACTTCGGCATAGATAAGACCCTGCTGCTGGGCGGCGCGTCCGTGCTAGCGGTGGCGCTGGTGGTGGACAACATAGCCAACGGCGGAGCGCGGCCGTTCTTCGGCTGGGTGTCGGACCAAATCGGGCGCGAGAACACGATGATCATCGCCTTCACGCTGGGCGGCGTGTCCTACCTGCTGCTGGGATCGGTCGGGCACCAGCCCTGGCTGTTCGTGCTGTTCGCGGCGCTGATCTTCTTCACCTGGGGCGAGATTTTTAGCCTGTTCCCGTCCACCTGCACGGACGCCTTCGGCCCGAAGTACGCGACGATCAACACCGCCCTGCTCTACACGGCAAAAGGTACGTCGGCGCTACTGGTTCCCTTCGCTAACATGATCAAGACGGCATCCGGCAGTTGGTACACCGTGTTCCTGGTGGCGGCCCTGATGAACTTCGGCGTGGTGCTGCTCGCGTTGTTCGTCCTCAAGCCGCTGCGCCGGGCACAGGATGCCCGGTCGGACCGGATGCTGACGTCAACCATCGAGGCTGCGCCAGCGGCGGCGATCATGGAGGCTACTGCCACGCCGCAGATGCGGCCGCTCCGCTAGGCTTCGCTTGCGCGGGGGAAAGCCCACTCCTACAGAGCGGTTCTTGAGGCAGTATCTTGCAGCCCTGGTTGGCGTGGCTGCGTCAGCCAGGGCTGCCAAACTGAACGCTGCACTCACCGGGGCAATGGCCACCGCCGCGGAGCGGGGCTACACAGCGGGACCACCAAGTTGCTTGAGTCAAACGTCAACAGCAGGAACGGGCCATGGCGAAGGAAGCGGAACAGGGACAGGCGGCACCGGCTGTGGTGCCGGGCTACGGCGAGGCGGACGATGAGGCTGCGTCGATGAACAAAGCGGCGCACGAAGAGGAAACCCACGGCCGGGCCGGTGTGGCCGACTCCAGCCAGTCGGCCTCGGATGCTCCTGCAAAGGTTGTTCCCGACGCTGCAGGCCCCCTTGGCTACGGCACAACCGAGACAAACGTGAAGAAGCGCATTGCCGAAGCCGCGGCGCGTGAGGGTTCGAAACCACCAGGTCCCGTCTAACACAGATGGCTCTTGTTGGGTTCCGGGGTGGTGGTGAGTTCGTCACGCAACCAAGCCGGCGATGAGGACGCCGAGCAGGGCTTTGCCGCGTCGGCGCGCGTTACGCACGAACTGGAAGAAGCCGAGGTAAAGCGGCAGCTTGTCTTGCGAGATGCCGCAGTGCGGTCGCAGCCAGGAGCGCAACAGCGACCAGAAGCCTTCCATGGTGTTGACGTGGACCTCGCAGAAGCCGTCGCCGTCTTCGTCGCGAGCGTATTCGCCGCGCCCATGGCAGACAGTCTTGTGCCCGGGCGTGGTTCAGAATCCGCCGATTTTGGGTTACACAGACGCGCGGAAACCGCCGGCCCGTGATGGTCGGATTTCGGTTGGAGGGATATCCGTAGCGGGAGGCGGTCAGCCTCCCCGGGTCAAGCGCACTGGAGTTGGAGTGGTCCCAGGCCCAACAGGGTGAGCCAGTGCGGATGGCCCTGGCCGGTCATCAACTCTCGCGGGCTTTTGCCGTTACGTTCGGCACGTCGGCTGCGCATGAAGCGGCGGTGGTTCAAAAAGAACCGCAGCAGGTCGAGATACGAGCCACCCAGGTGGCGGCGCAGCGTAAAGTAGGTGCGCAGCCGCGAGTTCAGGTTCTCCACCAGTGAACTGCTGCGCGGTGTTTGCGCCATGGTCCGGCTCACCGCGTCAAAGAGCGCGTGGAACTTGCATCCCGTCTCCGCTCGGAGCCGGTTCCATCCCTGCCAGTATGCGGACGAGGTGCTGGGCAAGCGGTGCAGCACGCACGCCTCTCGCACGAGGGGTTCGGCGATGGCATGGGTTTGCGCGATGTCGGCCAGTTTCGCATCGAGCACACCGGCGAAGGCGAGCAAGGTGTCGCGCTGGTTCTGCAGCGCAATACGCACCGGGCGGATGCGTCGTGCGTCCTCGGGCTCGCGGCGCGCCAGCTCCTCGACGATGAAGTCGAACAGCACTTGCCGGGTGGCCAGAACCGGCCCGGCCAGGGCCAGAACGTCATGGCGCAGCCACCCGGTGAGCGTTCGGATGTCGCGGGCCAGTTCATGCGCCTGGGTCTCGGTCTGCCGCGCAAGCGCCAGCTGAGTGGCAAGCTCGTCGTCTGGATCTCCTTGGCCGGTGCGGTCGATCTTGGCCCGCAGCTTCTGGCGCCGGGACGTGGCGCCCTTGGCAAGGCGCGCCAGCATGTTGGCGAGGCCTTCGCACTGGCGCTGGATGTGAAACACGTCGCCATGGCACGGCGTGTCGCCCCAGGCCGCCGTCTGCCCGGCGCGCAAGCCTTGCCCCGCATCAGCGATGGTGTAGTCGGGCCGCAGCCCCTGCTCGGCGGCGTTGAGCAGATGCACGCCCCAGGTGTCCGCGTCGCGATGCCGCTCTGCGGCTAGCAGCCTGTCGGAGTGAGGTTACGAGCTATTATCGCGTGCCTGGGCTAATCATGCGTTGCTGGGTGGCACTGGGACGGTTTCTCGCGGTCGAACTTGCTGACTGAGGAGTATGGTGGCCAAAATGGCACCGCGGCGACGCGCGGCGGTGCCAATCTAAGCCCAAATCGTGGGCTTCCGCCTCAGTTTGTGGCCGCAAGGACGAACATCCGCTTCATGTTCCAAGCCACGGTCACGAGGCTCCACTCGCCGCGGACACGGTCGAGCCCGCGGAGCAGGAACTGGCGAAACCCAAGCCCC
>JAABUY010005503.1_pt1 | contig 12723 bp, 16 predicted proteins | sample 5560271 | NCBI WGS metagenome assembly JAABUY01 (sample SAMN10711886, study PRJNA513374) | rock metagenome | isolation source: Antarctica rocks | place: Antarctica: Victoria Land, University Valley
TGCCAGTCAAGTTATCCTATGTGTTATTTCTCAACCTGCACCTCATCATCTGTCAAAGTCCTCTGAACAATGTGCCTTGGCCTGATTTCCTTACAGCACTGCCGCATACAGAGTGACTTGCATATTCAATGCATATGATGGTTACGGCTATATGACTACTGCAAACGCCATTTGGGTGGCCCTGAGTGCCAGGCAGAAGGCTGCACCACCGCTACGTGCAGCAGCATAGCAAGATGTATAGGTGATTTTGTGGTGTAGCTTTATGGTCTTGAGAGAGTACCATATGTCACATGAAAAATTATGAAGCAGGCTGTTGAGCAGACAAGAAGCCCAGGCAGTGTCCGCCCTGACTGTGCCACACAATCATGCAGTCACTCATATACAAAACATCAATTGCGTGACATCTTGCACACAGGCAGCAGTGCCTTGGAGCTGCTGTTGGGTCCTGAAGGGGAGTACGTGAGGGAGATCATCATTGATGAGCTGGCAAAGGGGATTGATGCTGGCTGGAGATCCAGTCTTGACTCATTCAAGGGCTCAGCTCGTCACCGCCTGCTTAACCTTTTTGGGGTAACAATCCTTATCTTCCATGCATGTGCTTGACTTTTCTCAGGACCCTTCATGTCTGCCTTGCATGCCTATAGCTGCTGCAGCTTTGATGCCGCAATTCATTGTTCTCGAGCCTCGAAGGGTTGTCAAACGGAGTGCTCACCATGAAACGGAGGCATGTTGGTGTGTGCAGTCACATTTGCTTTGTCAAGCATCTGTCTGTGGCGCAATGTCTCATCCTCAGCTGACATTTGAACTGATGGTCACCATCTTTATGCAGTTATATCTGTGTGCTTTCTGCTTGTAATCAGCATGGCTTGTTTGCTGAGACATGCGCGGCATAAGGACAGATGCACATTTGAATGTTTGAACCCCAGCCTTCAAGAGATTACCTAATGCTCAGGCATGTCGAGCATGCTGAACATCAGCGAAGTGCCACATCCCATCAACTATGGACAAGCTCTTGCAGCTTCTGGATAGACAAAGCATGCAGTTGTGAGTATTATGGCTGCATTCATTAGCCTCTATGTCATGCAGGTGTCACATGCTGCAGTACAGCAAGGGCAGATGCGCGGCAGGCCTGGAGGGCTTTTGCTAGAAGCCCTTATTGCTCTACCTGATCTAGCAGGTACTTCGGGTTTGTCAAATGGCTGGTGTATCTTCCCATGTAATGTCTGCTTTCAGCAAGATATCACATTTTACACAAACTGTACAGTGCACAATGGTATTGCATGTGCTCGGTCATAATTTTCATGCCTGGCAGCAAAACAGGTTTTGATTGTTGTTGCAAGGAGCGGTTGCACAGCTTGCAGGGCTGTAAAAACAAGTAAAACAGGAACCAAAGCACAATTTGCTGGTTAATCCTAACCTGTCATGCTGTTCAATCCAGGTCAAGAGGACAAGCTCCAGATTGACGGCATCAATCGTCTGATCAAAGCCATGCAAGAGATGGCATCCCCCACCCCCACCCTGTCCTCCTCCAGACCCCAAGTTGCCAAGACAAGCAGCCAGCCCATTGCCAAAGTAGGCAACTCCAGGGCAGCTGCCACATCAGGCAACAGCAGTAATGTTGCCAGAACAGGCAACATGCAAACCGCATCCATGCGCAGCGGCACACCCGTTAGCACCGGCAGCAGGAGCATCTCAGCATCAGGCTCGCCATCATCCTCGCAGAATCAGGCTACTTCACCCTCTTCTTTGAACAGATCTCAGGCTGTGCAAGGGGGAAATACTGTCGAGACCATCCAGCAGGCGGTGCAGATGCTGCAGTGGTTTGTGCAAGAGGCTAGTCAGCTTCCCACAGCTGCAAGACTGGAAGCTTTGCGGTACGGCTGCACAACTGGCATCTCATGTCCAAACCAAGTGTATGGATGAACGAATGGATGTTGTCGTGTCCATCAACAACAGCATTGTCTACTAGGGCTGTTTGGATATTTTGACACCTATATGTGCGCGCAAGAGTGTACTGCATGTGCTCAATTAACTAATATACGTTTACCAGGGCCTGGAGCATAGCATGCGTGTTGGCAGAAGCACTTGTGTTTGCTGTTCTTCATTGCATCAGCACTGCGTAAACACTGCAGCCCATGTCAAAGCAATGTCTTGTAGTAACCACACAGACCACACAGTCGTGGGCATTGTCATTTCAGATAGTGCTTGGAGGTCTGCTAGGCATCTCCAGTCCTGTGCTGCATCACTCAGGGTTATATCATGCAGGATGCCTTTGTTGCTGGCCAGTCAGGTGTGTTTGCTAGTTGCCTTCAGGTCTATCATCAACAAAGCAAGCTGTTACATGCAGGATACCTCTTTCTTTGGGGAACAAGGTGTCTTCAAGGCTGTTGGCACGAGCCGCCAGAGCTTGGCTTGCGCCGGGCGCTGGCCCCCTCACAAATGCAAATGGCAAACCCATCAACCCTGACGCTACCCTTGCCACCACATCAGCCACCCGGTCAGCTTCTGCCATGACTGACAGTCCCAGCGCCGTCGCTTTACGTAATGGAGCCGACATCCTCACTGACGACCCAACTGCCCTCAGGGGCGCATCCCAGACCAGCCTTGAGGAGTCTAAACTGCCAGAAGAAGAGGAGGAGGACCCTTTCATCAAAGATACTGAAGATTTGGTGAACAGCATGCAGACGTCGTCTCCATCTTGGAACGATGGGAATGACTTGCCTGCTGATACTAAAGCATCTACAAGCTATGGTGATGACAATCAAGCAGGTGTCAACACTGATTCCACCAATGGCCAGTATAATGGCCAGGCAAACAGTGATGGCAGTTATGGAGGCAAATCCAATGGTGAGTATGTCAGGGCTGGCCCACCTGCTTCGAATGGCGATGGTAGATGGAACAAGGATGGCTCTATAGACATGGTGGTCTTTGACAAAGGGGAAAGCATGGAGAGTGTACAGCAAAGTATTGCCTCCAGTAATGGAGCTTCACGCCGATAATTTTTTGAGGTCGCAGCAAACACAGAGTGTTAGCTGTCAGTGATATTATATTGATGCATCATCATTGGCTAGCAACATAGCCTTGTGATACACTGCTAAGAAATTCTGCTACATTCTGGGTTTTGGAGTCATGCTGATCCTGTTGATTTGTTGTACAAATTTTTCATGTCAATTCTTTGCACATTCTATTTTTGCGCATTGTAGTAAATGTATTGATAGGATATATCTTGAAGAGTGCCTCATTGGCCTACTATGGTATTGACAATTGTCTAAAGCAATGCAAGGCAAACGTCATGTTTGGCAGGAAGTATAATGTCAAAATCGGAGGAACCAGTTTCATGCTGCCCAAGGTGCTGAATTATGAGTTGGGTTTTGCGCCGTGGTCAGCGAGTCTGAATCACCGTAGTCTATCAATGGTCAGATCAATGGTCATGTACTTGCTAGCCACAGCATTTGCCTTTTCATCCTACCGCAGCACTGGCAATGATCCTAGGCCACAGGAGCCATGAGCATGGTGACAATCCGGCACCTGCGCGCTTGTCTGCCTGCAACAATTACCATCTCATCTTTCTAATGCATTCATGACATGTTGCATTCAGAACATGCTGCTGTCGTAACATGGCGCAATAACATAGCTTTCATGTACAAGTGACAACATGTAAACCATATATCAGCTAAGTTGTCTATGGCTCCCCATGACTAACAACCGTGCAGTTTGTCACAAAGATGCATAGTACTTTCACAAGGATGCTAAATGCATGCATCCTTGCAAGAAACAACACTTCAAAGAAAGGACGCTTTGTGTCGCATGTTACAAAACATCAAGCCATCCTGCAATGCAAGTTCAGTCCTACTGATCTTGATAAATGTCATGACAGAAAAGCAATTCTAGCATATACACTAGAAGCAATATGTGTATATATAAGCTTATACAAAGTTGGTGCAGCAATAACAGCAATGCTGTTCCTGAGGGATGCTTCAGGTTGCTGATCAAAATCCTGACACAGAAAATAACAGAGCGGCATAAACATATGGTCAAGGCCTAAATCTCTGATCTGGACTGGGCGTCATCTCTGCATTGAATCTATCAAACACTCACAGGACCCTAAAAACTCAGATGGCAGCTACTATAAAACTCAGAGGATGCCATACCCTCACAGGTGAAAGATCACATCTAGCCATGTACAGGAAGCACATGATCAGCGCTCTTTCTGCTAAGAGCTCTTGCATACAAGTCACAGCAGATCTTGCCTGCTGTTGCTCTTGTGTCAAGAACTCAGAAATAAGTCCACTCACTATTAAAACATGGTGCATGCAGTCAGCACTGCATATATTCCTAATCTGACGTGATTGTCTGAGCATCAAGCTCTCAACAGCCTTCTAGAAGTTTTGCAAAGCTGGGCGGGAAGGCAGACCCTCTCTCCAGGGTACAGCACGGTGCTGTTGCCAATCTGAGGGTTATAGGGTATGAAGGACTGAGGCGTTTGCTTTAAGCCCAATGCAATGCTGTCCAGTGTCTCTCCTGGCAGAGCTGTATGGAAGCAGTTGATTGTGCAGACGTTTGGCACAGTGGCTGCCACTGCACACAAAACTCACATGTCAGTAAAAGCACATGGGCCACATCAAACACTTCACACATTCTGCATATGCACCTTCAGTGGGGGTTACTTGCGAAGGCGGTATGGGTTTCAGCATGCTGTTGGCCGTGCAGGAATCAAGCTGTCAAGCTGTGATGGTAGACAGAAATGCATACAGCGTTATATACAAGTCATGGGCTGTCTAGGCGATCAGCACCTCAAAATTGCAGTTTGACATAGCAAATTTGTTGGTCAAGCCATTTGTGATAGCCATCTGCATGCATGCCACAAGTGCGTGCTGTGTATTTCTATACTTGTACATGCGCACCTGTTGAGCTGATGTAAGCCTGCAGACCAGGAGCTTGGCTGCTGTTGAGAGCTTTGAGCTGATTAGCCATACAATTTGTGCCTAGAGGAGGATCATATGGTCGCCAGAGCTTGTATAGGAACACTACCATATCTTGAGCATAGCACTCCACGTTATTAGTTTGAGCATAGTCATCAGGTACACAGGTGTCTGACCCAATGGCTTGCAAATAGGCTTTTGAGCCAGAGAAGCCTTGATCCTGAGCATGTGTGCTCTCGTGGACCAATACATCAAAGCCCAATGTGCCAAAGAATGTTACGTGGCCTGCTGATGTGTAGGCATGACCTTGTGAGGCTGGAACAGAGCTGACAGACGCTACCCACCGTCTCAAGTACAAGGGCACCTGGAGTCAGACAAGTGGTCTTAAGTTCAATGCATGCATTTGCAGAAAGCAAAAATTGTTACAGGTGAGTAAAAAACGCTGCAATCTGAGCCGTGGACAACTAACATACTGCACTGTCACATGGGACTGGGCAGAGGCCATTCAGGTATGAAGTACGTTTCAAGGGCAGAATGACAGTGAGTTTGAAGCTCACCTGTGAATAGTTTGAAGCCAGGCTTTGGGCAGTAACCGGTGATCCCTGGCAGATGCAAACGTAGACTCCGTTCGATGGGTTGTCGCTGTATGTTGCATTGTACACAGTCCAAGTCGATTTGATGTTGGCACACTCGTCGGTGCCTCCTGGAGCATAACAATTCTGGTCTGCACCCTGATCGACTCGGGTGAGTGTGAAAGTTTGGCCGGGCATAACGTCAGTCAGGTCTGTATAGTTGCTGAGGCCACCCAATGCGTCCAGATATAACGCAGTCTTGTCGAGGCGCTGATTTGCAGCAACGGCCTGTGCGCGTGCTGTTGGAAATACAACAAAGATGCCAAGCAAAGTGCAGCACCGCACGAAAGTGGGAAGGCAAGACTGCATATTCGACACTTGACAATGCCTGTACTGCGGAAAGCCTGTGATATTGTTTCATTGTGCTGCAAGCGAGAAAAAAAGACGCTCAGTTGCATCGGGTCGAACCTATCGGAGCCTCTCAGAGCCATCGGCAGGTGGGTTTACGCTAGGCGTTACGTGCACGAATTTCGAACAACCACCGCTACAGTCCGAGAGTTCCCGAAAGCGTAGATAAGATTCATATGAAGTCATATGGAAAGCTTGACTGCGCCGCCTTACGCTAGACCACTCGTCGCATAGCCACGCGTCGGTTCTGCTTCTGCCTAGCCGCATCCCGCAAGATCTAATCGGTCAGCTTGAACACCAGGCACTCTGACACTCAGCTCGACCACCGGAAGGCGTACCCCAAGAGTCTAGAGACCAAATCAAAGGAATTCAAAGCGGCCAGGGACAAGACACCGCGAGGGGTAGGCCGCGGCAAACAATGGTACAGCTCCGGGCAGTGCTGGGGGAAGAACTACATCGTAGGCTTGATCCTCAGAGCCGAGAAGTTCAGGCTGTCCGACAAGGATGAGCTCTTCGAGCTGCGTAAACACTCTCCGCAATACGCAACTTGGGCTGCCTTAGGCCCGAAGAAGCGCAAAGCAGCCGACTCGCCTGGTGTCAAGCCTGCCAAGAAGGCCCGGTGAAAACCGTCCGCTGCCTGCTTCAGCCAAAAGTGATCTATATGGCTGTCTAACACGGTCCTGATATGCAGTGAGCCAGTAACCGAGGAGCCCGTTCTTGTTATTCAGCCTGTGGCTTCGCACTCGAGCAGCTCCACCGTCAGGTGAGTCAGTCAGTTTTCGTGACCCAGAATGCTTAAATTGACAAGGACTGACAGAATGTGTTTGCAGTGACTTTGCCTCACCGGAAGAGGAGTCGTTGGTAAGTAGCGTGTGTTGCAACACTTCGGAACCTCTGCCATTCGTTACTGGGCATTCAGTGGCTTGGCAGAATGAAGTTGCTCAGGGCTATGAGACAGCTGTTACACATCAGGACAAGCCCATGGAATGGCAGAAGAAAGAACTCCGAGAGTATGTCCAGGAGTATACTGCAGCTGTCCTGTCTCAGGGGTATCGAGTGGATGCCAGGCCAATCAGTCAACAACGTGCAGAGTAAGCCCCTCTGCATTTGATTGCAATGCACTTGTACCAGTCTGTGCATGACTGATGGTGCGTTGCTGACTGCAGCAATTCGGTGTCATACGGAGTCAAGCACCAGCTGCTTTACCAGCAAATTCATGGACTCAATGAAGAGCTCACCCCTCCAACCATGGGCTGTCTGTTTCCAGTCTGGTATAAGGGAAACAGCCGGTTGTCTCTTTCAGAGCTGAAGGCCATCTTTGACACCAAGAAAGCAGCATTTGCAGCAAAGATGGATACTGTAACGTCTGGGAATTACAGAGCCCATATGTGCATCCCAGACGTTACAGATACCAACACCAGCTACAAGATGTCGGCGCTGAACAGATGGACGGTAGAGCAACCATGTTGCTCACTCTCATGTATGGGTTTATCCTGCGGCCCCATCAGAGCACGCTTGTCACCAGATCCAATGTCGGCATCAGCAAAATGGAGGGCAGTACGTCTTTTGGGACCAGCGACACCATCAACATTGTCACCAGATGCACTAACAAGAGCGGCAACGAAAATCCAGAGCAGCTGTTTGCGGTCAAGACTTTTGACAGCAGATGCTTCTCCATGGACTTCTGGATGGCTCTGAATGATGTATACACCAATGACGTACGGCTTCCAAGGCAGGGCTATGTTTGTAAGACAGGCAGGTTTGAGGGCAGGCATGTCAGCAGCTTAGTGCAGATGACAGCTGAAGGACTGACATGTATGCTTGATGTTTGTGAATGTTGGCACTGCAAGGTTGGCTGTTCTCTGATGGCAACAAAGGGCGTGCATTGCAGATGCTGTCATGGAGCGGCATCCCATAGACCTTATCATCGAGAGGCTAGGACCTCAGGTGCTTGTCTTTGAACGGATGCCCCTGGTGCCTCATGCACAAGACCTCTTCCGCTTCACAGAATCAGCGGTCTTGAATCAGACTCTGGTGCTCAAATGCCTAGAGAAGCTTGGTATGAAGGGGGAGGGTACCACTGCACACGACGTCCTGTCATACATGTTCAGGACAGCGCGCATCTGCCAGCTCAAGTCAGCAAGAGGTGAGCCTTGCAGTAACCATGTGTGCTGTGCATGCATCTAAGAATGTCATAGGCTGACACGTGCATTGTGCTTGCAGCCAGCAGATGAAGAGGCTTCTAGAGTGACCAAGCATCAGAGAGCAGGGCAGTCCCTGGCCACGACTACCTATGGTGCCAGAGTGCTACCCGAGGCAGTCTCCATGTTGTTCTCTGGTTATGACCGGGTGGACTTGATGAACGCCCAGGGTGCGCTGGGCTGGAAGAACACCAATGTTCCCACGTTTGAGCTGCTTGACAGAGAGGTACATTGTTTTGTGCAAATGCCCAGCTGCAATCGACTGCAATTGACTGCTCATGCTGCTCATGAGATGTGGATGACCGCTTGTGGATCAGCTTGTGATGCCAGGCGCTGAGTATGTCACAGAAGCAGTCTGTCAGCTGGAGAGGCTTTCTCCTGCACAGTTTGCCGCCGTCAAATACCATGCCTATGTTCTGGCTGCCAACAAGTGGAAGTTCATTCAGCTGGCACCCCTCTTCTATGGCAAATTCAAGACACACCGCCTCTTCATGGATCTGCCATTCTTCCAGAACGAGGAGGCTGTCAGGTGTGATTTGCAGCCTTTGCTCTGTATCAAGCAACACATGCGCATATATATGAGTGATGAATGATGGTGTGTGATTGGCTGCAGGTTGTTTGAGTAAGTTTGAGGGGCCCTGGACCCAGATGGTATTCCAGAAATTTGCAGAGGGCAAGGTGGTGTACCGTCGCCTGGGTTATGAAGGCGCCACAAGGCTGATGGACACAGTTGCAGATCGCATAGGCAGTGAATGGGTGGGTGGTACACGCGGAGTGCCTGGCAACAATGCTCAGAAGCGTCAGCTCATGACTACTCTGTTGCAATGCATTGCTGAGGAGGGAACCAACAAACCAGCTGCAGCTTCAGCTCCGGTGTCAGCTCCATCTCCAACACCAATCCCAGCCTCTCTGAACCCTCCTACAGTTGCTGAGTTGCCGGTGTCAGCAGTGGTGTCCAGAAAACTTGTGTTTGATGGAGCCAGTCTTGAGGCCCCCTTTCAGCTCATTTGGGCTTATTTTGCCCATTTTCTGTGAATTGAAGTGAAACGAATATTGCTTAAATTACCCTATTTCATGACCCCAACAATAAACTAGCAGTAACTGTACTGACGTGTCTATGCAGTAATGATGGATGAAAGGTAATTTGCACACCCCCAATCAAGACCTCCAGTAAAGTCAGCTTTTGTCAAATGGTGCAGATTATTGATGACTCCGATGCACAGTGTTGAATTGAGTCAGAGGAGTGGCTATGGAGCCACTCCTGGTATAGCCACTCCTATTTGTATCAGCAACAGGTCGTTTACCTAAGGCTGGGAACGGCATCAGAGTTTGATGAACGCTGTCCAAAGCAGCAGGCCACAAATGTATGACAGACATCAATGTCAGTAGTTGCGGCAGAAGTTGTAGACTTCAACTGCTGCCGGTAATTACGCCGTAACGTGCTTTGGGTCAAGAACACTCAAAGCACATTACCCAAAGCGGTCGGTGCTGATCCCTTGCGTCAGTGCTATGTTGTGACATGCGCAGAGAAGGGTCATCGCACATGCCGCAGCTGAAGATGCAAAAATTGCGGCAGAGGCGTGTGTGCACTGTCGATTAGGCACGCTATAAACTCAAGGCACTTTGTTTGGAGCGAGCTCACCAGCCGCGAGCTAATTCTGATATCGCCACAAGCCCACATGGACTCTATCTTGCCTATTGCAGCAGCATGCCCTGTGCAGGCTTGTTTTGCATCCGACTGTTGTCCCGTTTAAGCGCCGAGACTGTTGTTTTGTGTCGGGGGTTACTCTGATATTGTTATTTTACCACATAGCTATGACCATGACATCGTCTGCAACGCGAGACGTTGTTGACTTGACTCAAGACGAGGAGGACCGTGATCAAACTTTGACCCGAATTGGCTGCAGCATTGGCCTCGGTGATGCTGATCAGCAACCTGCTCAAGCCGCTCAACTTTCGGGCTCAGATGTATCACATGCGCATCTCCAGCCTCGTCGTCCTCCCAAGCTGCAGTGGGCGCAGCATCACCCTGAAAGTCATGTACAGCAAGCGACCTCAGCCCAGCAGCAGCAGCAAGAGGCACATGTATGCAAAGGCCCCTTGGCCCAGTATCCAACACCTTCCCAGCCCAAACCAGCGTTCAACCTGACAGACCCAGCATTACATCTGCTAGACCACACCTTCATGATGGATGCCCTCAGCGTGCTGACATACAGCCAGCCCGCAGCACAGAAGTCTGACCAGCCTGACTTTGCATCTTTGGATGTGCAGTATATGCAAATGCTCAGCCAGGCACAAGCTGTGGATCAGGGGCGTCTGCTGGTCTTCTTGGAATGGCTGACAGTCAAGATGTGCCAGCGTGGGCTGCTTACTGGACACATGGCCTTGGTCAATTATGCCCTGTTGAATTGCCAAGCTGCAAAGGTGATGATTCGAAGGCTGTCAAGTCATGTCATGGCAGCATGCAAATGGGCCCGTCTATGAAGCATGAGCGTGTGTATACGCCATCATGCATGCTATGCTATGAGCATTCCACGAGCTACTTACAGTCATAATGGTGTCCCATATTGGTGTAGTTTGCAAATATCCGCTGCTGGCATGATGAGCTTTTCCTGGAATCGAGCCAGGCACCTCAGATGTGATGCTGTGGTAGCTTGCCTCCAGTGTCAGCAGTTTAGGTGCATGTGCAATTGTGACATGTACTCAGCAAGTTGCATGTTTGTTGTTTTGCTGCTGCAGTGCAAGCTGAAAGGAGCAACTCTTACAAGTATAGGTCTTGCCATCTGCAGCATGTTGCTCTTTCTAAGACCGATCAGGGTGGCACTTCGTCATATCACTTTCCCACAAAACAGGGCTAACCTGGCAACCTCATGCTCGACAAACTAGAGTGTACGCTGCAGCTTGCACAGCTGCATTGTAAGCAACATTCAACTTCACATAGGCCCATCACAGGATGACACTTTGTTGGGGAGGTGTCAAGACTTGACTGCTGCTCTGCAGAGCGGAGTGTTAATCTCCATCAAGGCTCTAATGCACATGGCGGCTCATACAGCGCCGGGCTACATCCAGGAGTATGTGGGTGTCATCCAGGGCCGTCAGCCTGAGGTGAGCACCTGCTTCACAAACTGTGAATAATCATGCCACAGAAAACGTATTGTCTCTGCGTCCAATCATGCATTGTCTTGCAGTCCAATCATGCAGGAGACTTATTGTGGGCACATATACCCTCATTGCCATGCCCAAGTCATTTGCTGAGTTTCTGCTCTGGCACTTCTGCAATGGCACATGCATGTGGGACAAGGTCTCACATGTCCGGCTTCAGTCCCACCATCTATCCTTCCTCTGACATCAACGTCAAGCGTGTTGCAACACATGATGTATTGTAACACCTCCTCAGAGCTGCAGGAGGACAATAACTGCAATGAGACAGGTCCTGGATTGAGACTGTCACTGTTTTGTCCATGTCTGTTGGGAGTATGCATGCAGGCATGGTGGTCAAAAGATTCTTTTTATTGAGCCAAGTGATGTTGCTGCAGTATGAGGCCTTGGCCATGTACCCCTGGCTACAGCCAATCGAACCCGGTGGCAATTTCACCATTATTCAGTACCTGGTAGCTGTTTCATTTTTTGAGCTTCGGCCCATCTGGGAGCAGCAACAGCAGCGAGAAATGCAGGCGACCAACCCCTTCAGCTCTGGCTACAGTGCTGAAAGCCAGCGTCAGCTTCAGCAGCAGCAGCAGCAGCAGCAGCAGCAGCAGCAGCAGCAGCAGCAGCAGCTGACAGGGCAGCTGCAAAGGCAGCAACAGCAGCAGGGACAACAGCAGCAGAAGCAGAGTCAACAGCAGCAGCCGTCACAACCTCAGGTTGCACGCTACCATGCTGACACGAGCAGGCTGCAGCTGCAAGGTAGAACAACGCCGCATCAGGCTGCGACGCACACCAGCATAGGTCAGCAGTCTGCGCCAAGTGCTACTTTGGGGAACTGGCATCGAATCTCATTGCCATACTCCCCGGAGCCCTCTTATGCCCTTCATGGGTTCAGTCAGCCTGTGGCACCTGCCTGCTCCATGCCTCAGTTTTCACGCCGCCATGACAGCATGCTCACTTTACCTGAGGCTTTGATGCATGCTGCCATGCATGGTGCTGGAGCAAGCATAAGATCACAGGTGCTGAGCAGCAGTCCATCTGAGCTTGAGGAAAGGTTGTCTTTCGTGTTGAAGGGCGAAGCTGTCATTGTTCATGGGAAAGATGCTGCAGACAATCTGCCTTTCGGCAGAGGCAAGAGAGCACAAGTAAAGGAGCCTTTATCCATTGTCTTTGCGCCTGATACCCACGCATCGCAGAAAGTCAGTCCATCAGGTATCATCATCATTGCAAGCTCTTTGGTAGGGCTAGGGGGCCCGTCTAGATGTGTGTAAACAGGATGGACTGTCTCTGAGCAGTTCTGTGTTTAATAACCCTATTCTACCACATGTAGCTGATGCCTCTTCCTAAGGTTTAATAACCCTATTCCACCACATGTAGCTGATGCCTCTTCCTCAGGTTTAGTTCCAAGTCCTTCCATTTACTGTAAGTGCAGCTCAGTATTGCAACATGTCTGAGTGGCAGATGCGCTCAAGC
>JAABUY010005504.1_pt1 | contig 12722 bp, 24 predicted proteins | sample 5560271 | NCBI WGS metagenome assembly JAABUY01 (sample SAMN10711886, study PRJNA513374) | rock metagenome | isolation source: Antarctica rocks | place: Antarctica: Victoria Land, University Valley
CACGCAAACACGGCCCAGTCCGCGTTGCGCGTGTACGTCTCCAGGCACACCGCGCACTCGCGCGGCGCGCCCTCCTCGCCCGGCGCCGGCGCGCGCAGCGGCAGCGGCCGCACGGCCGGCACGTGGCCGGCCACATGCAGCACCACGCGGCCTGCGGCCGGCCAGGAAGTCAGCAGAGGCAGCGACCGAGCTGCTGTGCTTGAAAGGCTGTGCTTCAAGCACAGCTTGAAAGGACATGCGGGATCCAGGCGGTATGCATCAGGTGCATATCGCCCTCACTGGACTGCGTGAGTCTCTGGCAGCAGAGCCTTGGATCGAAGCACATGCAGCACAATACGGTTTGGCAGTGTGTCAGCATGTGCAATACAATATGGTGCAAGCTCCGCAAACGGGTACTTCAGTAGGGCGAAGCATGCTGCCACACCGCGGTTCCAACGGTTCCATGCAAGGCGCACCAGTCCGTAAAGCACGGAGAGGCACGCCGCCGACCAGCTCCGCCTGTGGCCGGTTCACAAGCAAGCGTGCCCTGCGCACACAGTCGCCAATCACACCTGAGAGGTAGAGAGAACGTGGCAGCAGGCGTTTTGCAGCTCGAAGCAATCAGCGCGCTCTCACTTGTCAGCGGGAAGCGCACTTCGCGACCCTACATCAGCACTGGCATCCACATCTTGCATGCACTCTGTGCTTCCAAAAAGCTATGCATGCAACACCAGGCACTACAGATGTCATGCAAAGACACTGAGGTTCTGGTCTTCAAGCGAAAGGAAGCCCCATACGCAGCGGGCTTGGCGCACGCGCCTGTAGAACCAGAGCATAAGGATGCCGGCAGCGATGAGCACGGCCATCAGGGACAGGATGACGATGTTAATGCAGTTGCGCGACGCGCAGAAAGAGTCGGACTGGCAGCACTCGGCCGCGTTGCCGCAGCAGCAGTACTGGTTGCTGCTGCCCTGCAGCGGCGCGTTGCGGCAGCAGCACACCACATCGCTCGGCGGCGCCTGCGGTGCAAGCCAGCAAGCTGGCTTGTCACGGCTTGCATCCTCCAGGGAAGTGACGACATGCACGTTGGCTCGTATCAAGTTCCTGAGGTGCTACAGAATCAGCAAACAGACATGTAGTGTCTGATGTGGTAGCTACACTACCATATCATCGTCGCTGGTTAGCAGCGCCGGTGATCTGATATGCTCACTGGACTTCGCACCCTGTTCACTGAGAGGACTGGGGCGCACAGCAGATGTAGTATTCACAGGCTGGTCCGTGACAGCCACGCTTGTTGACCAGACCGCGCTCAGCTGCCTGCTCGCCGGCGGTCTGCTCCGCAGCAGCTGCGCGTTTGCAGGCTGTCAGCAGCGCCTTGCTGCGCCTACCAGCAGCGTGTACAGCAACAGAAAACATAGCGCCGCTGCAGCGACGCACAGCTGCCTGAGCAGCAGAGCTGCAGAGCACTCACGTGGTGGCCAGCTACAACAAGGTAGGTGTGTATGCGCCCACCAGGGGCACAGGGCGCTCACGGGCTGGGCAGCGCTGACGCCGTTGCTGTCGTGAAGCCAGGAGAACCCATTTTCCAGCAGCTCGTTTACACTGTAGGCACGCTCACCGTTTGTGAGTGTGTCTGCCTCCCTGCGCAGACGTGCTCACCCCCTCAACGCAGTCCTCACCGAACAGCCGTGAGGGGCACAGCTCGGGCAGTATCACTGCCGCCACCTACCTGACGGCGTGAGCAAGCAGCCTGAAAGCATCGTCGCTCAAGCTGTTGGCGTAGCGCTTGAGCCTCAGCCCAGGCGCTACACTGCGGTACAAACTCGGCCGGAGTGCCTGTGCAAGCTGCTCGTGCGACCTGCCCCACCACAAGCCACCGCTTGTGAGACAGTTGTTGCCAAGCAAGTTTTTGCCAGCTCTGCTTGGTGTAATAGCGCTCCAGCGCTCACCAGAGTTGTGAGGCGTTCACTTGGGTCGCGTCCCAAACACTGTAGAGAGTGGCACAGACGAAAAGTGCCTGCACGCCGTGCTTCATGGTCTGATTTTACATCTTTCGCTTTATGTGTTGCCTGCGCTTGCTCTGCTCTCTGACATAGACCAACGTGGTGGACAAGGACTGAAGGAGTTGCAGTGTTCGCCCCCTGCTTTAAAACGTTGGTGTTCGCATGAGGGCACGTGCGCATTCAACCTCACGGCATTCGACGTGTCACAAGGCCGCATGTAAGGGCACATGCGGCTGTAAGGCTCAACTGCATGTTGAGCGTTGCAAGAATAGGAGAAACGTATTTTACATTGCAGCAGAGCCCAAACATAACACTTTAGGGCCTTCATGCTTGTCAAGGCCCCCAGACCCCTGTGCGCAAATGCATGCACACTCACAGAGCCTCAGCACTGAGGGGCACTAAAGCCGGACATGCGGCCGTCCAGCGAATGATCCGCCTTCGCGTCGGCGTTCTTGCCGCAGAGCAACAGGCCAACCCAGTAGCGTGTGCAGCAGGCTCGTGGTCCTCCAACGCAGCTGCCAGCGCTGGCCGCGCGGGCGCCAGCGCCCATGCGTGCGGCGCGCGCTCGGCGACACTGCAGGCGCGCGCGCCTGTGCCACGCGCTTACGCCACCGGCGCGCTACACGGCGGCCGCGGCGCCGCGGCCGCCGCACAGCCGCTCCAGGCTGACCCAGCGGTACGTGCAGCGGCTCTTCAGGCCCTCTGCTGCCGCCAGCGCGGCGGCGAGCGCCGGCCGCAGGGGCCCGAGCCGCCGCGCGGCCGCCTCGCGCTCGGCCTCGTCGCGGACGCGCGCGAGGGCCGCGTCCGCGTCCAGCAGCCGCGCAAAGTGCGCCAGCTGCGTGTACAGCGCGGCCTCGGTGACGGCGGGCGCCATGTGCGCGCCGGACGCCGGGTCCACCGGCAGGCTGCCCGGCGCGGCATCGCCCTGCGCCAGGGATCATCAATGTATCCGGGCTGCGGGCTTACACTGGGGGTGCACGCGCACCTGGCAGTCTGCACAAGGAGCGGCTGATGAGCTGCCGGACAAGTCTGGCCCTGCATTTGGGCGCTGCGCTTGATCAAAGCCCGACTGCACCGCTGCTGAATCCGATTTCATCGGTCAATGTGGACTGCGCTTGAGCATGCGTGCTGCTGACCTTAACGCTCACTTCATTGCCTGGCTGGCTCGCTGGGCACCCGTGCACGCGCGCCTGCATGCGCAGGCAGATGTCGCGCGTGGGGCCGGGAGCGAGCTCGTCGTCAGACACGAGCGCGCCGTCATAGTAGCGCGCGATGGCCTCGCGCGCGCGCAGCCGCACCTGGTTGGCCAGCTGCCCCGCGCTCAACGGCCCTCCTGCGAACGCGGTGGCCGCAGCGTGGGCGAGTGCAGGAGTGCGCTGCGAGGCGCAGGCCGCTCTGTATCATGCAGCAGGAAAGCTTAGGGGCATTGTGTGCAGGCTTGCTGCCTGCGGCTGCTTGCGTTCGAACGCCCCTGAGCAGGTTGCCAGGCTTGCGGAAACATGCCGATCCGAGAAGAGACAGGCTACGCTGTACTATGCACTGTGCATTTTTGCGTGCAATTACCAACGTTTGTTAAGCTCATGCCAGATTGAACAGCAGGCTTGCACTCTGATATAGACGCTCTGCAGTGCTGTCGTAGTGTCAGACTCTCTTCCAGCAACCTCAGTTCGGAGGGCATCTCACCTACATCATCTGGTGGCGCCAGTGCGGCCTCGGCAGCCAGGGTGCCCTTGGCCACCTCGCGCACGCCCAGGAACTTGAAGCGCGTGCCGTTGGGCGCGGTCAGCCACAGCGGCTCGCAGTCCTGTGAGCGAGCACGTCTTGTCAGCTGTGTCTTGCACTGCATGTCAACAAGCACGAGCCAAGTCAGCAAGCCTGTTAACAAGAGGCTCAATTTGTGACTCTACGTGGCAAGCGAGTTAAAGTCGAGTGCTCCCCCAAGGGCATGCCAGAGGGACACCTTGTTGGTCCATGTCTGACTTTGAAGACGCGGCACGGCCGCGCTGACCGCACACCAGCACATGAAACGATGACCACATATAAACTGGTTTTCTGTCGCCGGCCACGCACGCTGTAGCGCGCGTCGTCGTCCAGCGAGGCGGCCGCGCCCAGCAGCGCGTCGTCGGCCGCGCCGCGCGCGCCGGCGCCCGCGGCGGCCGCGGCAGCCGCGTGGAAGCGCGCCGCGTCCAGGCCCAGGCAGTCGGCCAGGCGCGCCGCGTCGGTGCCCTCGATGGGCGCGCACAGCCGCGCCACGACCGGGTGCACCTGCGCGGCGTTGTCAAGCGTCCGCACCGGCGCGCCTGGCTGAGCGCCCACCGACTGGCCGCACCCGCCTCTGGAGGCCGTGCACAAGACGCCGCTGCTTTTGGCACTGGGCGAGCGGCGCATGGGCGCGTCACGCCTGGTGCCTCAGGAGGCCGTGCACGAAACACCGCTGACTCTGGCGCTGGGCGGGCGGCGCATTTGGGCGCAGCGCGCCTGATGCGCGAGGTAGTACTCGGTGTCCACGGCCAGGCGCGCGTTGCCGCGTAGCTCGTCCGGGTGGTACGCGCGCTCGGCAAGGCCCTTGCTGCCGCCGCCGCCGCTCACCGCACCGTCCTCGCCGACCTCCACGCAAATGATGTACGGCACGGTCTCCCCCTGGACGGGGCGCAGGGGTGATACCGCGCCTGTACGCCTCGCACGGGTGCGGGCCGCCAGCTGAGCTCTGAAATCAGCATGTCGAATCTCAGGTGATAAACAGGGCGGTGTTTGAAAGCTTAGTCTCTGGAACCATGCACATTGAGATGCGGTGCGGGCCACTCTGAGAACAACCTGTGCTGCGTTGCAGCTCAGCGTGCCGATCACAGCAGGGCCAGGCTGACGACATTGTCGATGCACTATCCTGACTCCCCACGTCCTGGCAACAAGAGCCGACCTGCTGCTGCGCCTCCACTGTAAGCGGCGGGCTCCGAGGCCGCGGCGCGCCTGCAGCGTGCCGTCGCGGCGGTTCTGCGCGCGGCGGCGCAGCGCGACCTGCACGTGCGGCTGCGCCTTGGCGTCGGGGTACTCCTCCGGCCGCCGCGTGAGCTGCTTGGTTATCACGAACTTGCCCAGCGGCACGCCGCCCGCCGCCAGCTTCTCACGCACCTGCGCGGCGGGCTAGAAGCTTCGCGCCATGCAGCGTGGCGCGTACTTCGCATGCCTAGACCATCACATGGCAGACCCGCTCTCATGGGTGTTGGCATTTGGGGACGGAAGCTCGTATGTATGCTGCTGCCGTTGCAGCAGTGGAAAGCATGCGAGCAGCTACAGACGCGCGGGCAGGCAGTGCCCCAGCGTGGCGCCAGTATCATCGGCAGGGAGTGGTCAGCCCGCGCTGCGCCTGCCTGCGCGCAGCTGTGGGTATAGGGTTAGGGTAGGGCGCGGGCGGCGCGCGCCTCGCGCAGCTTGGCGTGGATGGCGTCCACGACCTCCTCGCGCGGCCGCCCGGACAGGATCGCGTCCAGCGCAAAGTTGCCGCAGTCCTTGGACAGCGGGCTCCAGTCGCGGCGCACCATGTCCAGGCCCTTGGCCTCGCGCACCTGCGCCGCACGCGCCCAGGCATCAGCCCTCAAACAACCCCATGAAACCCTGAAAACTTGCACCTGCTCAGCACTTGCCTAGCACTGTCTCCCGACACTGGGCGTCACGCCCGTGCAGCCGAAAGTGGGGGCCAGGCGGGACCGCGGCGGGGGCGGTGGGGCGCGCGCCTCGCGCAGCACGCCGGCCGCATCGCGCTCCAGCTTGATGGCCGCGTACTTCTTCTTCTTCAGTAGGAGCATGCTGCGGAAGATGCCATCCACCTCCAGCTCCAGCAGCCGGTAGCGCTTGTTCACCTGTTTCGGACGCGGCGTGAGCCGGGCAGGGCGCGGAGCACTCCACTATACAGGCACAAGAGGAGCCAGCGCCAGCACTTTCACCTGGTGGGTGATCGCAAGTGAGTAGGTGCCGTACTGTCAGGGAGGCAAAACGCCTACAAGCGGGCAACCATGGCCGCAAATGCCCACCATGTCATGCACGGCTGGACGAGTCCGCATGGTGGACGGGCCTGCCACGTCACCGGCTCTGTCAAAGCCGTACGCTCCCAGAACGGAGGGCCGCGCACCTCGCGCTTGACGCGCGCGCCCAGCGCGGCCACCTCCGTCACATCGGTGGAGCCGGTCGCGATCATGATGCTGTCCGTGTCGCCGTAGATGACCTGCGCGCCGCGCAGCCGCGCCTTTCTGAAACAAAAGGCGCATCCGGGGCGCCTCTACGCTCGGCACAACACCACATGGCTTGGTCTCCGGGGCTGTGCCAGCAATCGCCTATGATGACGCAGTGATCCTATGGCAACTGAGCTGCGCAAGGCTCCCACAGCGGCAGCCTCGGCAGGCAAACCCTCGCCGGGCTCGCAAACCTTCGCCGGGCCAAGGTGCGGGCGCGCGGGCGGGCGGGCGCGCCTCCAGGCCGACGGTGCCCTGCACCAGGTCGACGGTGGACTGCAGGATCTCGCGGCCCTGCGCCGTGACCAGCTCCGCCAGCGGCTGCGCGAAGAAGCGCGAGGCGCCGAAGCCGAGGCAGCCGTACATGGCATTGGCGGTCAGCTTGAGCGCCTGCTGCCGGATGTCCAGCTGCGTGCGCCGCAGCGCGCCGCGCTCGGCCTTCAGCAGCGCCTTGGCCTCGCGCCGCTGCTGCACCAGGCCGCGGATGACCTGCGCACGGGCCGCCAGCAGCGTTCAGAGCCCAGCCGTGCAAGACAGGATCCCTGGAACCGCGGCCGGCGCAAGCCCGCTGCAGGCTGTCCGACTGCGTCCGCAACGACGCGCGCGCAGAGCGCATGCGCATGATGTGTACCTTACAGGCCTGCGCCGAGCAGCGCGAGGCCCAATTGGGTCAAACCCTGAAACCCCAAGAGCGCGGGGCGAGGCGCGCGCGCGCCTTGGGCAGCACGGCCATGTCCGGGCTGGGCGCAGGCAGCGGCGCGAGGCCGCCATCCTCCGGCCGGCGCACAGTCGTGAAGCAGATGTTGTACTCCTGCGCGCGCAGCGCATGCAGACTTGAGCAGCTGCATGCCTGTCGGGAGCAAGCACACTACCGCATGCACCTGCCACGCTTGCAATCAATCCATGAGCCGCGCCGTTCCTGCCAAGCTCACTCGTGCGACCGCATGACGAGCGCCGCGGCTGTCCTGCACGTCATGAAGTTGCGGACAAGCAAGGCGCGCCTGGTCGAGGGCCGGGTCTGCTGCAGGCCCATGTGCAGGGAGGCGCGCCTGAACGGCGGAGGGGTGGACCGAGGCGGAGCCCACCCACAGGCAAGCCTCAGGCTGCCAGGCCGCGCCCCTACCTGATGACGAAGGGGAGGAGCGAGGTGACCTGCGCCAGCCGGCTGGGGTCCGGGAGGGTATCCCACCCTAACCCTGTACTCAGGGAGACCAGGGCGCGCGCCTGGATGATGGAGGGGTAGAGCGAGTTGAAGTCCAGCAGCAGCACGAAGCGGTCGTACAGGCCCTTCTTGGGCTCCAGCACCAGGCCGCCCGCAAACTGCGGGCCCTTGGCCTTCCTGCCGCCTGCGCGCGCGCGCGCATGGCGCCTGTCACAGTTCGCTGCTGGTGCCCCAGCATGCGGCCGCCCCGCGCAGCCGTCGCGGCATGCCCGCCCCCACGCGGCTTGGGCCCCATCTGGCTGTTGCATGACTTCAGCTACATGGCTGTGACTGGTGGCTTCGGCCACTAGATGCAGGTAACGATTCAAGGCTTTTCCGATACCATGATGCACCAAAGCGCTTCTTCGCCGCAAGGTGTCTGAGCTGGGCACGTCATCGCTGATCATCACACATGTGCTAACAGGATGGCAACCACACAGCTGCATGCAGTTCACGCTCAGCAGGATCAGAGCAGCGAGGACAACGACGTGTCAGTGACTTGCAGCTCTCAAGGGGCCCTGCTGAGATGTACACGACCGAGCTTCAGTCAGACCCGCCGGCTCACCAGGGCGGCCGGCGTCAAAGTCGGCGTCGTCGCCGCCCTCCGCGGCGTGCTGCCGGCGCGCCTGGCGCTCGCGCTCGCGCGCGCTGAGCTTGTCCGGCAGCAGGAACTTGCGCCGGTGGAACTCGTGCAGCAGCAGCATCTCGATGCGCTGCGCGCGCTGGCCCTGCGCCGCCGCGCCGCCCGGCGGCGTGAGCCCGGGGTCGGCGCACGTGGCCGAGCAGCAGCGCTTCGGCGCGTGTCGCCCTCGTCGTACAGCGCAAAGCAGGGTCGCTACCCAGTTCACAGGCGTTGCAAGTTTGCGGCAGTCACAAGAGCTTCGTCAGCCTGCCTCAGCCATGTTTGGAGCAAATGCCACACCCTGCTCAGGCGCATTACCAGTATGCGTCAGAGCAAGGGAAGGCGCCCTGGCGCGGCGGGGCCGCGCGCCTGCAGCGTGCGCGACCAGAGCGAGCCGGATAGGCAGGAGAGCTGGCGCGACAGCGGGAGCAGGTTGAGGTAGGACGCCAGGCTGAGCGCGAGCCAGGCGTCCGTCTCCGCGTGCGCCACCAGGCCCATCAGTGCCGTGGCGTCCTCGAACTTGCCTGCGCGAGCGCGCAACAATGGCGCCGCTGAGCATGCAGGCGAGGGCGGCTGCGGCTGGACGTGCGCAGAGGTGCGCCCGCGGCGCTGGCGGCGCGTTCGCAGCGCACGCGTGGGGGCGGGATGCGTGGCTGGACGTATGCTTGCACGAGCGCACCAAGCTCAGCGTGTGTCACCGCCTTGCGCTCCTCTTGTCGACAGCCCTGCTTTGCCACGTTGTCTGCCAAGCGGCATCCGGATAGCGAACGGGCGGCAAGCCATGCCGACGCCAAGATGCACGCGCACCGGGCACGTCTGCAGCCGCGAGCTCCAAGCGCACGGCGCTCAGGTGCTTGCCTGCCAGCGTGCGCATGGTGTAGTCCACCTGTGCTGGCAACAAGGTTTAGTATGAAGAAGTGGTACAGCAAATGCGCGTAATGCATGAGCGGGCTGCAGCAAGCTGCTCCGCCGTGTGCTCGGCAGGCGCTGCATTCCTTCGGGGCATGCACGGGGTTTCTGCCGGCTGCTGCAGCCGCCGAGGCCTCGGCACGTTCAGCAACCCTTTGGTGCATGCACGGCGCCGACTTCTGGTGCACGAGGCGCATGCGCAGGTAGGTGCGAGTGCATCCCGGCGCCAGCGGGCAAGCGTGCCTCACGCAGCAGCTCACGCGCGCCGAGGTAGGTGTCACACAGCAGGCGCCCGGCCATGGCGGCCAGCAGCCCCGCGCCGGCGCCGCCGCCAAATGTGTGCCCGCCGCCCGCCAGGCTCGGGAACCGGGACCGCTTCAGGCGGCCCACGCGGCTCCAGTTGGGTACCTGCGAGATGCTTTCATCCTTCAGCTTTCAAAGCGCCACTGCTCTGTCTCACTGCTCTGTCTTTCATCAGAACCTGGAGGCCACCTTAAGGGTCGCAGCGCACAGGAGGCTCATGTCTGTGCAGGCATGCCTGCTGTGCGGCGACGGGTGTGCATGACGGGAGTTGATGGTCCAGCACTGAGAACCTCTTGCAATCCCACCACGCTGCATGACAGCGGGTGGCTCCCGACACTCTGCGAGGCTCTCTGCAGAGGACAGAGAGCGGCGCGCGCGCGCGCGCCGTGTGGTGCAGCATGCGGTGCAGAAGGATGTCGAGGTCAAAGGCGGCGATGTTGTGGCCGACCAGCACGTCCGGGTCGAGCGTCTGCAGCCGCGCCAGTAGGTGCGCCAGCAGCGCGCGCTCGCCCGACTGCGGCGCCGGCCGGCGGCCGGATCAGAAGGCGCGCGCCTTCGTGCCCGCAACATGCTCGGCGGCTGCCAGTCCAAGGTGTGGCGGCAGGCACGCCAGCAGGGCACCTGACTGGCAAGCGGGTCTCCTTCTATGCAACCACGGCTACATAGGCACATCAATCTGGGCAGCGGGGAATGCAGCGTGACTGCAGCGCGTGGTCATGCTGCTATTATTCCTAGTGGCTTCGCAGACGATGCGGAACAAGCGCACCTGGGCGCTCAGCATGGCGCCGCCATTCCTGACGCCCAGTGCGCTGCTGTTGGCCTCCTTCACCCTCTCCGCAAACTCTGCACCATGCAATTCTGGCATCAGATCCCGCATGCATTGCGCACGTGCTACTCACAGAGCACTGTGCAGTTTGTTCGCATCCCCGCCGAGCTGGCGAGCGCTGACGCTTTCACAAAGAGGTCTTAGACCCGGGCAAGCCCAAGCCAGGCAGGCTGCGAAATGCCTGCAGAGTTGTGCCGCCGCCAGTGCGACCTGTGCGCGCGGTCCTCCCAGACAGCACCGCACCGGGTGGAAAGGGCAGGCCGTCCAGCTTGCGCACAACGCTGAAGTGGCGCAGCGCGCTGCTGCGCCCGGCCGCCATAGGCCGGTCCAGCCGCGCTGCCGGCAGGCACATCACGCTTGCCACGACAATCTCATTCGTGGCCGCCTGCACGCGCCATGCAAAGGCTGCTCAGCTTCGCAACCCCAGCTGCAGAGGATACGCGCTCCCACCGCCGGGTGCGGGTCTAATTACAGGGGCTTCAGCCGCAGCGCCTGACTCTGCGTGTCGTGTGTTTCTGTGCATGCACATCTCCTCTGACATGCGCTTCATGCCCCTGCAATGCTGTAACAGCTAGTAGCACCCAGCTCGGTGATGTCGGCAAAGCGGCCGCGCAGGCGCGTCGCGGCCGGCGCGCGCCTTGGCCTGCAGCACGGTCTTAAGGTTGAGCGCGGCGACGACCAGCGGCGGCGGCTCGCGCTGCGCGAGCGCTGCCGCGCCGGCGGCCACCGCCTTGGGCGATGCCAGCTCCACCTCCAGGCCGCACCAGCTCACCTGCGCGTCAAGCGCAAGGACAGGGTGTGGATAAGCAAGGGCATGGTAGGGTTACGCAAGCCATGCACCTGCAAACTCTGTGACGCGGCCTGGGCGCAGCTGTGATTGCAGCTGCGGCGCCGGCTTGAGACCAGGGCCGCCCCGGCTCGCCGGCGCGGCGCGCGAGGCGGGGGGGACTGGGCGGCTCATGACAGGCGCAGCGTGACGGCGTAGGACGGGGCGCGCCTGCACGCCGGCGTCCACGCGCACGGGCTGCGCCAGCGTGAGCCATGACGGCCCCATGACGCGCCGCTTCAGCAGCAGCGCCTCCAGCGCGCTCTGCTGCGCGCCAAACACCGCCACAAAGTGCGTTCCTGCGCGCGCCCGCAAACAGCCGCTCCTGCATGGCGGCGAGGCTGTCTGTGTGAGCACCTGCCAGGCACTTCAGGATTCGTGCGCATTTTGGCAGATGTATCTGACAGGCAAGTATAGTACAGGCAAGTGAGGTGTTCCGCCATCAGCACACTCAGAGACAGTCCCAACGCAGCTTGCTTCACAGGGAGCAATCAGGTAAGGCAGACAGAATTGAGGTAGCTACCCCGCCCACATGGCTTATTATGAATGCGAGCATCACGCACCGGCCAGGTCAAGCGGCAGCACGGGCGCCGCCGCGCCGTACTTGACCTTGAGCACCCACTGCGCGCCGTGTGGCACGCCTGGCCGCTCGAACGCATAGCTGCGCCGTACCGGCTTGATTACGAAGCGCGCTACGCCGTGTGCGGCCAGCGCGGCGCGCACTTCCGCCTTCAGCTCCGCGGCCAGCGCCTGTGCAGGCGGCAGCGTGCACTCGGGCAGCCGTGCGCGGCCGGCGGATGCCCGTGCTGCTGGCGATGCGTCAGGCAGGCGTGCTGCTGCATGCACAGGGCAAACGCCTGCAGCAGCTCATCATGCTCGGGCCCGAAACCCTCATTGCAACAAGCCTGGACGTGCATGAGGGTTTGCACCGGAGATTTCCAACTTTGCTTAAATAGGCAGCAAGTGATACTGCAGCAGCCGCCGTCAGCAGCTGACCCACTCGGCCGGCGCCACGACATCACGCGTTGTGCTCGCTCCAGCCACGCATGTATGCCTTCGCAGGCCCCGCCCTGGTAATATAGGGATGTGCACTGGCTGCAGTAAGCTCCGCAATGCAAGGCATGCACAATCCGACCAGCGCCAACGCACATGCAGATGGCGTAGCAGCTCGCCGCGCGCAGCGGCGTCGCCGGGCGCGGCGGCGGCGGCGGCGGCCTCCAGGCGCGCGAGCTCGTCGCCGCCCAGCACGCCCGGCGCCGGCACGAAGAACACCGAGCGCTGCAGGCCCTTGACGACCGCGCAGCAGGAGCGGTGCTTGCCCTCGTGCTCCACCTGCGCATGCAGGCCAGGGTAAGGGGTAGGGTCCCAGGGTCAGCAATTGCACGTGCAGATTGCCTGGCTGTGGGTGGACACTGCAAACCACTTGGATTTCTTGCATGGCAGAGGTGCTTGTTCTGGGGGGCCCAGTCTGCACGCATGCCAGACACGGGGCCCGCCGCTCGTGCAGCGTGCGCGATACATACGCCAGTGCACTGACACTGCAGGCACTGTGCGCAGCTCGTCGCACAAGCGCTGCCAAGGCCTGGATGTGTGCTTCCGGCTGCATGTCAACGGCCGCGCGGTCGGCACGCTGCGCTGACGCATGCACGGCGCCGGCGCTGCGCGCGCCTTGCCAAACAGAAAAAGCCGGTCCGGCGTGGTCGCCTCCTCGTGCGCGTCCAGGAAAAAGAAGGGCAGCGCGCCGGCGCCGTCCACCGGCAGGCTGCCGTCATCAACCCAAGGCGCCGCCTCCGCGGCCGCCGCGTCGGCGGCCTCGCCCTCCTCGTC
>JAABUY010005509.1_pt1 | contig 12705 bp, 11 predicted proteins | sample 5560271 | NCBI WGS metagenome assembly JAABUY01 (sample SAMN10711886, study PRJNA513374) | rock metagenome | isolation source: Antarctica rocks | place: Antarctica: Victoria Land, University Valley
CAGTATGTTGTGCCGTGGATGATTCCTTGAGCGCCATTCATGGCTACTTTTGGTGGCAAGCGATCACGCGCCCTGGAGCCGGCAGCAGCGTCCACGCCGATACCATTGCAATATGGCAAGAGTGTTGATGCTTATATGCGCGGAAGGTGCGACAAGGTCCGTGCTGGTGTAATTAAGTGGCTCGCAGACCAGCAAACCGGGACCGACCTGATGACAGAAGGCAGCCAGCATATGAGTTCTGCATTATTGGACGACCAGTCTCAGCACAGGCCAAGAATCGTCTGCTGCTCCAGAGGTGGAAAGCCACCGTGGCCGCCGCTGCAACCGCAGCGTGGCCACCGGGCCAACAGCCATTCAATGGAGATGTTGAACTACGTGTCACACACTACTCAGAACGTAGGATTGTCGACAGGGATAATCTCGTTAAGCCCATACAGGATGCGCTTCAGTCCATAGTGTATATGAATGATAGACAGGTGAAGGACTCTACATCGAACTGGCGAAACATAAATGGTGCATTCATTATACGATTCGTATCTTTACCGCTTGCATCGGCGTTTTCAGTTGGGCAGGAATTTTTGCACGTCCGCGTATGGACAAGCCCTGAAATAGAGGAACTAGGTTGATGCTTCAGCCTGATCGGGACCGAGAGCACCGCGCACAAAAAACGGTGGCCAGGAGGTATAGGTCATTGGGTTATGACGTTGTAGAACAACCGGCTCCTGATCGCCTACCAAGTTTTCTGCGGGACGTAGCACCTGACATTGTTGCGCGCAGTGAGTTAGACAATGTGATCATTGAAGTTAGAAGACATGCATCACTGAAAGGTTCGAATAATCTAGTCAATTTGGCTGACCGGATATCGGGGCATCCAAATTGGAGATTTGAATTGGTGGTTCTTGAAGACAGAGAGCGCGACCAATCGGCTAGCTCAGAGGTTAATTTTGATCGTCTACTTGAGAAAGTAAGACTTGCAAGCAGCGTCAAACTATTTGATATGGCTTATGTTTATCTCACCGCCATTCTTGTCAGAACCGCCTATGGAATCGCTCGGAAATACGGCGTGAAAGCTCATTATGAAGTGGATCGAGCCCTTTTAGAAGATTTAGGCTTCAAAGGTATTCTGCCGCAGGACGTCGTGGAAGCGTCGCTTGCGGCACTCTCCGTTAGGAACTCTGTTGCTCATACCTCTGGTGAGATGGCAAGTGTCTCGGAACAGGACGTAGAGGCGCTTGTTAGCCTGTGTGAACGTATGAGGCAGCTCGACTAGACCTGATTCAAGAGCCTGCATTGCGCCATAGGGCTTCTTCGGGCCGAGAGTCTGGATAGCCGCCCACCATCGTCCCGAGCGACGCGACGGGGCGGGACCAAATCTTTTGACCTTACAGCCATGTCACCCCAAGCCAAACAACCCGGTCGCAAGGCCCGCAATCACTGAAAGTGCATCTATGTCCGACATCGTTCTCTGGGGCTTCGACGGCTCCACCTACGTGCGCACCGTCAAGATGCTGCTGGCCGAGAAGGGCGTCACGCAGTTCAAGCAAATGCCGCTCAACGTCCTGGAAGGCGAGCCGAAGCAGCCCGAGCACCTGGAGCGCCATCCATTCGGCAAGGTCCCGGTCCTCGACCACGACGGGATGCGCATCCTCGAAACCTCAGCGATCACCCGCTACCTCAACGACGTCCTGCCCGGCAAGTCCCTGGTCCCAGCGACCCCCAAGGACCGCGCCCGGATGGACATGATCATCGGCATCATCGACTCATACGGCTACGGCGCCCTGATCGGCGGCGTCGCGGCCTACCATCTTTTCCCCGATTTCGTCGGCGGCAAGAACGACGCGATGCGGGCCAGTGGCATCGAGAACAGCCGCAAAGTGGTCGAGCTTGTCATGAAGACCAAAGGCTCGTCGCCCTTCATCGCTGGCGAGCTCAGCCTGGCGGACCTCTATCTCGCACCGATCGCCGCCTACGTTTCGCTTACGCCAGACAAAGACGCCGTCCTCAATGCCGGTGGCTTTGCGGAGTGGTGGACGGCGATCCAAGCGCTGCAAAGCTTCAAGAGCACGCAGCCGGACCTCGGTTAAAGGCAACAACGTCGTGGATAGGCCTCGATTGCGGATGTTGCCGCAGGATCAAGGTTAGTCACTGATAAGAACAGCTTCTCCATCGAACAGCACGTATGACGCAGCCCTCGCCCCGGCCCTCTCCGAAGACATAAGGGAGGCCAGGCAGGTGCCTTTTGTTTCCTGAGATCGCTAGCTATGGGATGGTCTGTATCTTGCAGGCATCCCTGTGCCCGGACGTGCAATGGGCCTGCGAAAAGGAGCAAGGGTCTTGCAGCAACTGGATACCGTGGATGTCGCGACGCGGCCCGACCCGGCGGACGACGCCGCAGCCCTGATCGCGCTCGTCCACGAAAGCCGCGCCCGTGCGGTGCAGGACCCGTTCGGCAACCCGGTGCTCGCAGCCGCGCTCGCCATCAGCCGGCGGTTGGACGAGGGCCGGTTGGACGAGGCGCAACTCGCCGGCCTGGTGGCGTTCCTGCGCGACGCGGCGGCCACCGACCGCGCCCGGCGGCTCGCGGACTACGTCGGCGGCACCGACCCGGCTGCCTCGCGCGCCGCGCTGGCCCGCCTCGCCGAACGCCTGGTCCGGCCGAACCCCGACGACAGCCCACTGCCGCTGCGCGAGGTCCGCGCCCTGATCGAGCGCCCGCGCTACGCCTGCGTCTTCACGGCGCACCCCACCTTCGCCTTGGCGCCCGAGGTCTATGCGATCATCGCCGCGACGGCAGGTGGCGAGCCTGCCGGCAGCTATCCTCCCTCGCACCGCCCGCCGAAACCAACGCTCGAAGACGAGTTCGACGCGGCCAACATCGCGATCTCGCACGGGCGGGACGCGCTCGATGAGCTGTGCGGCGCCATGCTCGACGCCGCCAGACCCGCTTTTCCGCAAACCTGGATCGGGCTGAACCCGGCGCCTGTGGTGCTGGCCTCCTGGGTCGGCCTCGACACCGACGGCCGCACCGACATCGGCTGGTGGGACAGCCTGCGCCTGCGGCTGCGCATGAAGCGGCTGGGCCTCGCGCGGCTCGCGGCCGGGATCGCCGGCATCCCGAGCACCGTCACCCTCAATGCCCGCCTCAACGAGGCGCTCGCGACAGTGGACGCGCAGATCGCCCTGGCGCCCGCCGGCCCCGACCCGGCCGCGGTGGAGCCGTTCGCCCGCGCCTTGATCGAGGGCCGCGACCGCGCGCTGCTCTCGCCGGAGCCGTTGCTGCCACTGTTCTCGGCCGCCATCGCCGGGGCGGACCATGCGGCCCAGCGGACCCTGTGCGTCGCCCGCGCCGGCGCCATGGCGCATGGGCTGTGCCTCGCGCAGACGCATTTCCGGCTCAACGCGGCGCAGGTCCACAACGCCGCCCGACTCCGCCTTGGCCTCGACGAGCCGCCGGCGGACCGCTCGCGGCGGCGCACGCTGCTGGCCGGCATGGACGACGCGCTCGACGCCATGCACACACAGCCGGTCGACTTCGGCGCCCTGCTCGCCGAGCAGTCGTCAGCGATGCGGCTGATGATGCTGGTGGCGCAGATCGCCAAGCACGTCGACCGGCACACCCCGGCGCGCTTCCTGATTGCCGAGACCCGCAGCGGCTACACCCTGCTGGCGGCGCTCTGGATGGCGCGGCTGTGCGGCGTCGAGCGCCATATCGAAATCAGCCCGCTGTTCGAGACAGCGGACGCCTTGGAGGAGGGCGTGCGCGTGCTGGACGAGGCGCTGCGCTCGCCGCACTACCGGGCGTACGTGCGCGACATCGGCCGGGTGTGCCTGCAATTCGGCTATTCTGATTCTGGGCGCTACCTCGGGCAGCTCCCCGGCAGCTACCTGGTCGAGCGGCTCAAGCTCCGGCTCGTCGAGGCGCTCGGGCGGCACGGGTTGGGCGATGTCGAGGTCGTGCTGTTCGACACCCATGGCGAGAGCATCGGCCGCGGCGCGCACCCCGGCTCGCTCGCCGACCGCTTCGCCTACCTGTCGCCGCCGGCCGCGCGCGTGGCGCTGTCCACGGGTGGGCTGTTGATCCGCGAGGAGAGCAGCTTCCAGGGTGGCGACGGCTACCTGCTGTTCGGCACCCCGGCGCTGGCGCTCGCCACCATAGCCCGCGTGGCCGAGCATGCGTTCCAGCCGCCGCCCTTGCAGCCCGACCCGGTCTATGCCGAGGGCGACTACGCCGCCGGGTTCTTCGCCACGGCGTCCAACGCGATGCAGGAGCTGGTCGAGGACCCCGGCTACGCCGCCCTGCTCGGCGCGTTCGGCCCGGCGCTGCTCGACACCACGGGCTCCCGCCCCAGCGCGCGGCAGAACGACGCCGGCGGGCCGGCCGTCATCCGCCACCCGCGGGAGCTGCGGGCGATCCCGAACAACGCCATCCTGCAGCAGCTCGGCTGGTGCGCCAACGTGATGCACGGGCTGGGCGCTGCGGCGGCGCGGGACCCTGAGCTGTTCGCGGAGCTGCGGCAGGCCAGCCCCCGTTTCCGCCGTGCGCTGGAGATGGTGGAGCACGCGGCCCGGCACTCCGACCTCGACGTGCTGCGCGCGACGGTTTCGGTGCTCGATCCCGGCTCGTGGCTGGACCGGGCGGCGCATGCGCGGCTGCCGGGCCGGGCGGTGCAGCTTGCCGAGGTGGCGGAGGCGCTGGTGGGGCTGGGGCTGTGGGTGCCGATGCAGGGGACGATGCGGCAGGCGCAGGCCGACCAGGTGCGGCTGCGCCGGGCGTGGCCGGAGCTGCCGCACATGACCGACCGCGAGACGCTGTTGCACGCGCTGCGGCTCGCGATCATCGGGCGGCTGTGGCTGCTGGCGGTGCAGGTGCCGGACTTCTCGCCGCGGCACGGCGCGACGCCGGAGGGGGTGCGGGCGCGGCTGCTGCGGCTGGATGTGATTGCGTCGCTCGACCTGCTGACGGCGGTGTTCCCACGGGAGAGCGGGGCTGCGGCCGAACGCGATTTCGGTGAGCCGGCCGGGCCTGGCGCCAGCGTTTCCTACGCGGGCGAGCATGACCGGGTGTTCGAGCCAATGCGGCGGCTGTTTGGCCTGACCCGCGAGATTACGGCGGCGTTGTCGCACGAGGTCGGCGCGTTCGGGTGAGCTGCGCCTGGCCCGGAGCGTTTGTAGCAGGGAGCAGGGATCAGATGCATTTTGAGAAGATGGCCCAATCCGTCGCCCGTACGGCTGGGCGCCCGGCGACGTTCATGACCGCTGTCGCGCTTGTGGTGGTTTGGGCGATCTGCGGGCCGATATTCGGCTTCAGCGACACCTGGCAGTTGGTGATCAACACCGGGACGACGATCATCACCTTCCTGATGGTGTTCCTGATCCAGAGCACCCAGAACCGCGATACAGATGCGCTGCAGGTCAAGGTCGACGAGCTGATCCGGGTGACGGAGGGTGCTCGTTTGGCGCTGCTGAATCTTGAAGAGCTGAAGGCTGGCGACTTGGACAAGGTAAAGGCCGGTTTTATCGACTTAGGGCGCAAACATAAGCTCGAACAATAGGCCAAGAAACCTAATTCTTGATTGTTCTAGATACGATTTACGTAGACTAGTGGTCAAAACCTGACGCTTGGTACCCGCATCAGTCTTTGAAAGGCCAAGTTCGGCAGGGTTTTGCTGGGTACTTTCCGTTAGGTTTTGACCACTAGTTTGCCCCATTGACTCCAACATTTTGTTGGGTTAGGCGGAGGCATTAGTTGTGGATCGTACTTGTCCAAGATGAATGTGCTTACTGGTGTCAAAGCGCTCACTACGCTCTGGATAGCCTTATATCATTTCAACATGATGCTGTCTTCCGTGTGGAGTCTGAGTGCTGCATTGCTATTTAGTATGCGGCTTCAATGCATTGAGGTTGGCCAAGTCGCGGTTCCAGAGAGTTACAGGGCGGCGTTAGCCAGAAGGCTAGAAAAGTAAGGTCGGTTGCACGGATTTCGCCCGAGACTACCGTATTTGGTTCAGTGTGACATTTGCTATAGTTGATTCTATCAAATATAACATAGCTGGAGAGCGTCGCTTGAAAATAATCTCGATTCAATACTTGAGGGCAGTGGCGGCGCTCCTGGTTGTGCTGACCCATGCCTCTAGTTCATTGCTTCGGGATAGAAGCGTCATTCCCCTCGAATTTGGCCAATACGGGGTTGATCTCTTTTTCGTCATTAGCGGCTTTATCATGTATTTCACCACTGCGAGATCCTCGGTGACGGCCTTGGATTTCTGGATCAAGCGCGGGATTCGGATTTGGCCCTTATACTTCATGTTGACGACAATCGCCCTTGCAATGGGGATATTCTTGAAAGGCAAGGTAAACTCCTTTTCCGGATCTCCCACAGAATACATCATGTCACTGCTTTTTATCCCGTATCTCAATAGTATGACAGGGGACATCAAGCCCTTAATTGGGCAGGGATGGACCCTAGATTACGAGGTATTCTTCTACGCAATATTCGGCCTTACCTTGTTCGCTGGACGCGCGTTTCGCCTGGCCATTTGCTGCTGCGTCCTCCTCGGATTTGCGACGGCTGGTTTATTTTTGAGAAATCCTGGGCCGATACTAGAAACCTACACGAACCCAATCATCCTGGAATTTATATGGGGCATGATCGTTGCCTATGCAGTTAGTATCGAGCGTCGGTGCATACCGATCCTCCTCTGGACTGTTCTGCCTGTCGCATTCGCGCTGACGGCCGTCAGCGCTGTCTACGGCATCGGCAACACCATGGAAATCTTCGCGCCAGGCCGCTCCATCGTTATCGGCATACCGTGCATGGCACTCGTTCTCGTCGCGGTTCTTGTTGAAGAGCGGGGCAGGGTTCCACGCTGGTCGTTCCCGCTGCTTGTTGGCGAAGCATCATACAGCCTTTATTTGGCGCATGGTTTCGTTTTAGGCCTTATTCGGCAAGTCTGGATTCGACTTCTCGATCCTCAAAATGCAATGGCCCATATTACATTTATTGTGTTCGGAACCACTTGCTGCGTCGTCGCCTTAGCCATCATTTATCTATGTCTTGAGAGGAAATCGACTAATTTCCTGTTGAGCCTCTCGCGCCGACTCCCGCTGTTCGCAGCTATGCAATCCACACAAAAGTAGCCGGTCCCACGGGATAGGCGTTGATGCGTCATCAACGAGGCCAACTTGGCTCACCTGGCCAGTGGCCTTGGACTGGCGTTCCCAAGCAAGCTGCCGGACCGGCGGCCCCATGTTTTCCTGCATCCGTTGCCCTGTCCCTCATCGGAGGGAGGGAAAGCGAAGTGTGATGTACGCTTGTGACACAACCGTGAGCCAACCCGCCTTGCGCTATTTTTGGTCGTCGCTGGGGCTGGCCTAGCGACAAACTGTTCATGTATGGTGGAAAAAATACTACCTCGACGGGAGGCGACCACGCGACGCTTGCTAACTTTGGCCCTCATCGGCCTTGTATCCCACGCTCATGCGCAAGACGCGCCGGACGGCGCCAAGCTGTTCGCCCGGCAATGCGGCACCTGCCACTCCCTCGTCGCCGGCGAGACCCGGCAAGGCCCCAACCTCGCCGGCGTCTATGGCCGCAAAGCCGGCACTGTGCCCGACTACAAGTACTCCCCCGGCTTCGCCGACGCGGACTGGATGTGGGACGAGGCGCACCTCGACCCCTACCTCACCAACCCGCAGGCGGTCATCAAGGGCGGCGTCATGGGCTACCGCCAGGCCAAGCCCGAAATCCGCGGGGCGATCATCGCCTACCTGAAGGAGCAGCACTGAATGGCCAAGCCGATCCACTCGATGATCCGCGTGCTGGACGAGGGCCGGGCCGTCGCGTTCTACCGCGCGGCCATGGGGCTGGAGGTCGTGGACCGCTACCCGTTCGACAGCTTCACCCTGATCTATATGCGCGATTCCGAAAGCAGCTTCGAAGTCGAGCTGACGGTCAACCACGACCGGACCGAGCCCTATAACCTGGGCGACGGCTACGGGCACCTCGCCGTTGCGGTCGACGACCTCGATGCGGCGCGGACGAAGATGTCGGTGGCCGGCGCGGCGCCGGGGCCGATCCGCGAGCTGGAGCGGGACGGCGTGCTGCTCGGACGCTTCTTTTTCGTAAAAGACCCTGATGGGTACAGCATTGAGGTGCTGCAGCGGCACGGACGCTTTGGCTAAACAAACAGAAACATACGGAGGAACCCCACCATGAGAGAGATCGACCGCCGCTCGCAATTCAGCCGGCGCAACTTCCTGCGCACCACCGGCGTCGCCGTGCCCGCAGCCATCGTCGCCGGGGCCAGCATCAGCGCCGACGCCGCCTGGGCGCAAGGCGCGAAGGCCATCGCCCCGCACGACATGGCGACGCTGGTGAAGACCGCGCGCGACATCTTCCCACATGACCACATCGGCGACGTGTTCTATGTCCGCGCCGTCACGCCGTGGGACGCCAAGGCCGGCAAGGACGACGCGATGAAGTCCATGGTCGCCGAGGGCGTCACGCGGCTCGACCAGGACGCGCAGGAGCGTTTCAGCAGCAACTACATGGGCGTCGCCTGGGAGGCGGACCGGGTCATCCTGTTGCGCGGCATCGAGCACACCAAGTTCTTCCGCACGCTGCGCGCCGACCTCGTGGTGTCCTTGTACAACCAGCCGGAGATCTGGCCGAAGTTCGGCTACGAGGGCTCGTCCGCCGAGCATGGCGGCTACCTGGCCCGCGGCTTCAACGACATCAACTGGCTGCCGACGGCTTAGGGGCGCGGGCACATGGCACAATTCGATCTGAACGACGACGGCGTTGTCGTGATCGTCGGCTCCGGCGCCGGCGGCGGCACGCTCGGCAACGAGCTGGCGCAAAAGGGCGTCAAGGTGGTGATTCTGGAGGCCGGGGACCGCTACGAGACGGCGGACTTCATCAACGACGAGTGGGAAAGCTTCACCCAGCTCGCCTGGAAGGACATGCGGACCACGTCGGGCACCTGGCGGGTCGGCAAGGATTTCCCGAACCTGCCGGCCTGGATCGTGAAGGCGGTCGGCGGCTCGACAGTGCATTGGGCCGGGGCGTCGCTGCGGTTCGAGGAGCACGAGTTCAAGACCCGCACGACCTACGGCGCATTGCCCGGCGCCAACCTGTTGGACTGGCCGATCACCCTCGACGAGCTCGCGCCCTACTACACCAAGGCCGAGTATAAGATGGGCGTGACCCGCACCAACGGCATTCCGGGGCTGCCGGGCAACAACAACTTCCGTGTCATGGAGGCCGGCGCCAAGAAGATCGGCTACAAGGAGGTCCACACCGGACGCATGGCGATCAACAGCCAGCCGCGCGACGGCCGCGGCGCTTGCCAGCAGATCGGCTTCTGCTTCCAGGGCTGCAAGTCCGGCGCGAAATGGTCCACGCTCTACACCGAAATCCCCAAGGGCGAGGACACCGGCAAGCTTGAAGTCCGGCCCAACAGCCAAGTCGTGAAAATCGAGCACGATCCGCAGGGCAAGGTGACGGGCGTCGTCTACGCCAGCCCGGACGGCGCGCTGCACAAGCAGAAGGCGCGCGTGGTCGCGGTGGCCGGCAACTCGATCGAAAGCCCACGCCTGTTGCTGAACAGCGCCTCAAGCATGTTCCCGGACGGCCTGGCCAACAGCAGCGGGCAGGTCGGACGCAACTACATGCGGCACATGACCGGCAACGTCTACGGCATCTTCGACAAGCCCGTCCACATGTACCGCGGCACCACCATGGCCGGCATCATCCGCGACGAGTCGCGCCACGACACCAGCCGCGGCTTCGTCGGCGGCTACGAGATGGAGACGGTCTCGCTCGGCGTGCCGTTCATGGCGGCGTTCATGGACCCCGGCGCATGGGGCCGCAGTTTCACGAGTGCCATGGACGACTACAGCAACATGGCCGGCATGTGGCTGATCGGCGAGGACATGGCGCGGGAGACCAACCGCGTCACGCTCGACCCAATGGTGAAAGACAAGCTGGGCCTTCCGGTCCCCAGCGTGCACTTCGACGACCACCCGAACGATGTCGCGATGCGGGCGCACGCGGTGCAGCAGGGTTCCGCGGTCTACTCCGCGGTGGGCGCCACCCGGCTGATACCCACGCCGCCCTACCCGAGCACGCACAACATGGGCACCAACCGGATGAGCGAGAAGCCCAGGGACGGCGTGATCAACAAGTTCGGCCAGACGCACGACATCAAGAACCTGTTCGTGTCGGACGGCAGCCAGTTCACCAGCGGCGCGGCCTGCAACCCGACCTTGACCATCGTCTCGCTCGCCATCCGCCAGGCCGACACCATCTCGAAAATGATGGAGCAACGGGAGATCTGAGCGGCGCCGCCGCCAGCCAGGCAATAGCCGCCGGCGACGCCTACGGAGGCGGCGTCCTGACCGCAGGCGCCGTCCCCCGTGCAGCCGGCATCAAGGAACCAACTCGGCGAGCTTCAGCAGCAACTCGCAGCGGACGTTGCGGTCGGCGAAGTCCTTCCATGCCGTGCGCTGCGCCAACTCCCGCCACTTGTCGATCGCCGTGGAGTCCATGGTCCTGGCGGCGACGCCGACCTTGGCATAGACGTCAGCCAAGTCTTCGTCGTCTTGCCTCGCCGCCCGCATGGCAAACGCCTCCTGTTCCAGGCCGACCTCGTCGATCGTCTTTTGCTGCAAGGGCGTCAGGCTCTCGTACACCTGCTTGCTCATCAGCAGCGGCTCAAGCATGAACCAAAAGCTGCCGGTGCGCCCGGTGGTGATGGCCTTGCTGATCTGTTCCAGCCGAAAGGAGATCAAGCTGGTCGAGGAGGTCACGGCAGCGTCGAGCTCGCCGGCCTGCATGGCGGCGTGGATTTCGTCGCTGGGCAGCGTGCCGATGATCCCGCCCGCAGCCTTCAGCATGATATCCATCTCGCGTGAGCCGCCGCGGATCTTGAGGCCCCTTACGTCATCCGGCTGCACGACGAACGAGTTGCGGGATGCGATGCCCCCGGCCTGCCAAATCCAGGTCACGATGCGGACGCCGTGCTGATCCAGCACATTGGTGAGCTCGCGCCCGACTGGCTTCCCTTTCCAGGCCAAGCCCTGCTCGTAGGTGGTGACCAGGCATGGCATCAGCCCGATGTTCACCTCGATCATCTCGTCGCCGGCGTAGGCCAGCGGATAGAGGGTGAAGTCGAGCTCGCCACGGCGGAGCGCCGAGAACTGCCCAACCGTCTTCATCAGGGAGGAGCCGGGGTAGATCTCGAATTCCAGCTCGCCATGGGTGCGGCGCTGCACCTCGGCTGCGAACCGCCGCACCAGGCGGTCGCGAAAGTCACCCTGGTTGTTGGCAGTGCCGCCTGGGAACTGATGGCTGATCCTGAGCGTGCGCGCAGCGGCGCTGGCATTGGCGCGGTGGCCAATCAACGCGGGTACGGCCAGCAACGAAGCAAGCGCCGCGCGGCGGGTAGCAGACATCATGTTCTCCGTAAAACACTCTGCTGTACTCTATAGCTCAGATCGGCTAGCCGAGAAGATCACGCAAGCGTTGTTGGCACATACTGAGGATTGTCATTTTGGCCGGTTCATCGGACCCATGACGCCGAATGAGACTGGTCGCTGCATGCCGTGCAACCGGTTCCTCATCAACGATATGGGGGGAGTCGCGGCCTGATGCCAACCGTTTCATGCCTTGACCAATCTGCCCGCCCCTTCGCCCGGCATTGCCCCCACCCGTCATTGCGACGCGGCAATCCAGGGGCCGCGACACGGGAACGCGACCCTTGCAACCCCTGGATTGCCACGCCGAAGCCGGCTCGCAATGACTATGCCTGGAAACCTGCTTGCAACGACGGCGCCTCATTTGGCACCGCAACACAAGGGTCAGAGCAGGTGGCGGCTGGTATGAGCTGGATCAAATGCTACTTGCGGACGCCGCTATCAGGTCCCGTCGTGTTGCCCGGCACTGCAGTGGCCGGCGTATCTGTCTTGCCGAGCACGTTCTGCCCAGCAGCATCCCGCAGGGCGCGGTCGCCCGCGGTCTCGGCGGTGGGCGTGCCTGGCGGCGCCTTGCCCTGCGGTGTCGTCGGCGTGGCCACGCTGGTCCCCACGCCACCACCTCCGGCGCTGCCCGCCGCAGGCGTCTGTGCGTAGGTTGCCAAAGAGCCTAGGCCTGAAAAGCCGACCAACGACGCAACCAACATCACCACACGCATTGTTGCCTCCCCTAAAACTGTTCTGCGCCTAACGACTCCGGAGCGTCCTGGTTCGGCCCGACATCCGAGAAGCCGATGCATCGTCCATGACGCTCGATAGCGCACAATTTGCCACGACGCTCGATAGCGCGCAATTTGATTGTGCCCGACCGAAATCGGGCGTAGTGCAAGGCCGCTTCATACCGAGAGAAGGAACGCCCATGAACAAGAAACTAGCAAGCCTCGCCGTTGCCGCATCGCTGGCCGCCAGCGCCGCCTGGGCGCAGGAGGCGCCGATGACCATCACCCGCGGCACGATCAGCAGCGTCACCGCCCAGACCCTGGAGGCGAAGGGCCGCAACGGCCAGACCGTCCCGGTCGCGCTGACGGACAAGACGAAGATGCTGGTGGCGAACAAGGCGAGCCTGTCGGACGTGAAACCCAATTCCTATGTCGGCATCGCCGCCGCCCCGCAGCCGGACGGCACGCTGAAGGCGCTTGAGGTCACGATCATCGACGAGAGCCTGCGCGGCCT
>JAABUY010005510.1_pt1 | contig 12705 bp, 8 predicted proteins | sample 5560271 | NCBI WGS metagenome assembly JAABUY01 (sample SAMN10711886, study PRJNA513374) | rock metagenome | isolation source: Antarctica rocks | place: Antarctica: Victoria Land, University Valley
CCTCGACTCCCAAGCTACGAGATAGTTGCCATGTCTGTGCGGCTTCCAAGATTAAGTGTAACAAGGAGAAACCGACATGTGCCCGTTGTGCAAAACGTGGCCTGACATGCGAGTACTTCGTCACCAAACGGGCTGGCCGTAGGCACGACGCTCGACCAAGTGAGAAGCCAAACGTGACCCAGGCCTTGCCAGGGTCGAGCTCATCCACCTCCTCTGAGACGAGGATTTCGACATCTCCCAACATCATCCAGCCTTCTCCAAGGCAGCATACATCGGACTATTCAGACATCTTGCCAAATTTTCTCTCGCCAGCGGATCCTGCTTCGTGGTCGACCCTCACAACCTTAGATACCGATATCGATGACTTTTTTGGCTCGCCGCTCTTCTTTCCCATGCCAGAGACGTCAGATCCTGGGATTTTAACTCAGCCTCATATCGATTTGAGAGGCGTGAACAACGGCTTGCTAGATTCTAACGATGCCACAGCTCTCCTCACACCTGACGATGCGGTTTCGGTCATCGACGAAACAGCCTCCGAACTTCCAAACCTATCCAAGCCACGCTCCCCTCCGAACAGTCGAGCTTCCACCACCAGCGCTGCCCAGAGTTTTCAGGGCTTTCGCTCAGAGTCGCCATACTGCTGCCTGATACGTGCACTTGACCTTGTAACGCAGCTCTTTCCAAACGCTTCGACAGCCTGCACGCGTTCGAGGAGGCAGGACTATGAGAATGCCACATGCCAGATCCTTACGATCAAATCGGTTGTCGCCAACAATGAGCAGACCATTGAAGCGGTCAGCGATATGCTACAGTGTTCGTGCTCTCAAGACAGCTATATGCTCGCCATCCTGTCACTCATCGTCTTCAAAGTCTTGGGCTGGTATGCAGCAGCTGCACGTGAGACACCAGTGACGGATGATAGCCAGAGTTCGAGTAAGCCTCACTCTGATCACCGGCGACATTCTTTATGCCATTCTGAGCAGGTACTACAATCTCCAACAGTCGTGGGTAGCTATCGCATTGATGGCGATGATCAAGGTCGCATGGCCGCTCAGCTGATTCTCAGCGAACTTCATCGTGTGCAGCAGTTGGTGAACCTGCTGTCGCAGCGAATCAAAGGCCATGGGATGCGCAATGGGGCGGTAGGCACACCCAACAGTCATCCTGACGGTCGAGATACACTTTCTGATGGAGAGAGCACTTTACCTTTCTCTGCCCCAATGTTGGATCAACTTGAGACCGATCTTCGAAAGCGTCTGCGTGCTTTGTCGTCGAAGATTGTCGATATGCTGCGGCAAAGTTAATATTACAGAAGCTTTTCCCTGGTTTTATGCATTAGTAAATGCTACGAACCAACGGAAAGGGGCTAAAACTAGAATTGACCTTCAAAGCGACTCGGTCGCAGTTTAGAGGTTAGAGAAAGCCATAGTTCATGAGGGGTAAGATTGAAGTCCGGCAATAGTACTCTTTCTCCGAAAATTATACAATGAAGTGCCGGACTTCAATCAGCAGAATGTCACTCACTGGTGGTTTTGGAAAGTCGTAGTGACGGAAAAACAGTCGATCGACCAGGACGCGCGCCAAGCCAAATCACGACTTTACCTACTTCCCCCTTTCCAAATTTTCTACAATCATTCAAAGGACCCCTTCAATATCTATTCAAATCTTGCTCTCTGTTTTCAATATCGACGTTCACTTTCATTACAACTTGGCCATACGGATCCTCCGACCATGCACATCTTTTCTAACTACAAGCCCACTATCAAGCCAGTTATTGCTTCGAGTCTGAAAAGATATTACCATACACGATTTCCTGACGCATCTCAGCCTCTTGAGACAAAACTTCCAGTTACCTCACTACTTAATCACCGATCTTTTCGCAGTTGTACAATCTGCCAATAAGTTTGTATAGTGAAGCCACCGCAGCTTGACTGAGGGCTATTGCTAGTGGAAGCAGTCGTTGTGTATCCGAAGGATGAGCTTTCTTCTGGCGTTTCGACCCTTTGGCCTTCTGGCGATCGAGTTTTGAAATCTTTAACTTTTTGACTTTTAGGCGACCAGAGACTTCGACGGAGAGCTGTAGCTACACTAGGTGGCTCAACCACCTGTTTCGGTCCTTCATCTCAAAGATCTCGGGTCAGAAATCGCAAAGCCACCCACCCACTCCATTAATTCAGTCGCTCCAGACAGAGGAAGTCTTGGCGCCGATGAGCGGCTTTTGAGGCCTCTCTTGCCTTGGGGCTGCCTGTTGGTGCCAGCTGGCCAGCCAGCATATATACATATCTCTCTTAGATTGTTGCGTTCGTGGCTGCGTTCGTTTTGCTAGGCTTCGCAGTAATAGTGAACATCTTCTAGGGTCCGAATAGCTTCACAAAATTTGCTATTAGTTGCCTCTATAAGTGCGGTTCTGAGTAATGTTCTCGGCGATTGCTGGAGAGATACATCTGCTTCTGCTGTATCTACTAGTAGATCCATGTACATATTCCCCCGCGGGACTTTCAAGCGGGTAATCGAATCGACAACAGCTTGCTCATCCGCAGTAAAATCGTTTTCAAAAGGCTGCGTTGATTGCCAAATATACTGGCTAATTTGAAAAATCATATTCGATTCATAGATGTATATATTTATAAACAAGCAATTCCTTCAAGAACCAGATCCCCTCATTTATGTATAGACTGGCGCATCTTCACCAAAGGAGTCTCTGCCTTCCGCAAATACCTGGTCGTAGTCGTACTCGGTCCACCTGACATGCGGACTCACTCCAGCCCACTTCCAGACGTCGCCTACTTTTTTGTACCACATGGTACCACGGCCGTGAGCATGGCCTTTGACCGCAACTGTCTTGCACGACTGGTCGGTATACTTCTGGTGCGCTACACGAAGCTGGTGATAACCCGTGATCTCGTCATCAGAAGTCTTCTCCCATCTGGTTCCTCCGACAAAGTGCTGTGTCTTGAGCAGCGGATTGCCGATGACTTTGGGGTCGGAGGCCATGGTGATGAATTCATTGGCGGGCATAGCTTCCCAAAACTTGTTCAAGAAGGAGCTGTAGTCAATCTGCACCTAATCAGATCCGATGGAGGAGTTGAGGTTCGCAGTCGGAAAACGGAGTCAATACTGACCCTCAGGGTGGGGGCGATGCACCTGCTGAGACGCTCCCAGTCCTGATTCAATGTTATTTTTCGGAAGGCTAGCAGGAGTGAGGGCACATACCTTGCTGTCGTAGCTCTCCGCCCATTCGAATAGAATGGCTTGGCAGCCCATCACATCTGTTTCCAATTTAGTACTTTGAGAAGAATGTGGTTGGATACTCGAGAGTAACTCACCCTCGAAAGTAGGGTAAGTAGGGTACTTGGACATCGTGCTAGCCGAGCTTTGAGATGTAAGTGACGATCTGTCTCAGACAGGTAGTTGAATCTCGACTGTTACGCTAACCAAAAGACAGTCATCAAAATGTGAAGTAGTATTTACCAAAAAAATTCTCCCCCCCATAAAGGACGACCGGTCCCCGGCCACAGTACTTCGCAGGTGATCGACCTTCGGGGAAAACCAAAAACAATTTTCTGGAATGCTCCTTTGTCTCCAGCCCTGTTCGAAGCACGGGACCTCCAAGGTGGGCATTCAATGATGCACCGGATGACTGTTTTACTTCCGCATGAAGACAAGATGTCAAGGCTACATAGGATCTTGTCGTGCATTTCTTCAACTAGGCGCACAAACATCACTCTCCAAACATTCCTTTTCCATTCAGTCTCTATTAGCAGTAATTAGACCTATCAAGCCCTCTTTTTGGTTCGAGTTGCCGCTTTCACATTGCTTTTAGGATTCTCGTATAACTCTCTCTCAAGGCCAGGCAAGCCGCCACTCTCGGTCAATACGGTGTACTTGCAGTAATACCGAGAATCACAAAAACCTCATTTCAAGGTTCGATGAAAATGCAAGTTCTCAGGAGTTCTCACTCTGCAATGCATTGTACTGACAGGCTTGCTTTGCCTGGCGGTGAAAGGAATCGCTAAGACGCTCTCTCGTAGCCGTGGGTAAAAAGAGAAAGAGCCGAAGAGGTGAGAAGCTGAACGGCCAGATTGACTTTCTTCCCGAGATCCGATGTGATTAGATTAGATTAGATTAGCCGTCCGAGCGTCAGATATCTCGGAGTCCGAGAACTGCCAAGCCAAGCCTAGCTTACCCTAAGGTAACCCGACAAACTTATTTCTCCGCCGTGCGCGACCACGGTGCACGGCACGCACACCGAGGAGCTTGAAGCCTAGAGTGCACCCCGGCGTGCCCGGGACTGGCGCCCGTGCCGGGACACTATCATAGGTAAGGTACAAGTAGGTAGTAGGTAGTGCCGGTACGAGTTTACCTCTCGGTTGGTTAAGTCGTTTACTCTCGCAATCGAAGAAGAGTAAATACACTACCTTAGGAACTCTACGGTATGGGCCAATAAATGTACGGAGTAAATTACAAGTTGATTGAGCAAGGAGAAACCAAACTATCTGGAAGATATTGACGAGCTAGACAGAGCCGTCAGGTTGGAACAACTTTGTTCCTGGGCAACAAAAATTGCCTCTGCTGAGGCAGAAGAGTACGCGTACAACAAATCCGCCCGACGCCGCCATCACTAAGTCTTACAAATTCCCGGTAACGCCAGGCTCAATCTTCTCAAGCTTGTCCATAAGCTCGTCCCAAAGTCTCTTCTGCGCCTTTTGACCCTCAGGGCTCTGAACCACTGTGGCTGTTGGCTTCACCTGACACATATTCAGGTACTCTCCGTGCGTCTCTGGCCCCGCGCCTGCAGCATGCACCAGCGTCCGTGACCCTGCCTCCGTCGTCCGTGCTAACAAAAACTTCATGATCTTAATCCGTGCATTACCCTCTCTCGCCAGATCACTTTTGCAGAGACCTGGATTGACCATGTTGAAGGTAACAGGATACGTGTCGACCGGCCTCCTCGCAGCCATCTCACGGACAATGTAGACTTCCAGCAGCTTACTAGTCGGATAGCGCTCGTCCATGTTCGCATTGCTCTTTTCATTCATGTGGTTGAAGATACCCTCCGGCGCAGTCTTTTCTTTGAAGTCGACAAAGAAATGGGTGTCGCTTGTAACAAATGTGACGTTTGGTCTGGTGTTGTACTTGGTGGCGGTCTCTCTAAGCTTTGGCAGCAGGAGGAAAGCGAGCAAGAAGGTGGAGACGACATTTACTGTCAGTGACAGCTCGTTGTCTTCCGCCCAGTCCCATCTCAACATGGCGACACCGGCATTCTCAAGCAGCACATCTATCCTTGAAAGGTCGCTAGTAGCACGGGCTGCGAATGCTATGACACTAGCGTAGCTACACAGGTCGAGCGGCCAAACTTCGATGACCTTGAGGCCGCAGTTGGTGGATCGTTCGATCTCTCTCTTCGCGGTCTCCCCTTTCTCCGTAGATCGAACAGCTATAATAAGCTTGGAGGCTCCGAGCTTGACGATATGTCGGACAGCTTCCAAACCTGAAGTCGGAGTTAGTTGAGTACACACGCCATGGCAAAGCTGCAGCTAGGGTAGGGTGGACAGATTAACACACCTAGTCCAACATTCGACCCAGTTACGATGACTGTTTTCCCAGCAAAAGAAGTTGTAGGGCTCGGTAGGTGGCCGAAGAGTTGGCCGAATACGAATCTCGCGAAAAATGCTGGCGACAGATCTCCAGGCATGTTTGGATTAAGCCAAAAGCTGGCTGTACTTGATATTCCAGAGTGTCAAAGTAATGATGATTATTGACGACTTGGGGTTGCCCTGTAGGGGGAGAAGGGTCTTGAATGTATCTTATAGTGTGTCTCGGCAGGAAATAAGCTAATGTCCGATCCCTTACCTCCGAGATACACAAGGAATGGTACAATGCTTCAATGCTCGTGGAAGAGCGAGAGCGAGAGCGAGAGCGAGAGAGGGAGCAGCGAGCGACCGGGACCCTAGACTGTCGGAGGAAGTGTCAGCCTGATTGAACGCCTCGCCTCCAGTCACCGCTTACTACTGTGTATGTAGACCACACCCGTATTCAAGAGACAGCCTCAAGGTAACCTTGATCTTTGAACTGTGCTGTAGCTACTCCAAAGATCACACATGCTGCGCTTGGTGCGTCCACATCGTTAAAATGTCAGGGTTTCGGCTTTTCACTCGTTACAGTGTCATTATCGCCAACTGATGTACATTTTCTATCCACCCTGGTCATCAAGCATGATCTCCTTGCCACCGCAAATACTGAGCAGGACGCATTGGGTGAAAGGAGATGTTGCTACAAGCGGCTAGACATCAAGGAAGACTGGCCCAGTCTCTCATCGAGAATTCCCATGAATCGAATATTTCATAAACAATAACCAGTTAAGGTACAAGAAAAACTTTGGATGAAGAGACAACATGCATGACAAGTTATGCATTCAAATCGGGCTCACAATAATTCTAGGTACCCTCCCTAAGACTTGAGAAGCAAAGCTTGCGCAACCCCAAGTGGACCCCTGTGGACTACCCGAGAGGAGCTATGTCATGTGCCGCAAATTTTGGATGGTTGGGCAATAGCATGCTTGCCGTTGCACTTCTCCAGGCCTTCTACTCTTGCTCACATAGCTGCACGCTGCGATCGAAGAGGCTAGGGTCGATGGAGTGGACCAACTTCTTTAGGCCGGGCCACCTATCTGGGGATCTAAGGAAGTAATTAGAGGTGGAGAAGATGCTGATATGTGCTGAGCAACGAATGGATTTGACGTTGAATGCGCTGTCGCCTCCAATTCCTCAAAAGCCCAAATCGTCCAAGTACCCGTATAAACTGCGTCCCAGTCTCGGTCGAGGCAAGATCAAGACGCCCCAGAAGCTGAAAGTTTCGCAGCTGTAGCCCGCTGTGTCGAGGACTGCCAATGTTCTCTTCTTGTAAGCCAACATGTATCCGTTGTCAGAGCCGGCCAATTGACGATTTGACTTTTGATATGCGCTATCATCCCAAGAGTGGGAGATAGGGATGTAGCCACGGGAAGAAATGCCTCAGCATGCCACAAAGGATTAAAAGTGGTAATCCTGGTGGAGTTCTCGCACTTCCTCCCATATTGTGCACGCTAACGTTCTTCATATCGTAGCGATTGTCGGGGTCCTCAGCCGCTTCGACCATTGCCGCAGCTAAGTCAAGGTATGAGACGAAGGTCTCCTGCTCGTCTAAATTGAGCTTGTGACCTCTCTGCTTGTCAAGAACCAAGCCGCCGGGTTTGATGAAGATACTCGAAAGCCAGTCTTGCTGAGAGCGCAACACACGCTCTTGCACTCTTAAATCCTCGTAGACGTTAGAGTTGGCCCGCACAATAATCCAATGGAACCATCTCGGTAGATTACGACAAAGACTCTCGTCGAGGCTAGAGGAAGATAGCACGACGATCTTTGGCATTTTTATATGCGAATCTACCTCTGCTTTGAGGATTTCTAGAGCAGATAAGAGGGTGATGGTCGTATCCTGGGAAACACGGCAGCCGGGCAAATTGTCGTTCATAGAAACAGTAAGAAAGACGGCTTTACAGCCGCGAGTGCAGCTGGCGAACAGTTCTACGTCGTCAATCTGCCCTTCAAAGATTTGTACGCGGTTGGTCGCCACGGCTTTGGGCATCATACGCGTGAGCTTTGCCTTGTTGCGGCAGTAGGCCTGTATCTTGGTGTTTGGAGACTGGAGAAGCACCTCAATGAGTGACCTGCCGCAGTTACCGGTGGCACCAAAGACGGCGTAGTTGGCCATATTTTCCGAAAATATTTTTCTCGATAGAGATGTAAACGCGATGTGTGCTGTGGGGACAAAAAGACGTGTTCTCGTTCGTATTATCTTTGTCAAACAGAAGTGCATCAGAAAGCTTTAATACCGAAAGAACATTGACATTTCCCGTCGTATCTGTAGACGAGTCCCGAGGCGAATAGTCGGGTTCGGAATTCGGGTCAACGCCAAAAGCGGTCAAATTCCGTATTGTACTGTAGGTGGAAGGTAAGCAAGCAAGCAAGCAAGCAAGCAAGCAATCAGATGTGACATTGATCCGGCTAAGTGAACATTCGTTTGTTTATAGTCGTTGAGATGAGAGGCTGGTTGCCTCCGAGCTGCAAACATGAAGTGGCCCATCATGACCGGAGAGTTATCGCTTCGGACTCCGAGAAGCCTCTCATTCTATTTAATCAACGCAACCATCCGGGAATGGTCTACCTGTGACCAAGTGACATTCAAAACCGCAAGCATGGCAGATTCACGACAGCTCATTTACGTCGATACAAGCTATGGCCGTCTCTCCGTTCGCTCGATGGGTTCGGGAGACCTAACACCGCTACTGCTAATCCACGGCAACTCCTCAAGCAGCCTCATTTTCAGACCAATCACAGAAAGCAAGATTCCATCCGCCCGTCGCGTCCTCGCACTCGATCTGCCAGGCCATGGCGAGTCCAGCAACGCCAAAGACCCTGAGCATACTTACACGATGCCCGGCTATGCAAAGGCTGCTGTCGAGGTGTTGCAGCAACTAAAGATCAACGAAGTCGTAGTCCTTGGCTGGTCCCTCGGTGGGCACATCGGCGTCGAGATGCTCCCACTGTTCAAGGGCATGAAAGGACTCATGATCGTCGGCGCGCTACTTGTCGCGCTCCGCGACTCCCCCCTGAATGACGAGCGGACTAAATGGAATATGCGCGAGGACTTGAGTAAGGAGGATCTGACAATGTTTGCGAAAGGTGGAACGGGTGGCCCTTACGAGGACTGGATGGCCGAGGCCGCGATCCGCACAGATCCGAAGGCGCGTAGGGTACTATTTACAAATCTCGGATTTGGGGATTGCTCCGACCAGCAAAAGTTGGTTGAGACTACGAGCGTGCCCACAGCAGTTGTCATCGGAAGCGCGGAGCCGCATCTCGATAACTCACAGATAAAGTCACTGAAGTATGGCTCTCTCTGGGGTGACAAGTGTGTCGAATTGGAGGGTTGTGAGCATTGCCCTCTTTGGGAGAAGCCTGCAGAGTTCCTTCCAGTCCTGGAGAAGTTCTTGGAGGATATTGCGAGTTGATGCTCCTTGTTGCATGTACCAGCGCAGATTTCGTAGAAACAAAGTCTGTAATCTTTAAGCTGCTTGTAAGCACTCGTGCACGAGCAGTAATATTTCGAGTTGATAGTACTACGTTGCATTGCATACTATGAGCAGTGTTGAATAGGTCGGTAGTCATGTAGATTTTTCTAGCCCACGCACGTACCAAGTACTTGAGGCTTCTAAATAAGGTCCGGGACGCGACGGCCGATACCCTTTCGTTCATCACGTGATCTCAGCCGTCAGTTAATTTTGCTGGCACTACTCCGTAATAGCATACTTTACGGAGATATATATCCTCTTTAGCTGGTTGCTTGCTACATAACGAACTTCATCCTAAGGACCTACAACTTCTCCTAAGTAGAGAGCTGATGCATTAAATGTTCCACACCCGTTCTTCACATTACTATGTTAAGAACCATGACTTGGGCTCATAAGTGAGTAGATACCTAGATGACTCAAGCACCCGACGCAGGCACCTTCTCCCAAGGCTGATCAAAGCCCGCGAAGTAAATCCACTTCTCCTCGTGCACCTTATTGACAGTAGAATCATACGCCATCCTCGCCAACCTTAACCACAAATCACCCTTGACGGGAAACGCCGCACTGTCTTTCTCGAACGGCTGACTCACTTCCTCCCCATTCTTCAACGCACGCACAAACTTGGCGACGTGCCCATCATCATGCATAGCATTGATAGCCTTGTAAAGCGTATTCCAGTCCATACCATCGGCCAGTCCTCCCCCATACTCGGAGATGTTGCGTCCGTCGAGCTCGGGGATGCCGCAACTGGCGTACCAAACTAAGTCGAGACGGCACTTCCATTCAACCATCCTTGCCTTGTCCTCGGTGCTGATCCAGGGCTGCCTCATTAAGACAGTTAGGAAGATGGAGGCAGTGACGTCGTGCATATAGAAGAAGTCGATCTTGCGCGCTTTTCCTTCTCGTTGGCCTGCGCCGGCCATATATGCACAACAGCTAATCATCTCTGCGGTCCTCTCTTCGACCTCTTCGGGAGCAACGCGAAATTTGGCAGCGAGCTGTGTTATCTCCCTCAGTGAGCGACCCAAAACGCCTACTTTCATCTTCGTGACGGCGAAGTCATCCCAGCGCGCTGCTGTACGGATCCTCTCGTTGGCGCGGGCTTCCTTAAAAAGGTCAACTAGGTTGTGCTTTTCATATGTAGAATCGTTGGCCAGTTTCTCTGCATCGAGGAAGAATGGGTCTGTGCCTAGGTGGTCGTGCACAGCAGCTTGTGCGAGACCCTCTGCTATAATTGAAGCTTGCTCGAATTCGATGCCGAGACCTAAGTGGATGATGGAGTGGAATGCGCCATCGAATATGCGGATCAACATCGCGTCCGCGACTCTCGAGTGGGAGAAGCAGTACTCGTTGACCACGTCCTTCCAGCCTCGTTCCTCGATAAGCCTTTCGAAAAATTTCAGATAGTTGGTATAGTGCGTCATATCCCCTATCTTCTCATGAAACTTGGCCTCATCATGAAGAGAGCGAATAGCTTCCTCATCCACAGGCGGCGGCGGTCTTTGCCCGGGCAAATTATCTTCAAATGCAGACTGTAACTCCTCTGGCGTCGCTCCCAACGCCAAAGAGGTCAGAACATTGTGCACAGTATGATTGTGACCAGCAAAATCACGCCAGAAGATGTGATGCGCATCGTGATTCTGCTGCAAGAGACGATTTGCGGCTTCCAAAGAGCCGGACGGAATATCGCCTGCCCCGCGGATGATGCCGAGATGGTTTGGGGAGAGACTGACTTGGGAGGTTGCTGTTTGTATTGCCGTTAAAGACATTTTGCTGGTTTGTGTTTAGGTGACTGGGTTGTGGTAGGATGTATTCATAAGCTAGGTGAGGTAGAGCATTGAAGTCTAATAGAGGTGGTAGAAAGTCGTAGTTTGCTTGCGGAGTCTTACACGTGTATTTCGGGACAGGCTTCTGGTAGCGTAACATCGTCTCGATACACAGCACTCAGCGGTACTGTTACTGTGTACGTAATTGGTGCAAGTTTCAAGGCGGCATATTTCTAGGACGGAATTCGATATCGGGATGTTTTCCATCAGAGCAGTATTTCCGAGTTCCGATCGGTGGGTTGATATGCGACTCGGAAATCATGTCAATATTATCCAATCACCCAGGAGAAACGTAATGAGCATGCTTATGGGGGCGACGGTTAAAGGTTGTCTGTAGAGACTTTCTTTAGATTATAGACGTTATCAGCTTTTCCGATGGCCTCAACTATGGCGGCTGGCAATTCTGAGTAAGAAATGAACGACTCCTCCTCCTCAAGGGGGAGCTTGTGGCCGCGCCACTCGTGGGTTTGTAGCGGTTAGGTATGGGATCTCGAAGTCCGGGATGTACTCGTCATTTGGGGCCTTCCGACAGCCTCTTCCACGGGGCCACCAAATTCAACCGTCGTAGAGTTTTCGTATCTCCCTCATGGGGATTATTCTGCTGTTCTTAATTGGAGGGGGCCATTCGTCCCAGATCTGACGATCTCAAGTGTGCCTTTTCCGTCCCCATCGTGGCATCTAACGCACCTCTGAAGAGTGGGGGCTCTCTTTGCTCAAAGCATCACACTTCAAGGTCGAGCTATAACCAAGTAAATCGTGCAATACACCACGCTCTGTAGCCTTGAGTTGCGATTTGAGCCTCGCCAAGGCGAGCATACCGAGCTGTGTGAGACGAGTATCGGTCTTGTGAGTGTGGATGGGAAATGAGGTTGAGAAATTGGGTGCTGCTATAAGGTTAAGTTAGTGCGTTGAGGACGTGGAAGTGAGACGGGGGCGAGCGGAGGACTGGACCAGTAATAGGTCACGCATTCTTGTTGTGTGTTGGTTGGAAGATGCTCGAACACTCAGATGGGTCGAGACTGCTATTCAAGACTTTGACCGAATTAGAGATGGAGGGCAGCAGAATCTGGCTCCTTCTTCTCACCTCGAATTGACGACTCCACCCCTCGCCCTCCCCTCCCTCCCCTCCCTCTAAACCCTTTCCATCAATATCCCTCCTCGTCCCAGGACATGGCAGGTTGGAACAAATCCTCGAGATGCGTCCATCTCGCTTTCATGGTCAAGAAGTGAGGCTCGAGGCAGAGAGAAGTGTCAAGTACAAAGGCGCTGCGGGTGTCAAACTTGAGGTGGTACTTCATTCTCAAAGGAACAAGCCGAGAGAGCTTAGCCGGAAGATTTTTGAGAGACTGAAGGAGACGTTTCGAACCGACAATATCCATAGGCTCGAGCCTAGGAACCATATGCCAGCCACCATTGATCAGTGTGATTTGGATAACGTTATTCAAGTGTCGGAGATCTCCAAGGACAAGGATATAGCACTCCGTAGATATGTAGCATACTTGTACGAGTACTCTAAGTCTAATTAACACTGGAAGGTTCACCGCTGGGCGCGTTCACCTCTTCTTAGCTCCTACCCATTTGGGCCCTTTGCCTGTTTCTGCCCATGTAGATCCTCAGTCTTGCGCTGCTGCTCTTGCTCCCTAGTACGCCGCGACCATAAACCGTTTCCCAAATCCTGAGTAGATATCCTGACTCGAAGCGTTACTAGTAGCTGCTTGGGAGCGCGTCTTACTAGCGTAGCTAGGGCACGTCTTGCTGGCGTAGCTGGGG
>JAABUY010005513.1_pt1 | contig 12702 bp, 15 predicted proteins | sample 5560271 | NCBI WGS metagenome assembly JAABUY01 (sample SAMN10711886, study PRJNA513374) | rock metagenome | isolation source: Antarctica rocks | place: Antarctica: Victoria Land, University Valley
TGGGCCTGCCTCACGGCCTCCGTGTAGTCGCGCGGGAAGCTCTGCGGGCACGCAGCCTCGTCTCAGGCTGCAGGTAGCAGACTGAGGCGCTGCACTGCAGGGCGTGCTGGACGGGTGCTCAGACGACCAGGAGCAGCGCCAGACTTACCACAAGCCGCTGCTCGCTCTGCACGCCAGCACGTGCGACCAGCAGTCTTCGCAGCTGCCGCCTGCAGGAGTGCACGCGCAACTGCATGCCAATGCCTGCCCCGTGACCTGAATGCGGCAGCAGCAGGTGTCCACCAGGCGCATGTCGGCAGTGTGCTGGCATCACAGTGCCACCAGGACTGCGCATTTTCGTCAGACAGTGTTGCACTTGCACTAAAACAGACACGTCTGGAAAGTAGCAGCTGGAAGCCAGGTGATGTACACTCAAGCAAGCCACAGCTGTGCCGAGCCAGCAGTGGCTCTGATCAGCACTTCAACCAAGGCGCGATGAAAGGGTTTTCCAGGTATGCTCGAAAGCTTGCTCTCGGCAGTGCGTCCGAGCGCCAGGCCAAGGCTGGAGCATTGCCTTGTCGCCCTTGCTCCGTTGACACATCAGGCTGAGGTTTGCACAGGCCAAATAACGCATACGAGTGTGGGGGGCATGACAGCCCTTGGCACCGTCGGTCGTTGGTAACGTTGGAGCCGGGGAGCCAAGCCTTGGCGGCGGCCGGTCCTCATGCGCTTGTAGCCGGCTAAAAGCCGCGGCTGTGCTGAAGGCACACGAGGTAAGGAGCTGGCTGCACATGCCAGACAGGCCCCCAGGGTAGCAGGCGCCTGCTCTGTTGAAAGGCTGCTATGCCTCCAACTCAGCCCCATGGCCTGCGCAGGGCCCGCGTTGGGTGGCACCCACTCTGCGTGCCTCAGGATCTTGTTCACTAGGATGCGCGTCGGGCTGTGCCAACTGCGCGGGGGCCCACGGCGCTGAGGCCAGCCTCTTGGAGTGCTGCACGTTGCGGCACGGACTCGCGCTGAGGCGTGCGGGGGCTGCTTGAAGCTGGTTTGCGCAGGTCTCCATTGCCCCCGGGGCTAGCCATGCTTGATTGCGGACCATGGCTTGCCTGCTGCACGCGTTGGCGCCGAGCGCTCGCGTCCTCCTGCGAGACCAAGGCGACCTCGACAGCTAGCAGGCAGCCTGGGGCCACGGTGCAAGCGCTTGAATGTGCAGCATGCGGCATTGCGCGCAGGGCCCGGCATGGGCTTCCGGCAGCGCCAGGAGCGCGAGCGCGCAGCAGAGATCCATGCACGAGTGCCGGCCAGCCTGCTGGAGAACCGCGCCTGGCACTGGCACGGCGCCGCGCTGGAGGAGCGCCGGCCCCCGCTGACCAACCTGGCGCGCGCGCTGACCACGCCCTACACAAGCCTGGCCGGCAAGCGGCACCGCGCGCAGCAGCTCATACCCGCCGCATTGCAACACGTGGACCTGTCCACGGCGGCGGAGGGCCTGAACGTGGAGCGGGGGTATGCGCGCCCGCGCGTGGATGCCCCGGCGGCCACGCGCCAGGCGCGGCAACTGCTGCGCGGCATCGCTGCCGACCAGACGCCCGGCACCATCCGCCGCGTCATGGCGAGCGCACACCTTATTCGGTGCGCGCCGGAAGCGCTGGAGACACTCGGATGTGAAGGTCTCACACCGACCACCTGCGAGCCACAGGCTGGCAGCCAAATCAGCATTGCTTGTCACACATTCACTCTGTGCAAGACAGGAGCGGCGGAGCGCCTGAAAGTCCTGCTGCGACGTGTGCTTGGGCCGCCTCAACCTGGCGCAGCCGCCAAGTCAACTGCCAGCCTGGCTACGTTGGAGCACTGCTGCTCAACTGGCTCCCTGCTCGCGACAGTCAGCGCCTGCTGTGTGCCGACTCAGGTACATGTACCGCTCGCGCATCTATGTGGACAGGGAAGGCCTGGAGGGCATCCGCGCGCTCTCAAGCACGCACACCATGGTGTTCGTGCCTACGCACAAGAGCCACCTGGACTACATGGTGTTCTGCTACATCCTCTTCGTGTATGGGCTGACGTGTCCCCACATCGCGGCAGGTGCGCGGCTGCACTTCACTACCAGCAGCTCAGACCTGGTTGCGAGACCCAGTTGTAGCTCTCCTGATCCATGCAAGGTCTGGCGCATAGTCGACCAGTGTGTCATCAGCGCGATGCAGAATGCGGCTCCTACAGAGGTCGAAGCGGCTGCGCCACAGGAGTATCAGCGTCTGGTGGAACAGGGCGTGCTGGTACTGATGAGGGTGCTCACAGCCCTGACGTGCACATGCAGGTATCAACCTCAACCTGCCCGTGGTTGGCCGCATCCTGCGCGGCCTGGGCGCCTTCTTCATCCGCCGCAAATTCACGGGCTTGCCGGACAGCTCCCTGTACCGCGAGGTGCTGGCAGGTGCGGCCGCGTGCAGTCTGCGCAATGCTGGTGGCCACAGCGCATGCAGCGGAGGAGGCTGCTGGCAAGCGCGGAACTCTGCCTCCTGCGGCATGCTATGCATGCATGCCTGGCATGGCGAGCAGTGTCGGCGCTGGTGCGCGTCGCGCGCTGGCAGCCGGAGGCATCTAGCGAGTGCGCTGGCGCTGTTTGGGCGTTGGGGGCGCCGCGGAGCGCCGACCGGGTGCGGCTTGAGGGCCAGCCGCCGCGCGCAGGCTACATCCGCGCGGTGCTGGAGGAGGGCCTGCCGCTGGAGGTCTTCATCGAGGGCGGCCGCTCGCGCGACGGGCGCATCACGCTGCCGCGCCTGGGCATCCTGTCTTTCGTCGTGGACGCCTTCCTGGACGGCCGCATGGACAAGGCGCGCGCGCAGCAGGGCCCGCATGTGCACCCTCATGCCCCCCCGCTGACAGACTGCGCGTGCGCGTCTGTGCTGAGCGCACCCTCTGCGGCCAAGCGGCGGCCGGCTGGGGCGCGCCGAGTGTCAACCTGCTCAGGACTGCATATGAGGAAGACCATCACAGTCCGCCTTGAAGAAAGCCATGGCAAGCCCTGCGCCAAGGCGGTTGAGACTCTGCGCAGACTGGTGACATGCAGTTATAGTAATCGCTCGCCCGGCGCCAGTCATCTGGGTCAGGACGTGAATGCAGGAGAGGGGAGGATGACAGAGAGTGCCAGCAAAAGCAAAGCAGCCAAAGCAATGGAAGCGGGCGCGCGCGCGGGGCCGCAGGACATTGCGCTGGTGCCGATCGCGATGTCGTACGACCGGCCGGCCGAGGAGGGCGCGCTGGTCACGGAGCTGAGCGGCATCCCCAAGGAGAAGGAGAGCTTGGCGTCTCTGCTGGCCGCGGCCGGGTCGCTCGCGGTCGGCGGCTCCAAGCGCAAGGCCACCGGGCGCAAGGAGGGCGGCGGCGGCGGCAGCGGCCGCGAGGCCATCGGCGCTGACATCATGCGCGTCGGCGAGATCGTCACGCTGGAGCGCTTCCTGATGGCGCGTCGCTCCGGCGCACCCTGCTCCTAACAGGAAGCAGTCATGCTTTCACGCATGTTGGGCGAAGCGCAAGCGAAGCGCTTGCTCTCAGCAGCACTGGTGGCTGCACCACGATTGGTTGATAAAGCCCATATGCGCTCGAGGCCGTAAGGAGCTACGACATGCACAGTCAGGGGCGCCAGCCAGTTGACCCAATGATGGTATACAGGCTGGCCCGATACCTAACCTGCCTACATGTGCACGTTGTACATAGACAGAATACCCGCTTCATGCTGGCAGGGCACGCCCGCACATGATCCCTCTGCCTCCGCTGGGCCAGTGCTGGGAACAGCAGCGTCCGGCTCCGCATGCAAGCTGGGCATGCAAAGATGAGCGTGTTGGCGTGTGCAGGGCCTCAACGCGCAGAGCTTGGCGCAGCGGAGCGCCGCAGCCATGACGCCCAAGCTGCACAAGCATCCGCTGCATGCCAGCTGGGCATGCAAACAGCAGCACGTTGACATGTGCAGCCTCGACGCGCAGGGCGTGGCCGAGCGGGGCGGCGCATCAAAGACGCCCAAGCTGCAAACGCCGTCCGCCGTGCGCCTGACAGCCACGACGTCAGGCATCAGCATGGACGACGCGGCGGTTGTCGCCGCAGAGCTCGCCGCCGCCGCTGCCGACGGCAAGTCTGCGCAAGCTGCGCTTGCCCGCATCTTCCCCAAGGTGCGGGTGGACTCTGCTCGTAGTGCCTCCCCACGTGCAGCCCAGGCTCTGCTCACACAAACGGTGCCATATGCCAGGCGGTGCACTAAGTCATATGACAGGCGGTGCACTAAGTAAGTTATAGCGGAAACCGGCAAGTGGCTGCCGCTGCTCTTATGAGCAGGCACATACGCCTGGCAGCCACAAAGTGCGTTCCAGTACGACATGCGGTATTGCCTTGATTCCAGTACACGTAAGTGTCTTGTGACACTGGTCTGTGCGTGACTAAATGGCTACCTGGCCTCGGGATGCGGCGCGCTATGCTGCCCGCGACAGCCCTGGCGCGCGCCGCGCAGGGCAGCGACGCGCGGCGCCGGGCGGTCACGGCGCTCGGCGAGGCGCTGTACACGCACATGCGCGCATGCCATGTCGTGCCGGCCGCCTGCACAGCCATGGCCGCGGTCGCGGGCACCTGCACGGCCCTGCCGCTGCCGCCCGCCATGCTCGACGGCGCGCCGCTGCACCCGGTCGCCCTCTCCGGCCCCGCGCCGCCCGGCCAGGGCGCGCCGGCCGGCGCGGCGCCCGCGGCCGCAGCGCACATCGCCCTCCAGGTCACACCCGGCCAACAAGTCACTGAGGTTGCGGACGCATACCCGGCGAGCGCGTGGCGCCCGCTGGCAGAGGTGCGTCACTTGGCAGAGGTGTGTTCTGAGGAGGTGACTTGAGGCCTGTTTCGTCTCAACGCACATCATCATGAAGATCAGCCCAGGCAGCTATGTTGTTGTGATTTACAGAGCATGATGTCCGTTCATAGCTGCGCACGCATCGTTGCGCCCTCTTGACAATAATGCCTGTTTGCGCAGGTGCGCGAGGGCGTGGCCTGGCTGCAGGGCGAGCTGGGGCGGCGGGGCGCACCGTTCAACCCTATTCACGCCGGGCCGGGGGCCGACCTCGACGTGGCCTTTTTTGCTGAGCTGCTGCCCGGCTGCCTGGAGGGTCACGGAAGCGGCTGCGAGCAGGTAACACACTGCCTTTGTGTGCCTGGTCGTCAATATGACTAATGTTCCGCAAGGCTGACGGTCTGCTATTAAGACATGCTTACAGTGATCATGGCATGCATGCGTAAGCTGATACGGCTGGCAGCATCAACCGTGCCGCCAGCTGTCTTGACCCCAGTGGCCATGGTGCGGCAGCTGCGCACGGTGGCTGGCCCACGCGCACGGCTGAGCACGCAGTACCGCTACAACCAGCTGCTGCCGCCATTTGCCGTCGATGCGCTGCTCGCCGCCTCGCTGCTGGCCGCCGCCCGCCGCGCGCCCGACGGCGCGCAGGGTGTGCTCCTTGCTGCCTTGCTGGGCGCAAGCGCAGCCTGCAGTAACCTTGACGCGCAGCTGCACATGCGCTGCTGGGCAACCTTCTGCTTGTTGCGCGGGCAGGGAATGTCACCCTATTCCGTGAAAAGCATTGTCGCATCCACAACTGCTTTTGCATCGTGCAAGTTGCATGTGCACACTTCATGCATGTCAGCTCACATGTCACTTTGCACTTTCTCAGGCAGCCACGTGCATTTCATCTGTAACGATAATGACCGGGCTGCGCCAGCAGGGGTCAGCGAGGCGGCGGTGGCGGAGGACGCGACCTGGCTGCGGGCGCTGCTGGCGGCCGAGCTGGATACTGCGCTGGGCCCTGAGGGCCTGCGCACGCCGGGCGCAATCGCGGGCGCGCTGGGGCAGCTGGTTGCCGACGGCACGCTCGTGCGTGCGCCGGGCGGCCCCGACAGCCCGCTGCTGCGCCTGGCGCAGCGCTCGGACGGCGCGCGGTGCGAAGCGGCCCCTTTTGAGGGCATGGCGGGTGGTGTGAGGAGGAGCATGGGCATGCTTATAGATCTGGCCTGCTTGTTGTCAAGCTGCAAAGAGCAAGCGGCATGGCACGCTTGAGAGCATGCCAGCATCCCAATGCTGTGCATGCTGCGGTGCCTGGTATGGGTGCAGTTATTTGGCAGGGGTTGTTCGCCCTAACCTGTCTTGGACAGGCAATCCATACAGGTCCTTTGACATGCATCCCGACAACTATACGAGGGCATAGACCATGCGCAACCGAGGACGTCTGGCATGCGACGCAGGGCGGTGGCGTTCGGCGCGTCGCTGCTCGCGCCGCTGCTGGCGACGTACTGCACGGCGCTGCCGCTGGCCGTGGCCGCGCTGCAGCAGGCGCCCGGCGGCACGCTGCCCGCCAAGAAACTGCTGCGCTGCATCCAGGTCTGCCCTATATTCCTACCCCATGTCTAATAACCCTGCCCTATGCGCGCCGCACGGCTTACCTGCTCTCGTCTGGCCGCTTGCGAACCTGGTGTGAAGCCGCGTGGGAGAGTGGCGTCCGGCGCATGGAGTTGGCCATGTGCCGTGCGGGCCAGCCAGCGCATGCAGCGTTTGGGTGCCTGTCTTGGCAACGCCCAGCGAGCAACGGTGGTGCGACGCAATGACAACCTAATATTACGAGCTGCTCTTTAGACTGGCTGGCCGCCGACGGACGGCAGGTCGCCCTGTGGGAGGGCAGCGCAGAGCCAGCCGCGCCCGAGTCGCTGCCCGACCCCGGCAAGCCGCGGCCCAGCGGCGCTACCGGCCGGCGCGGCTGGTTCGGCCGCGCCGGCAAGGCGACGGAGCCCGCGGCGGCGCCCGCTGAGCCGCGGATCGGGCCTGACGCGGCGCGCGCGCACCGGCCGCTGGGCGTGTCGCCGCTGCCCTCGCTGGTGACGGTGCAGGGCGTGCTGGCGGCGTTCAAGCGCCTGGGCGTCCTGGACTCAGTGCTCGATGAGGCCGGCGGCCGCACCGCGCGCGCCGGCGGGCCCCGCGGGCCGCTCGGCCGCCGGCGCGGCCGGCCCGCGGCCGGCCGCGCGGGGCGCTCCGCGGCGGCAGCGGCGGAGGCGGCGGCGGCGGCGGCGGCGGCGGCCGAGGCCGCGCACGTGTCGCCGTTTGGGCGGGCGGAGGGCGGGGGGACGCCGCAGGGCGAGGACGAGGGCGGCCTGGAGCCGCTGGCGATGGACAAGTCGTTCTCGGTCGCTTTCGCGAGCCAGCTGAGCGCGGCCGGCGACGCCGTGTGCCCCAGCGGCGGCGCGCCGCCGGGCGAGAGCGCCGCCGAGCGCATCGCGCGCATCGTCACGCCGCGCGCGTCCGCGCGTGCTAAGGCCGCCAAGGTTTGCCCCCGTCTTGCTGGACGCCTCGCGCTCTCAATAGACCGGGCTGGTTGTCGTTGGCAAGGTGCTGAAGGCTCGGTAACAGCCGTGCCTGACTGCACTGCACATGATGGTATGTCATGCGTCGCTGACCTGCAGGCTATGACATCATGCGCGCGATGGGCAGGCGCGCGAGGCGGCGGCCGCGGCGCGGACCGGCGGCCTGGCGGGGCCGAGCGCGGAGGTGCTGCAGCTCGGGGCGGCGTTCGTCGACAGCCCGGAGGCCGGCGATGCGCTGGTGGCCCGGATGCAGGCCTTCATGTGGGCGTGAGGAGCGGCAGGCCCTGCCTGGTGTCTCCGGGCATGGGCCCCCAGCTGGCACAGCCTGCATGCCGGCAAACGGGCATGGTGTGGCTGGCAGCTGAGCGCCCTCTCTGCTGACACGTGCGGGCCGGCACCACGACAGCAATTCAGAGCTGCCGAAGTGCGCGCTCCGCTGATGACCCCAAGGACTGGAGCCTGGGAGCTGCTGGGGTGTGGGCAGGGGCGCAGGTTGGACCGTGCGCTTGCTGTTGCATGGCAGACCTGCAGAGCCATGGCTACCTAGCACAAGCGCCGCAGGACGCTACATCGGCAAACCTGCTGGGGGTAGCTTGCAGCGCCATGAGGGTCCGGGATATCTGCAGTGCATCTGGTGCGCTGCGTGGGGGCGCTGGTCAGCTGGGAGGCATCTGTTTACTATCTGCAGCACTCTGCAGGTGCATCGGGACCTTGGCAGTTCAGTGCACATGTGGGGGAGCGGCAGGTGCAGTGTGTGTATGGGCATGCCAGCGCAGCTCTGTCCTTGGCTGTGGTGTGCAGGGATGCGCGTGTGAGGCAACCCCTCGCGTTGCCTGCTTGGGGCTCTGCTGTGCTGCACCTCTGCGCAGGTGCCGCTCAGCCGCTCATGAGATCAATGTGCACCAGCCATGGGGGCGCGCAGTGAAGTTCCCCCTTTCGTTGTCTGCAGCTGAGGTATGCATGTGTGGTGATCAAACATCGTCGTGTGTGGGAATGCGCTGAGCTTGCTCACGTTCTATGTCTCATAGTAGGCATGTTTTTGAGAGCTGGGCGGTCAGAGACGGTGCCAGCATGATTGCAGAGTACGGTTGCACAACGTGACGCAGTAGGCCGCCAGGCTACTTACACCTCTGCCGCACCTGCGTGCCGGATGTCGGACAGGCACTTTGTCCTAGTGTAAAGAAAACTGAGAATTGCAGCAGTGCTGCAAGAAAGCAGAGACCTACACACTGTTTGAGACAGCTGCATTTCAGGCAGGCGTGACCGCCACATGGCACTACATAGGCCTCTGCCAGTGCTTGATTATTAACACTCATTTCTGCCTTGAGCGTTGGCAGCGTCACACATGCATCTGGCACACAAGGACACATTATGCTGGAATACCGCGTTCACAGGTGCACTGCACTGCATGCGCAAAGCAAAGCCCATTCAAAAATTATTCTGGGGCATGCGAAGCGCAAATACTCTCTTGAAAGACGCCATTGCTGACTTCTCGCCACCCCTGCTGCCCTACATGCAGCCCCTGGAGAGTTGCGCAAGTACAGTAAAGAGTGTTGCGGCCGCGTAGGCCGCATGCAAGCCTTTGCTAAGCTGTACTATGCCCCATGCGCGGCTTCTGCAGGCACGCGTGACAACAGGCCTCCACGCAGAACACCGCGGCATGCGCTGCAAAAAGAGAGCCCCGCGGTGAGCCCTTGCTTGACCCAGGCTGGTGTGCGTGCATGAGGCATGGCCGATATAGCTCAGCCCTCGCCTAGCTGCACATGCATCCCCACCAGCCGAGTCCCCTAACGTCGAGCCTAGCTCGGCCACTCTCTCGCTCGTCGTGCCTGTTAGCAGCCGCGTGACGCACGCAATACTGTCCGGCCATCGCACGGCGCATGGAATACCATGCCCCGGCCCCCGCCGACCGGGCGCCCCTCCCGCGCTGCGCGCCAACTCAGGACGCCGGCTCCGCCCCCTCTCCCGCTCGTCAGGCCGGCGCAGCGGCCGCATGCTGCGCGGCGCCCGGCTCGGCGCCCGCGTGGCGCGCCGAGTCCTGCCCCGCGCCCCAGCGCCAGGCGTCCATCCAGCGCTGCGCGCGGTGGCCGCGCAGCGCGGCCAGGCCGCGCAGCGGCCGCGCCAGCGCGTCCAGCAGCGTGTACGCGGCCAGCGCCCAGTAGTGGCGCAGCCAGCCCAGCACCACGCGCGGGCCCACCTGCACTCGTAGGGTCTGGTTAGGGTTAGGGTTAGGTCACATAGCCCAAATCGGAGACAAGGCTTCGAGGCAGGTCTGCGCTGAGCCGCACCCCAGACAGCTTGCACCGCATGCACGGCCTTGCCCGCTCAGGCGCTTCAGCATGTGGGCGAGGAACCGCAGCCTGAGGTGGAATGCGCAGCCCAGGACATGTGTCACTACTGCGCTGGGCACATGGCAGCTGCCGAACAGAAAGCACAAGGGCGAAGCCTGCTGGCTCCACTGCGAAGATGGCTGATGCGCGAGCACCTGTGTGTTAGGGCATATGCATCGTGCATTGGGAACACGGCACAGCAGAGCGTTCCGGGCGGGCCGCGCGGCGCGTGCGAACAGGCACCCAACCACACAAGCACCCGCGCCCATCCCGCACTGGCCGCGCTCGCAGGGCCGCGCGGCCACCCGCGCGCCGACCGCGGCAGGGTGCCTGAGCAGGGCGCTCGAGCCGGGCGCGCCTGCGGCAGCACGCGCGCGATGGTGAGCGGCGCGGCCAGCAGCATGCCGGCCATGGTGACCGTCAGCGGCCACCAGCGTATGGTATCCTGCAGGAACGGCCGCAGCACGCGGTCGCCCAGCGTCTGCCGCGCCGGCGCCCACCAAGCTCCCTCAGCGAGGGTCCGCTGCCCAGTGTGCGCTCTGCTGCCAGCGCGCGACCCCAGCTGACAAGGCGCGCCCAGGCGGCCGCGTCTGCCGGGGCGCTCGGCGCCCCGCAGTCGGCGCCGTGGCCGCGGTCCTGAGAAGCGCTTGCCCGTTGGTGCACCATTCGTCGCATGGCGGCTGCAGGGGCTTGGTGCAGGGACGGCAAGGGCCAGGTGCAGCGCACGGGACGGCAGACCAGAGCGCTGAGTGGCGGAGCGTCCAGCTTCGACAACAGGCGGCGAGCATGAGCTCGTGCTGAGCGGCGCGCCCCGTGTATGGGCGACATGTGCCCAGTGCTGGCATGGACCTGACCACTGCCTCATGAACATCCTGTCCAGACCCGTCTGCCTAAACCTCCACATGCAGGCTGTCTACATCTGTGCAACAGTGTGTGCGCTGGGCTTTCGAGCGCCAAGGCCTCTAGCAGTCAATGACCCTGTCTTGGCCCGCGCGCCAGGCCCGGCGCCGCGCCTGCATCACCCGGAAGTTTGCGGCGAGGAGCGTGTTGACGTGATTGGGCGGCAGGTAGCCGCTGACGGCGCCGCGGCGCCCGCGCGGCTCCTTCAGCTGGCCCACGCGCAGCGCCATGGAGCGCTGGAACAGCCAGGCGGCCGACAGCGACGGCTGGTACGGCTGCCGCGCCCGCCGCATACCATGGCCTCCTCAATGCCCTCCATGTGTGCGCTCGTGACGGGCTGCATGCAAGACTGCTGGCAGCATGGCGCTTGCGTTGCTCAGGCGGCCGCTCGCAACTCTGGCCGCACGCAGCGCCTGCGGGGCCCGCGAGCAGCGCCTGCAGGGCGCGTCGCTCTGTACCATGAGAGCCTGTATGCCCCAACCCCACCATACCTCTGCAGGGAGCATCTGATCGCCGCCGTCCGCTCCGCGGGCGCGGCCCCGTTGGCCGGGACCTCTCGCGCGCTGCGGATGAGCCACGAAGCAAGAGGGCGTGCTGCATGCCCTGGCCTGAGACGGGGCGCGCCTGCAGCACGGCGAGCGCGCGGCGCGACAGCGCATCGGTGGCGAGCGCCGAGTCGACGCCGGCGGCCAGGCGCGGCAGGTGGCGCAGCATGGTGCCGAAGCCGCCGAACGACAGCGGCGACTGGCTCGCGCTCGCGTCGCCCACCTGCCGCGCAGCGGCCGCGGACGGCTGGGCGGGCAAGTGGCTGTGAGGTGGGTGGCCGGCGGCGCTTACGCACTCGCGCCGCCCACATGCCACGTGAGCCGGTGAACAGGTGGGTGGGTGGGTGGCTGGTGAGCGATGGGGCCGCACTCGCGGTGCCCTCCTTCGCGCATCAGCCATCAGTGATGCATCAGCCATGGGTGAGCAGCGAGAGCAGGCGCCTGACTGCTACTGCCGGAGCATAGCAGCCAGGTAGACAGGGCCCTTGGCAAGCTGCGGGAGCGAGTCATGGCAGCGGTGGGGCGCAGGTCGCCTGCAGGACGTCAAGCGCGCGCACAGAGGCAGAGCAAGGAGCTTCAAGCGCAGGGTGCAGCCGCAGGCGCCTGCAGAGGGATAGAGGTATATTTAGGGTGCTGCACCTGCAGGATGCGGTCGAACTGCGGGCGCAGCGGGCTGTCCGCGAAAGTCGGGAAGGCGCCGAAGAGCACGCGCCGGAAATCCAGCGCGTCCAGCGGTGCGCCCTGGTACTCCGGCAGCAGCTCGAAGTAGCGGTCCAGCAGCGCCTGCCGCGCGCCCGCCGTGAATAGCGCTCTTGCAGCGCCTGGCACGCCCCCCCCGTAAGCAGCGGTCCAGCAGCGCCTGGCGTGCGCCCGCCGTAATTTGCGCTCTGGCAGCGCCTGGCACGCGCCCCGTAAGCCATCCAGCAGCGCCCGGCGCGGGCCCCGGACGCTGCAGCGCCCTGCGCCAGCCGCTCGAGCGGGGCGGCGCGCCGGCCGGCGCGGCCGCACACACGCCCGCCGCGCTCGGCGCCCCGGGCGGGCTTGGGCCCGGGTCGGCGCGCACACAGGGTTATAGAGCCTGGCGCAGGGTCTGGCGGCCGCGCCTGGAACGTGGGCCGCTGGCGGTCGGTGTCGCAGTACGTGAACATGTAGGTGGTGCGCGCCGCGCCGCCCTCCGCGGGGAACGCCTCCCAGAACAGCTGCATGTCGTCCGCGGCGTCCGTGAACGTGTGCAGAAAGTCCGCGGTCCTGGCGCGCTCGCGGCCCAAAGTCACACCCTGAAAACCTAGCAGGTAGGGCATTGGCCAGTCGAGGCGGGGCGGCAGGGAGCAGATGACCCGTTGGAGAGCCTTTGTGTCGGGCACGCGATCGCGTACCATGAAACTTTGAGGGTGTCTCACACCGAAGCACGCGCCGGGGCGCGGCGGCCGCACCGGTTCAGCTCGGCTGGGAAGCCCGCGGCGCACGAGCCGCACACCATGCAGATGCCGTCCGGCTTGCGCCCCGCGCGCATCTGCTTCACGATCGGGCTCCAGTGGCCCTGCGCGCGGGGTCGGGTTGGGGCCTGGTCAGGA